>Ga0302164_10000048_pt1 | contig 63029 bp, 50 predicted proteins | sample I_Fen_E3_1_FD_193500 | JGI IMG/M metagenome (GOLD analysis project Ga0302164, IMG submission 193500) | Peat permafrost microbial communities from Stordalen Mire near Abisko, Sweden - I_Fen_E3_1 | ecosystem: Environmental > Terrestrial > Soil > Wetlands > Permafrost | place: Sweden: Abisko...
TGCCGGTGTCAATCAAACCCACGATATCGCCAGGCCAGGCTTCATCCACCGTTTCGCGATCTTGAGCCATGAAGGCTGTGGCATTCGAGAAGCGAATGGATTTATCATTGCGCACGTGCAAGTAATTACTTCCACGTTCAAACTTTCCTGAGCACACCCTCAAGAACGCAATCCGGTTCCGGTGCTTCGGGTCCATGTTCGCGTGAATCTTAAAAATAAATCCTGTGAATTTTTTTTCGTCCGGTTTTACTTCACGCGTGGTGGTCTCGCGAATCAACGGAGGTGGCGCAAATCGAATGAACGTATCCAGCAATTCTTTCACACCAAAATTATTCACGGCGCTGCCGAAGAACACTGGCGCTACTTTTCCACTGAGATAATCTTGCACATCCAACTCCGGATACACACCATTCAGCAGCTCCACATCTTCACGCAGTTTAATCGCATAATTCTCGCCAATGTATTTATCCAGAATCGGATCGTTGATGTCTTTAATTTCGATTGCCTCCTCCACCGTGGTTTTACTCGGAGTAAAAAGCTTCAAACTCTTTTCATACAAACTATACACGCCTTTAAAAGTTTTTCCCATACTGATGGGCCAGCTAAGCGGATGCACTTTTATTTTCAACTTCGCTTCAATCTCATCGAGCAGATCAAACGGATCTTGCCCTTCGCGGTCGAGCTTGTTGATGAAACACAACACCGGCGTGTTGCGCATGCGGCACACCTCCATCAGTTTTTCCGTTTGCATCTCCACACCCTTCACACAATCCACCACCATGATCACGCTATCCACTGCGGTGAGTGTGCGGTAGGTGTCTTCGGCAAAATCCTGGTGACCGGGCGTATCGAGCAAATTGATTTTAATGTCTTTGTAGTTGAAGCCCATCACCGAGGTAGCAACCGAGATACCGCGTTGCTTTTCAATCTCCATCCAGTCGCTGCGGGCGTGGTCTTTAATCTTTGAGCTCTTCACTGCCCCGGCTTTCTGGATCGCCCCGCCAAAGAGCAGCAGCTTCTCCGTGAGCGTAGTCTTGCCCGCATCCGGGTGACTGATGATCCCAAAAGTTCTGCGCTTGGCGATTTCCTGTTCTAAGGTCATGAGTAAAAAATTCGAGGCGCAAAAATAAGCAAAGGAATGGGAATGATGATCATAATTATGCGGCCTGCCTCCCCGCGCTTGCCACGCAGGCATCAGGCTATCCGCTATACTCCTCGCGCCACACACATGCCCTGCTGCTGCGGGGTGCCGCTCCTATCCCTGGCCGTGAGTGTTGGCTTAAAGAGATAAGAAGAATTTGGTATATTTCATTTTCAAAAAAATGTAGCATTATGGAAGCATCACTCAAAATAATCAAGCAACAATTACAAAGCATACTAAAAAGATTAGAATGGAAATATGAGCTACATGCAAATGGCCAAATGAGTAAAATATCTGGGCTTAACGACATTCGGAATGTATTAAATGATACGGAATCACTGAACTTATTTAACGCTATCACTACGACCCTCAAAAGTTCTGCAATGTTCACCACTTCAAGTGATACAATGAATATTCAAGTGGGTGAGGGGCAAGATATCAACAGTCAATTGACACTTTTAAAAACATTGATCGAAAATTTTCTCAATGTACTTCTAAAGACTGTTCCTGAGGAAAATCTAAATTCGATAAATATAAAGCTGCCTGAAATAAATGATTTTGACGAATTGTCTAAGGTGTCAAGGGAAATTCATCTTGCCTTAACACAGGTGATATTAAATGATGAAATAAAAGGTCAAACAAAAATAGTAAGTGTTGAAAACGGTTCAATCTGGCTAAATGTGTTTGTTGGCGCAACTGCTGTTACTGTCGTTGCAAGCTTGGCTTGGTCGGCATCCGTCATTTATAAAAAAATTCAAGAAGGAAGACTTTTGGAGCAACAGGTCAAAAGTTTAAAAGTTAAGAATGAAAGTTTAGAAGATGTTCTCAAGGCTCAAAAAGCCGAAACTGAAATGATGATTCAAGCAGAAGCGGAACATATCAGCTCGGAGCATTTCAAAGAAAACGTTCCAGAAAATATTGAGCGAATAAAAAAGTCCATTGCTACCTTTGCTGATCTTATCGGAAAAGGAGCAGAAATCCACCCAGCATTAATCGCTCCGGAAAATGTATCAAATCTTTTTCCAGATCCAACAAAGCTTATAAACATAGAATCTAAAATAAAAAAAATAGCTAATCAATAACACACCTTTCCTACAACGCAGTGTCTCCCGTTTCGGGGACGCTGCGTTGTAATACGCCAGAGCACGACTCTCGTGCTATATTGGGGATAAAGGAGCGATTTTTATTTGTGTTAAGTCTATACCTGCCAATAGATCTCTTAAATCTTCAATCAAGTTGCGATCAAGCCATTCATTTGCAATTCTCCTGACTCTTTTTTCAACAAACATCTCCGTTGTTTGGCCGGCTAGTAATTTTCTCTTTTCAGGATGATTCTCAATCAAGAACGATAATAACCTTGCATAGTTTGTTTCAATTCCATTAGGGTAGATATTTTCCATATTCAATTAAAATTAAATTCGTTTGCAAAATAACGTCTTGTCACATCATAAGAACAAATTAGGACTATTGTTTCGCGTTTGCTCCCGAACTTTGTTGTTGGTCGCTGACCAACAGTAACAAAATGGACATTGCGTCGAAAATGCTTCATCATTTGATCTGTAACGACAGCAGATAAAGTATTAAACAAATGATGAGCGCAATGACTACTGAAAGCCATTTCTTTTTATACAACTTCCATAATTGAGCATATTCCAATTTAAGATCCACCTTACTTTTTGTTCTTCTGAAATTGATTTTTTTTGACTCTTCAGTCTCTTTAAGAGCCCATTGTTCGTCATAGAAATCTTTTTGAAAATCTGATGTGCCCTCAAATCCCAGTTTTCTTAGCTTATTAAAGTAGGGCTCATAATCAAACTTTTCTTGCTGCCATGGCTCTAAGTTCCAAATTACACCGGCCATCCAAGGTAGCCACCTTGGTGGCGCTGGGTATTTTCTAAAATAATTAATTCGCTCCTCTTCATCATTAAACTCTGTTTCAAACCAAGCACCTAGTATCATTATTAATGTTTCACCTTCACCCATTCGCCAGCGCAAACTTTGGGGATGCGAGTCAGGGTTAACAATCCATGGTGGAGGCACATCACCATATTTTTCGATGTACTTCTTTACCTTAGTTTTATACCAATCTTCTTTAATGTAGGGTCGCACGTATATGAGAGCTTCTGCTCATAAGTTTAATAATTTTAATCACACGAAGCTAATCACCATCTTCCTTCCTTTCTCATCCGCGTCTCCACTCTCAGGAACACTACTCTGTAATAAAAGGCGAAACTCCGTAGAGAAGCAAATTTTTTATCGCTCTACAATTCACTAATTTAGTAAACCAGGCAAAGGCTCGCCTTCATCGCAATTTATTCTTAACCATCCTCGCCAGTCAAGTCTTCCAACTTCAGGCCTCAAGTTGTATATTTGATAAATGGAAACAATTAAAATAGATATTGTAAACCCTAAGGCCAAGAAGATTATCAAAGACCTGGCCGACTTGAATTTAATAACTATCCGCGGCAAAGACCCTCTCAAATCTTTTCAAACCCTTCTCAACAACCTGAGAACCAAAAGCAAAGAAATCTCATTGGTGGAAATCACGAAAGAAGTAGAACTGGTTAGGTCGAAGAGGTATGCCAAAAAAGACTGATAAACGATATGACTACTGCAGCAAAAAAATCAAGAAAGAGCACGTGAAGTCGTTGCTGAAACGCAAATCAACAAAAACTAAAAAGAATCCATCCGCTTTCTTCGGAAAATTGAAAGATGGGGTTGATGGTCTCTCCTATCAAAAGAAACTCCGCGATGAGTGGAACTAACTATTTAGTAGATACCAATTTTCTCATTTACCTGCTCAACGGAAACGCGTCCGTTAAACCTTACTTAAACAACAACTTCTTCCTTTCCGAGATCACCTAGATGGAATTGCTTGGTGTAAAAGATATTCCTCAATTCGTTCTCAAAACCCGGGCTGCTCTGATCGACAATTGTTTTCTGGTCAACTTTAATTCCGACATCAAAGAAATTGCCATCCGCATAAAACAAAAGGCTTCAATCAAATTACCTGATGCCATCATCGCGGCCTCTGCCTTGTACATGGGCATGCCACTTATCTCAGCCGACAAAGACCTAGCTAGGGTAGAAGGAGCTGCGCTGTGATTAGCGAGACTCCGTTAGTTGTTGTTGGTCGACCAACAACGTTCCCATTTCATAACTTCTTTACTCGATTTTAAAATTCAGGAATGGATCAATCTACTAATCCTCGAGCTTAACTGATTTTGAATACCGAATTTCAGATCATAATAGCCATCGTTCTGAGCGCGCTTGAAACTTTCAGTTTTGATTCTTCTATGGCACGTTGATTGAGTTCAAATCGGAGTTTTTCGTCCACTAATTTGAAATTAATGCAACTCCCTTTGGCACCGAGGCCTATGTAATTAGTGATGAGCAGTGTCTCTTTTCCCATCAACTTACTTTTAGCGCCTTCAAATTCATTGTGTTTGTTGCCTTCGATAAACAGTACCTGGCAATCCGTCACTTCCGATGCATTCGTGAATTTCTTGATCACGTACGTCTTGCTACCCTTCGGCTTGCCGCCGTACCAAGTGGATAGTGTGTTATAAATTTCTGAATTGCCCATCACACCAATAATAAATTCCTTATTGGTTTCGTCAGGAGGCCATTGAATCCACTTTATAAAGTTGAAGACCATCATGGAATAGACTTCATGAATAGGACGTTCTTGCTGGGCTATGCCTGTCAGTGAGGTAAGTAGCATGACCATTACTGATAGAGTTGCTTTTATTGATTTCATTTTGTGTTTGTGAGTTTGTCTTCTACGAATGTAGAGTGTACTCTTTTTTGGAAATCAACTTTAGTGTGCACATTCCTTTTTCGAGTAATATTTCGAGAAGGATTAACAGTTACATCGTTTGCGTAACAACTTAAGTCAGGTTCTCAAACCTTGAAATCGTTTTCGGAAAAGGAGATAAACAATACCGCTTGTATTTTTCTTTTGAAAAGTTTAAAAAAACTGGTTGACTATGTCGCGGTCTCTAGTCGTTGTGGTCTCCCTGTACTGCGATGTGCCTCCCGCTTCGAGCTGCATCCAGATGCGTCAGGGTACGAAGCGAAAACTCCGGCGAGAATCAAATTTTTTATCCCCCTCCAATTCCCTAACTTAGTACACCATGCATAGGCTCGCCTTCATCCTCTTGATTGCTCTTTCGCAGGTGGTGTATGGCACATCTATACTCATTCCCATGGATGTTGCGCAAACCAATCACCTGAAAGCGTATGGGTTGGCTTATCTCGCGTTGAAGAAAGAGGTCTCCGTTGATTGGCTGCTGAATTATCGTGGAGGAAGTTTTATGATAACATGGTCTGCCTGGTTGGAACGCGAATGTGTTGTGAGGGGAATTTATTTCGAGAAAATATCAGCTCAAGAAATTAACATACTATTAGCCCAGGTGACTAACCCATCGGTGAACATGGATGTGGTGCGCCTCGACCAAGCGCCACGCATTGCGGTGTACTCGCCCAAAAACGAATTGATCGCTGACGAAACTGACGCCGTGATCAACGTGCTGGATTATGCCGAGATTCCTTACGCCATTCTCTACGATGAAGAAATCCTGAAAGACGAATTAGCCCACTTCGATTGGTTGCATTTGCACCACGAAGATTTCACCGGGCAAGCCAGCAAAGAGATCTTTCGACAGGAGAAAATAGTGGAATCAAAAATGCAGGAGATCATGGCCGTCAAGCTGGGTTATCAGAAAGTATCGGCCATGAAATACGATGTCGCCAAAAAGATATTGGCATTTTGTGCGGCAGGGCATTATTTGTTCGCGATGTGTAGCGGTGCCGAAACCTTTGACATCGCACTCGCCGCACAAGGACAAGACATTGAAAGTGAAATGAGTGAAGGCACAGGAGTAGCGTTGGATTATTCTAAGTCGTTGGCATTTGAGCATTTCGAATTACAGGGTGGTCGCAACTTTTCGGACATCAACGTAGGCGGATGGGGTGACAATACAGAAAATAATTTTTTCAGATTGTTTCAGTTCTCTGCCAAGTGGGATGTAGTTCCTTCGTTGCTTACTCAAAATCATGAACATGTGATCCGCGACTTCAATGGGCTCACCACCGCTTTCAATCCGGCACGGGTGAAACCAGAAGTACTGGTGATGGCCGAGAACAAACAAAAACCAAATGTGCGCTACATTTATGGTGAAGTAGGCCAAGGACATTTTACGTACTACAGCGGGCACGATCCGGAAGGGACGCAAAGTGGACGCGGTGGTGGTGGACAAGGCGGTGGTCGTGGCTTGCCTCGCAAAACCGACTTGAACTTATATCCGCACTCGCCGGGCTATCGACTTATTCTTAACAACGTCCTGTTTCCTTCTGCCCACAAGAAAAGACAGAAGACGTAGCCTATTACTATTTTTAAACTCGAGCTTTTTCTCAGCCGTGTCGCCTCCGGCTGCTTGTGATGCGACAGAGCGCAAGGCGACTACTAGAAATTAATAAGTATTTGTGTCTGTCCGAAATCCATCTATCTTCGTCACTTCACGTTTATACTAATTACTTATCATGGCTTCTTCTCCCCGCACCTATTTCCGAAACTATGTTGTTATTGTGCTGGTCATTTTTGCGGCTGGCATCTTGCTCATCCGAACACAAAGAACATTAGCAGACTTTGATTCTTATGATGGCCAATTGGATGAAATCAAAATTACTTCTTACCGAGATACACACGGCAAAGCAATTCCCATTGTATACCTCAGGATGAAAGATTTGAAAACTAAATTTGGCATCCGTGAAAACTTTGGTGACCTCAATTTCTTTACTACCAATTTAAAATCGGGCGACAAAATAAAAATTTATTATAGCCACGCTTCAGAAGTATCAACCAATGTTATCGATCATTACCTGGCACAACTAGAAAAAGACGGTGTAGCACTTCTTGATATTCAGGAATCAAATAAAGAAAACAGGATAGCCGGATACATTGCTCTTGCCGTTGGTCTCATCAGCAGTGTACTTACCGCCCGCTACTACCTGAATAAAGTGAAAGGTAAATCTTAATTTCTTTGTGAGTAAATTTTCGCTCTCCGCCAGCCTCACTGTTGTTAGCCCACATTCTTACGGCTCCATTGGTAATCCAGTCTCTTTCTCTGGTAGTTTCTCACCATTCGCATAAATTCATAACAAAAACGAAACTGGTGGGCTTACGTTTGTAACCTCTTGCGAATTGAGGGCGTTGGAAATCCTTGTTTACTCAGTTTTTTATTAAATCCTAAAATTTGAAATGAAAAGATTATTTGTATCTCTTGTCTTTCTGGGCGTTGCTTCTTTTTTCTTCGGTTCATGCAGTCGTTATGAAACCTCCCCCGCTAAGGGTTATGTAACTTTTTCACTAACTCAAGGAAAAATCATAGGAGGCAGGGTAGCTGCAGGAGCAGCCTCTTCTGTTATTATAACTATAAAGGACGGGCAAGGAAATCTGATTTACGAAAATCATAAACTTTCATTATTGGCATTTGGGCAAGACTACATCAGTGAAAGCGTGCCGTTAGGTACCGGCAACTTTACACTTACCGGCTTTGCTATTTTAAATTCGGCCGACGAAATCATCTATGCCTCACCGGTTGAAAATTCGAATAAGGCAACATTGGTTAGTGTGCCGATGCCCATGTCATTCACTATCTCGAAAGAAAATACAACACAGGTTGTACCAGAAGTTCTAGCGGTAACCAACCAGGACACCGCTGCGAGCTTCGGATATGCCAGTTTTGGATTCAAGGTCGTTACCTTGGAAACCATTCCAATACTTGTTGTAGTAAAACTTCTGGTGGGTGAATTCCTGTATGAGAACATCGAAACCATAATTCGTGTGAAAGGATACGATGTTAACGGTGATGAGAAGTGGAGCCAGGATTTCCCCTACGCAAGTTTCAATAAACAATCTCTCTCCCTTAATTCAGGCTACAGTCATTATACCATCTCCATGGAAAAGTGGGGCGTAACCGACACTCAAACAATTACTGCAAAAGAACTATCGGATGGTCGTGCCGATGGGCCTAATCCTGTGACTTATGGATTGGGTGGTAAAGTTTCAGTCGTTAAAAAACCAATTTTTTCATTTGAATACAGGGAAGGCCCCAATAATACATTCCCTGTTACGTCCAGAACAGAATACGAATACAATAGCACAGGTAAGATAGAGCGAATGACTTTCTTTGAAGACTATTCTACAGATAGTACGACCAAAATACCAACCCGCTATAGAGTATTTACTTACCTCGGTGGAACCGGAGGGGTTTCGAAAATTACTGAATACCTGGCGTCTGGCAACGCCACACTTTTTGAGGACACTTACGAGTACGGTGTTGATGGAGCCCTACTTCGCATAACAGAAGTAAGAGGTGGAATAAACGGCCCAATAACCGGTGTAATGTCGCTCAGCTATGATGCAAGCAATATTCACGCAATAGCATCCTACCAGTATTCGAATGGAGGCGGCTTTGACTACTCGTTTGATTATTTTCTCAAAAATATAGTTGACGACAAAACGACAAAGGCAGGAGAATTGTGTAATCAGGGCGCGTATTCTTACGACAGAAACATCAATCCATTTAAGCACATGGGATATGTGAGTTATATACTTGATAATTATTCCGCTAACAATAAGGTTTCGGAAGATGTAAATTATCTGGCCTGCGCCTTCCCCACACTAATTCCAGAGTCATACTCCTACGAATATGATAATATGGGATATCCAACCAAAAAAATTACGCATTACAAAGGAGGCCAAACGCATGTTTCGGCTACTAAATATTATTACCAGGAATTTCCGCAATAATATTTTCTAAAAAATCTTTTATTAAGAGTCATCAAAACTTTTGATGGCTCTTTCTTTTTCAATATGTTACCTGTTCACAGCTACCGGATAACCGTCAGCCATCCTTTATATGATTTTTCGTCTTGTGGGTTTCTTAATTCGTAATAATAAACGCCAGGCGCAACATTTTCCGCCCGCCAATCATTTTGATAGTCGCTAGCAAAGTATATAAGATTACCCCAACGATTGACAACCGTTAACGTCCACAACCCTTTTTGTATCCCTTTTACTTCAAAAAATTCATTGTACTGATCACCGTTTGGCGTAAACACGTTGGGTATGAAAACAGGTTCATGAATAAAAATAGTAGCACTGCTGGTGGCTTCGCAGTGAAGCTCTTGATTATTGATTGCCGTTAATTGTACTTTAATGATTTCACCAATTGGCTGATATTGATGAGTAGCTTCAAGCTCAGAAGAAGTAATCCCATCTCCAAAACTCCACTGATATTCAGTTGCCTCTTTGCTTTGGTTCTTAAAATCGACAATTATTGACGTGTATTGATCGGCTATTGTATAAGTAAAGAGTGCCTCAACTTTTATTACATGTACTGGTACTATAAACGTTGTACGACACTGCACCTGGGTATCTTCCACATCTACTTTGAGTTGAAGATTAGTATCCGACGTAACCGTGGGAGACGGACACATAATGCAACTTAAATCAGATCCGGGTTCCCATTGAAAAAGATATCGCATGGGTGCATTAGCATTAATGATCATGGGTTCATTTGCACACATCGTTATGGGAGAAATTTGGTAGTCTACCGCATTTACTCTTACCAGTGCTTGCGTTTGTGTTTTGCAACCAGACCTAATTTCTTCAATTTGAAGGAGAAATGAGGTAGACCTATCAAGCATCACTTTTGGCGATTTGCAATTAGTACAACTAAGGACCGGATTTGCAGTCCATGTATAAATATAATTGTCGGAGGCACTTGCGTTGATCGCGGTCTCTGTGCCTTTGCATACAATGCTTTCGGGCACTCTATAGTCTTCAACCACCTCAACCGGTACCTGCTTATTGATCTCGCAGCCGTTAGTTTGTTCCTTTACTTTCACTTGCAGCGTAAGATCACGATCAAGCAAAACAGAGGGCGAAGTGCAGGCTGTGCAACTTAAAGAAGGGTGAGATTGCCACGTAAAAGAATAACCTGTCGGAGGATTTTTATTAATAGTAGTCTGCTTATTCGCGCAAGCAAATGTCTCGGGAAAAGTGAAATCAAAATTGTAAGCATTTACATTTAATACGGAACCTGTTTTGCATCCCGATGCAACCTCTTCCACTTCAACCGACAAAGTCACGTCTTGTAATGCAGTAATGAGTGGTGAAGTGCAGCTGAGGCAACTCAGACCTTGATTATCTGTCCAGCGATAAACATAGTTATTCGATGCATTTTTGTTGATAGCGGATGCGACATTGTAGCAGATCGTCTCATCACTGAAATGATATTGAAAGTTATTAACCAGCACACTTGCCGTGGTATTTGCCTGACACCCAGAAGGAAGATGAGTTACTTCTACTTTAAATAGAGCGTTCTGTGTTAATGTGACTGTTGGAGATAAACATTGTTGACAACTCAATTCGTTGCGTACTTCCCAATTAAAACTGAAGTCGGCTTCAGGGTTAACGTTAATAATAGTAGGTGTTGAAATACAGACTGCACTTTCATTAATGTTGTAGATCATTTCATCATGTATTGCTAATTGAGTTGTAACTGTTGTCGTGGTCACTATATTCTTTACATGTGCGATTACACTTTCATTGTTTTCAGAAACTGCATCCGCAACAGGAGCTATTTCAACGATAGAAGTTAACTGACCTACAGCGAGTGTTAATGGTCCTGGTTGCACGAAATTGAAATCAATTCCATTAATGGCATTGCCTTCAAAGCTTAGATCCAGTGCGAGGGGATCCGCAGCATCCTGTGCATCACGCTTTACCGTCAAGTAAGCTTTGTTGCAACCTTCGATTGCGTAATCAAACCGGTCATGTTCATAGCTAACCGTTACGTCAAAAGGGATTTCGGAAATAAAACTTTCCTGCTCAAGAAATACGCCCGTATCAAAGGCATTATCGCTTACATCGGCTATTATTATTTTAACATGATAGGTCTCATTAGGAATAAGCCTGGCTGATGCAGTCAATTTTTTGGTGACACCATTGTATTGCAGATAATAGTTTACATCAGGTGTGTTGCCAAATCCATTCGACAGGAAATTATTGGACTGATATATTGAATTAACAGAGACCGGTCTGCCATTGTCGAGCGTGGCAATGTTCATTGAACCGATAATGCCCGGGCCTGAAATAAAAAGTCCGAACGTGTCATTAAATTGGGAATTCGCAAACTCAGGATATTCTTCAGATCCAAACACGTAGTTAAATGAGAGCTTTGAATATTGTGTTTTTATATCAAACTCAACAATGGAGATGTCAAAAAAACGGCCGGCAGCTATAGTTGCAAGATCGGGGTCTTGCATCTCGGTGAATGATCCTGAAGTTGAGCTGCCAAAATTATTGTTTGGTCCGGTAGCAGATAGGGCAGCACCTGTGGTGATGATCAATCCCTTCTTCAGCCCAAGTAACGCGCCGGTGTCTTCAAAGTAACCCATTGCCAGAGGTGCTCCCGGCACCGAGAAAGTTATATTGGTGATTTCAGTGCCTGGACCTTGAAGTGCCTTAACTACATCTTCTATGTTTCGTGTATCGTCAATAAGTATAGGTTGACCCTGACTTAATGCAAAGAGAGGAAACAGGAAAAAAAAGGCTAAAAAAAACTTCACAAGGGGAGTCGGGAATGATCGCATAAGCTCAATGGGCTTTTTTATTTTGTTGAATGTTCCTACTGATAGGTCAATACTCTTTTAGAAGTCGTAGTTACGATACTAACCGGATAGCCATTAGTATTGTAGGTAATGCTTCGGGTTGATTTTATGTTTGAATCATTCGTTACTTCAATTACATTGTTTTCGGACTGATATTTTCCAGCACTCAGATACTCACCACTAAGTTCTGGAAATTTGTAAGGGTTTGGTGAGTGATCATAAGTGTAATAGATTTTTCCAACGGAGAGCGAAGGGTTTGTGCTCACACTGGCAACATTTCCTCTTGCATCAATCTCAGCCGTAACCTCGTCATACAATTCATTATTGCCTTGATAGTACTTAATGGCTAGCGAAGAAGGTGTTCGCTCTATCGTCCACCAATCTGCTAAACTGAAATTTCCGTTGACAGATTCATAGCGAGTAACCTTCGTTTGAGTACTCGAGTAATCATAGTCATAAATCCAACGTAGCGTGCCCACAAACTTTATCTGTTCACTGAGCTTACCATCATTGTTATAGCTATATTCTTCCGACAGGTAACTTGATTCATAGGCATGACTTAAAGGATTGTAGTCCTGCGCATCTACCCGGATGAGTTTACCCTGATCATAATGGTAAGCTAATTTATAAGAAGGGACAAACCCGTCAGGTAATGAAGAGTTTGCTGGATCGTAGGAGTAATATTCCTCAAAAAGAAGCTTTGCATCTTTCTTTGATGAAGTTACTTCCTCATGAGAGCAGCCAAAGGTCAAAAGTGCAACTAAAAAGAATAATTTGAATGATTTCATGGTTAAAAAATATGCTCGTTATAAATGCTATGTTGATAGCAACTTCCTGGTCAATTCCAATACGAACCGCGAACTACAAGGTTCGCAATTTGTTGCGGGTTTAATTGTGATTTACGTTGCAATTGCTGGTAAAGATGTATCCATCTACTTCCTCAGCCAACAAGTTTAAAATAAATTAAGAATTAAGTAATTGATTGGTAACCCTAACAGAGGGTCATGAGCCCGCTCCAACCTTTTCCATAGATGATGTGTCTAAAATGAGCATATGATGATTAATATAAAATACATGAAAAATCAACCCACCTTACTTCTCTTTCTAATTTTAACTTCTTGCACGTACAACAATATTGTTGAACCTGAGAAGAGGGGAATAAATTCCGAGCAATCTGAAAAATGGTAACTGATTCAAATGACAGGGAGTGTCGCCAATGTTCCGCCAGTCACCGGAAGTAATAATGGACTGGCAAGAATGGCACATATTGAATCCTGATCACTCCTTCATCAAAACTCGCGTGCGGGATAATGTAACAACCAGTGCCAGCGGGACTTATTCAGTTGTGACTTTATCAGAGGAACAATTTTTAGAGTTGTCATATCCATCCGATAATAAACTCATCGGAAATTGTTCTGCAGAACCAAAGGAACTTCTAAGCATAAAATCCAAAGATGAACTTGCCGGCACCTGGTCGATGTGATGGTCCCGGGCTTCTTTATAAGAAGGTGAAAAACAATGACGCGCTTGAAAAGTCAGGACGAAAGTCCTGACTAACTCTTGGTACTTGAATAGATATCTTTAATCCTTAAGCGGCACCTATCTCTTTCAAATACGCCAAGACCTCTTTTGCATTTTCTCCTCCTTTTTCCGCATGATGGATCAGTGCCAAACCATGTGGCCCCTTTGATGATTTCAAATTGGGGTACGCGTCGAGCGTGGGCTTTACGATATCCATACGCCCAAGCATAGCCGCACAAAAAATATTCATTCGTGCTCCCTTGGATAATAAGTACTCTGCAATTTGAACACGGCCGGTATGCCCAGCCGCTTCCATGCCCGTTTCAAAATCGCCATTGCCCCAATCCCATGAGGCATTTAATAACGTGGGGGTTTTTTCGAGCAGTTCTTTTACTTTCTCAAAATTGCCATGGGCGTTTCGTACAAAATCAAGAACTAATTCGGCACTGAGCGGGGCGGGTTTATCTTGCATATTCATAGGGTTTAACATTTTAGCTTTGCTGAAGTTTGGTATAAGCAGGCTCGTGGTGAGCAGAACGCCACTCTTTACAAAGTACCTTCTCGATGTGTGTGTTTTCATACTCTTTTTTTAAATGCAATGTTATCGTTCAACAGTGGAAATTAACTTCTGATTCGCGAATCAGAAGTTGTTATTCATGAATTTTTAAAAGATAGAGATTCCATTTCATAAATTCGTTGAATATGAACCTTCTCCTGATCATTTGTTCTCTGGCTACCGGCCATGCGTTCTTTTGGGCGCTAGTACTTTTCACACTCAACAAGAAGCAGTCAAACCGGCTGATGGGCTTGCTTCTGATCATGCTAGCGCTGCGTGTTGGAAAATCGGTGACAGGAATTGTTGTGCCGGGCTATCTTAATTTCTTTTCCACCATCGGAGTGGTAAGTATGGCCGAGATAGGCCCGCTTCTTTATTTGTTTACGCAAAGTCTCTTTGATTCAGGTTTTAAACTTTCAGCTAAAAACTATCTGCATTTCTTGCCGGGCCTATTTGTACTCGTGGTGATGCTGGCAACCCAGTGGCAATTTTTGAATATCAGCTACTATTTGTTTACAATCCATTTCTTTTCCTACCTGTTTCTAACCTGGAGTTATATTTTAAGAAACAAAGAACAATTTCGGCCGGATGATTTAAAATGGAAGTGGACTCACTACGTTTTGATCGGAGTAAGCCTCATCGGAATTACTTTTGTTTTGCAACTTCTCTTTTATCATCCCCTTGTTTACAGGCTCATCGTCATCACAGCAGCTTCCCTGTTTTATTTTCTGTCATGGTGGGCCATTCCACGCGCTAAACTTTTCATGCCCGAATCAAAAAGAAAATCAGATGAAAATCATATCCATGAAGCCCTGGGGAACCGAATTAAGCAATTACTGGAGGATGAAGAACTGTTTACCGATCCTAATCTTACTGTGACAAAGCTAGCTTCTCACGTGAAGGCACCTGCCTACCTCGTTTCAAAAGCCATCAATTTTTATTTTGAGAAAAGTTTTTCTGAATTGTTGGCAAGCTCCAGGGTAAAGAAGGCCGAGCAATTACTCCTTGCTGATGGAAACAAAACACTCACGATTGAAGCGATTGCCTATGAAAGTGGCTTCAATACGTTGTCTGCTTTTTATACTGCCTTCAAAAAGATAAATAAAATTACACCTGCCCAGTTTCGCGACTCACATCCGCGATCGAATATGCGCATTGCTTGATGGCAGAAGCGCCAAGATATCCAATAACTTGTTGGGTACATGGCCGGCAACGTAGTCCCAAAGAACAATTTTTATTTAACGCTCTACCATTACTCGCAAGAAAGTAGCCGGTATCGAAGTGGTATTCTTGCTACTACTTTTGTTTTGACTGTTACATAAAGCTTCTAATTCACTTTGCAAAGATGCAGCCTTCCCATTCATTTCAGCTGCCTCAAAGGCATTCATTGTGGGGCCATAAAAGTTTTTGAATAGGTGGATGAATTCTGATGGTGAATAAGGTGCGTTAAATGTAAACGTATCCCTGATAAACGAAATATTTTCTTTTGAAATGCCCGCATTAACAAAGCGCTCAATAACATTATTCTCCACTCCCCACAACATCGGACTTATAAATCCTTCTGGTGGTGGTGGCGTGTAGGCGGAACTTATCTTCAATACTTGAGCTACAAAAGTGGGATCACCTGGTATCCAGTTGCCCATCACAATTTTTCCTCCTTTGCGGGCAACGCGTACCATTTCTTTTGCTACATCAAAAGGCTTGGGTGCGAACATGGCGCCAAAAATGCTTACCACCAAATCAAAAGCGCCGTCTTTTAATTCACTCAAATTGGTCGCATCACCTTCTTGAAAAATGCAATTGGTGAGTCCTTCTTTTTTTGCCAGCCTGTTTCCGGCTTCCACCAAATTTCTGGCGATGTCAACTCCCAGCACATCTGCTCCCAGCTTTGCTTGAGGTATTGCCGTTGTGCCGTCGCCACAACCCAGGTCAAGAACTTTAAGTCCTTTTGTTATGCCAAGTTTAGCCGCCAGTGCTTCTCCGCTTTCGCGCATCGTGTCGGCTATGCGGGTAAAGTCACCTTTTTCCCAGAGCGCTTTGTTTGGATTTGGATTCATGTTCACTTTTATTTTAATGTTTTTAATTTGTATTTAGATACGTTCTGAGGTTAAGAGAAAATATTTACCAATTGATTGAGTTGCTATACGTAACTCACCCACCATTTTTTCTTATTCCTATTCTTGAAATTATTCCAGTACACACACAGCGGATAGAGGAACAAGATGACCACAGTCCAAACCACGTACACGTAGCCAATACTAAAACCGAATTTTCCTTTCAACAACAGTGAGCCTCCTTTAATGGGCCCAGTGAAAATCATCGTTTGCCAGGGAAGTCCCGACAAGACCGCTGTCAACAAAGCAAACATATGAATCACTACTATGTGCATGACATAATAAAATAGCGCCACCTTGCCGAAAAGGATTACCGGGTTCCAACGATCCAGGTTTCTTCCTTCCATTATACCCAGCAGGATAAACGAAATCCCCAACGTGACCCCTGCGTAAAATAATGATGGAGGATATTTCTGAAAATTTAAAAAAGAAAGCAAAGTTTTCGCCCACTCGGCTTGCGTGCTCCATGTAACAGGATCACCATAAACATTGGTATACCGCAATAGAAGAAGAAGTACCAGGCTTACTATTCCGACACGGAGCAGAATTTTTCTTCTGTAATCGGATGAATGGTCACGATCAAACAAACGACCCACACAATAACCCAATCCCATCACCCCTATCCATGGAATGATCGGATAGAAAATTTCAAACGAGTAACCATTTCCAAAATCGTAGTAGGTATTGACATGAAGCAACGACCAGATAACAGCTGCTAGTGATCCAGAAGGAAATGACACACCATCCAGCAAGTTGTGACCAACAATCATTATTAATGAAATAATCAGAATGGAATTCCATGGGAGATAAATAAATGCAGCCAGCAGAATCATGCATAACCCAATATCCGATATGATAGTGTGCGCATTGTAATGAAAGAGCGGGTCAAAACTCCAGGCAAAGCGGATCACTGTGAATTGTAAAACGATGAGCCAAAATCCTCGTGTTAGCAAAAATGTAGTTGTTTCCTTCTGGGTTTTCTGCTGCCTGATAAAATAAGCAGATACACCTGCTAAGAATATAAATGCCGGTGCACACAAGTGTGTAATCCACCGGGTAAAAAATATAGCAGGGGTTGTTTGACTGATATCTGTTGGGCTGAAAAAGTAGGAATCATAATGAAAATAATCGCGAATGTGGTCAATTGCCATAATGATCATCACGATTCCGCGAAGAAGATCAATGGATTCAATCCTGGATTTGGTGCGAATTTGTTTATCAAGGTCAACGGCAATAAAAGTACTGGTATGAGTCATAAACAGGTTATCTGATTTATTTGAAAACCAGTCTAACGATTCATTTCTTGATACAGATGACCATAATCAAGAAAGTACCAAACATTGGAACGAGATTACCAGCTAAACTCTGCTAATGGTTGTGCCTGATAAAGCTGCCTGGGAAACCCAAAATGAGTGCGCTAACGAGTTTGTAACTTTTTCATGAACAAATCGTCTGTCTTCAGAAAAGACCAGAACTATAAACACAAAAATGACATGACTGAAACCAATTACTCATTTAAAAGCACTTCAAGAATGGTAGGCGTTTTATTCTTGGTTCAAATGACTGCAGCATCCATCAGTCATAGTGTACTTTTGTCCCCCCTTTTAAAGGGGCCTGACTTCCTCATCAAAGTGTCAGCGAATTCTACAACCGTAACGATGGCCATGCTCCTTGATTTACTTTGTGGGGCTGCCGTTTTTGGAATTTCAGTTTTGTTATACCCGCTGTTGAAAAAATTCAACGAAAGTATCGCTCTTTGGTACGTTGGTCTGAGATTAAACGAGTGGGTTTGCGTTATGATCAGTGGAATTCTTCTGATGACACTAATTTCAGTAGGCAAATCATACGTGCAAGCACATACTTCGGAGCAAGGTTATTTGCTCACTCTCGGAACTTTCCTTTTGAAAGCGAGAGGTATCACCAAGGTTCTCATGCTCTTTGGATTTTGTATGAGCGCTGTTTTGTTCTACTATATACTTTACTCTTCAAAACTGCTCCCACGATTTATTGTGCTGTGGGGGTTTATCGGTATTGCGTTTTTGTTAGTTGAAGTAGTGTCTAACATTTTCGGGAAATCTCTTGGCGGAATCATTCTAATGCTTCCGATGGGATTGAATGAAATATTCCTTGGCATTTGGTTGATCACAAAGGGTTTTGACCGCACTGCTATCTCTTCCTTGAATAAATAGATTATTTACATTCCTTGCTGTCCAAGTTGTTGTTGGCTTCCCACCCACAATTAAGAATTGGATAACTTGATCGTGAAAAAAATCCAATTAAGGCAAGAAGTCAAAGTTACTAGCTCGCAAACTTCTTACATTGACGGCACCACAATCCTTTTCCAATCGTGCTCCATGCCACCAGATAACCACTGATAAGGAAAAGAGGAATTGATAAAATCCATAGCCAGGGAATAAGAATCCCAACAACTGCCAAGGCAAGCATTATCGTGCCAACCGAAAATAAAACGATCCTGTTCTTCTGAATCAGTTCGTTACGGCAGGTTTTGCAAAGGCTGGTATTCATTGCGATGAATTTCATTTAATAATGAATGTTTACGCTTCTCTTCTCCTTTAGTTGTTGTTGGGCGGGAAACACATAATTTCCGGAATTTACATTTTTCTTTCAAGGCATAAACTCTTCATGTTCGCGTTGACTCAATCAGAAGTCGCAATGCCCCATCGATGCATCGGAACTGGCTTGTTATGCTTTTAAATTTTCAAAAATATCTGGAGAGTGTATCCGATTCTATTTAATATTGATTAATAAATAAAACTCATGATCGCATACGGCATCAAAAACTGCAACACAGTGAAATCAGCCATTGAGTGGCTGAACAAAAATAAAATTGAATTTGAGTTCCATGATTATAAAAAATCAGGAATCACCGAAGCCAAACTCGCGGCCTGGTGCAAGCAGGTGGGATGGGAAAGTTTGGTGAACAAACGCGGCACCACCTGGCGTCAATTGGACGAAGCTGTTCAAAAGAAAGTTATCAACGAGAAATCAGCTATTGCACTGATGATAGAGAAAACGAGTGTAATCAAACGGCCATTGATTGAGCAGAACGGGAAAGTTGTACTGTTGGGTTTTGATGAAGTGGAGTATAAGAATGCATTAAAGTAGTGCTGGTGCGGTGCTGGCTAAGTCCACAACATCCTTGACAAGAAAGCTCACTTCCGCTTCAATCCAAACAATGGCCGCACTAAATTTACTCTTCGGATGATTAATTCATAAACCGCAAAGCATCCAACAAACGTAAATAGCAAAACCAAAATAAACTGAAGGCGAACATCCAGCTCCAAAGGAAATAGTAGCATCGATCCCAGAAATAAAAAGATCATATGTACAATATAAATTGGGTAAGCAGCCTGGCTTAAATACGTTAGTGCTTTGCCACTACGATTCAAATATTTGCATCCAAATGCAAAAACGGAAAGGATCCAGCAATCCGATTCAGTTACCAATAAATAAACTGGCGTGTTTATTTTAAAGTAAGCCATTCGAAGAATGAAAAGCGATATAGCGACAAGAAGGAAAACCAATCGCCATCTCAGGATCATATTCCAAAATGGATCTCCACTTAACACAAAGCAAAATCCGAAGAAGAAAGCCAACAGTCCTAAAAAGTATCCGTGCCACGTCATGGCATATAATTCATAAGGATAAGGCTTGACGATCAATGCTTCTGCCACAAAAGCAGCTATAACCAGAAGCAAACCTAACGGATTACTGAAAATCTTTTTTATTAACGTTACAATCTTTCCATTTTCATTTCTCTTGAAATAAAAAAACAACGGTGAAAGAATAACCACGTAACTAAAGATGTTTCCCAAAAACCATAGATGCCCTGCATTAGGTATGTAGCTAACATTCATCTTATAGTAGGATTGCATGATGTACACGTGAATTGGCACAATACAGAAGAACCCAAACACAAAAGGAAGCCAGATTCGCCAAGTGCGCTCCATGAGCAATTGTTTCCAGTTTCTGTTTTGAATAGCGAAGTACACACCCATCCCGGAAACAAAAAACAAAAGCGGTATCCGCCACACGTTCAGCATTGTCATGGGGATCCATAAGGACACCCATGACTTTTGGTTGGCAATGAATCCAATCATCATTCCCCAAGGTTGAAAGCCAATGGCTACATGATATAGTACGAGCAGACCAATGGCAATCACCCTGATCCAATCAATAAAGTACCTTCTGTTGGTAGTCTCCATTTTCTTATTGCTTGTTTTGTAGTTTCAAGGCGTCTGACACCTAGCAGGTGTCTTGACGCCTAAAAATTATTATCTTTAAAGGATACGTTCATTATGTGATCGTTGCATTATTTAAGCATTGCAGCAATCACCGGACGAGTTTTTTCAACATACGCATAGTCGAGCTTCAGTCCCATCGGGCCAAGCATTTGCTGCATTGCTTCGTAAACACTCTTCACCTGGCTGTAAGGACCAACCACCGATTCATAAGGAGTGGATCCATATTTATTCTTGATCGTTTTGTCTGCATGTTTGTCAAGTAACATCTTCACAATCTCCGGACGACAAAAGAATGCTGATGTATGCAATGCTGTAGAACCATCATTGTTAGTAAAATTAATATCAGCGCCCGCGTCAATCAAAATCTTTGCTGCCTCCATCTTTCCAAACAAAGCAGCCGAGATCAACGGACTTGAACCACCGAATGGATCCTTTTCATTAATGTTGGAGCCAGCAGCAATGTGTTGCTTCAATGCAGCGAGGTTATCCGTAACAACAGCTGTATGAATGTCCACCTGCGGCGGCTTCACTTCTGATTTGGAGGAAATACCTGAGTCCTTCTTTTGAGCGCAAGAGACTGTTGCCATTAACAATGTAAAAAAAACGATCCGGGTCGCTAATCCCAATAGCAATCGGGACATAAGGTTGTTTGTTTGTGTTTTCATAATGTTATTATTTAAAATTTTTAATGCCGTAAAGAACGCGTGGCCGTTTAGGCAGGGCTAAACAACCCTGCGGACAAAACCATCACATTTGCTGAAAACAGTATAAATTATGATGCATCGATATAAACTATGACGCAAGTGTAGTTTTTAGGGTAAATTGGGTTTCGAAAACCTTGTCCAAAATGTTTTTTCTCAGCCGGCCGAGCGACTCCTTTTTGCGTTAACTTCCCTCAATAACTCTATGCAGGAACCCACCGAAAATGATTTCTTAGACCAGCTTATCGCTAAAGTGGAAGAAAATATTTCTGACGAATTGTTTGGTGTGTCTGAGCTGGCCGATGCCATGAATATGAGCCGCTCCAACTTACTGCGCAAAGTGAAGAAGGAAGCGAATCTTTCAGTAAGTCAACTGATCAGGAATACCCGTTTGAAACGCGGGATGTATTTATTGCAAAAAAATTCGCTCAATGTTTCGGAAGTGTCTCACCAGGTGGGGTTCAGCAGCACATCTTATTTTATAAAATGTTTTCGTGAGTATTATGGATTTCCACCTGGCGAAGTTGGAAAAATGGATCCCGAGCAAATACGCCCTATCCCCCCTACTCTATTAAGTCGAAATAAAAATATTTTTCTTATCGGATCAGTTGTGTTTGTTGTCGTGATCATCATTGGTGTTCTCCTATATTATAGTGCTTCCTACGGACCAACTAGATTGGAAAGATCAATCGCGGTACTGCCATTTAAAAATGAAAGCAATGACTCTACCAATATTTATCTAATCAATGGCTTGATGGAATCAACGCTAACCAATCTTCAGAAGATCGAAGATTTAAGAGTAATCAGCCGTACGTCTTCTGAAAAATACAGGAGCCAGCACAAATCCCTGCCGGAAATGGCCAGGGAACTGAACGTCAATTATTTTGTGGAGGGAAGCGGTCAAAAAATTGGCGATCATATTTTACTGAATATTCAATTGATCGAAGGACCAAGTGACAAACACCTTTGGGCAAAGCAATACAAAAGAGAAGCAAAAGACATTTTTGCTTTACAGCAGGAAGTGGCAAAAAACATTGTGGAAGAAATTCAGGCTATCATCACTCCTGAAGAAAAAAAGAAAATTGAAAAAATCCCTACCGATAATCTCGTGGCTTACGATTTCTTTTTGAAGGGAAGAGAATTGTTGTTTCGTGGCACTCACAAAACCCTGGAGGAGGCTATCCCTTATTTTAATAAAGCGATCGAACAGGACAGTAAGTTTGCAATGGCCTATGCCGATGCCGTCATTGCTTACTATTACCTCGATGCATTTCAAACCGAACCAAAGTACGCCACTGAAATAAGTAACTATGCCGACAAAGCATGGCTTTATGATTCCAAGTCGGACGAAAGCCTGGTGGCGAAAGCATTATTCTACATGCACAAAAAAGAATACGAGCAAGCTGTTCCCTATCTCGAAAAAGCGCTAGAGTATAACCCGAACTCCGGTTTAGCTGTTCATTTTATTTCTGAATTGTACAACGGCTTTACGCCCAATACCGCCAAGTATTTACAATATGCACTGGTTGGAGTACGAATAAATGTATCGGCCGATTCTGCTTCCGAAAGCTATACCTACATGCATTTGAGCAATGCCCTGTTGCAAACCGGATTTATAGATGAGGCACTGAGGTACGTTGATAAGTCATTGTCATATCAACCCAACAATCCGTTTCCCGCTTGGATAAAGATCGGAGTTCTGTTTGCGAAGACAAATGACGCTGAACAAAGCAAACAACTTTTAATAAAAGAATGGAAGAAAGACACCTCGCGATTTTATCTTGCGCAAGAGGTCGGAAAATCTTACTACTTCCAACAAGATTACAAAAATGCATATATTTATTATAAAAAGTTCATTGCGGCAAGGCAAGCACAGCAGCTCGACATTTTTAAAAATGAAGATTTAAAGATCGCTATTGTCTTTGATAAACTTGGGATGAAAGAAAAATCAGAGGAATATATCAAGAGCTTCTTACAGTTTGCTGATCAGGATAAATCCATTTATAGAAACCTTAATTTTATGAATTACTATGCCTGGAAAGGTGATCAGCAAAAGGCAATCGAGCATATGAAGCTTTTTTCAAAAGAAGATAATTTCCATTATTTGATTCTCTTCATGGCTGGTGACCCTGTGTTTCATGACATCAAGAATCTTCCTGAGTTTAAAAAAATAATGAGTAGTATTGAAAAGAAATTTTGGGACAACCATAAAAAGATTCGTGCAATGCTGGAAGAAAAGGCGTTGTTATGACAAACTAGAAATTGATGATGAAAGTGGAAGTAATCACCATACCGCTCAGGCTAAACCTTTATGGTTTTTCGGGACCCGCATTGGGTAAAGATTATGCAGGAACAGCCTTTAAGCTCATGGATAAAATGTGGAAAACGGTTAAGTCTAACAATCTAAAAAACAAAGGGCTTAACATTTGGGTTTATGAGCCCAATGAAATGGTATTTGCCGGAGTAGAGCTTGAAAATACACCTGAGCAGAGTACAGGGTTGGAGCAAAAAAATATCATCCTTAAAAAATATGCCTACTATAAACACGTGGGCCCTTATCATCTCATAAAACAGGTAGGGCAGGTCATGCGAGATGAATTGGAAAAAGAAAGTATTGAGATCATCTCTCCCTACGTAGAAATATATGGGCATTGGACAAATGATGAAACCAAATTGGAAACAGAACTTTTAATGGCCGTTAAGGCCTGAAGCCGTCTCTAAAAAAGAGGACGTAGCGCAAGAATTTTCTATTTTTGCCGACTTAAATTCAAGTTATTCAAGGCATGGCGCTCTCTACGAAATACAATCCCGCAGAAACCGAAGACAAATGGTATCAATACTGGATGGACAAAGGTTTTTTTCATGGAAAACCTAATCCAAATAAACAGCCGTATTCCATTGTCATTCCGCCGCCCAATGTTACGGGCGTGTTGCACATGGGCCACATGCTCAACAACACCATTCAGGATGTGCTCATCCGTAAGGCACGCATGGAAGGCAAAGAGGCATGTTGGGTACCTGGTACCGACCATGCTTCCATCGCAACAGAAGCTCGCGTGGTGGCAATGCTCCGTGAAAAAGGAATAAAGAAATCTTCGCTTACGCGTGATGAATTCTTGAAATATGCATGGGAATGGAAAGAAAAATATGGAGGCATCATCCTTGAGCAATTAAAAAAACTAGGAGCCTCCTGTGATTGGGAGCGGACGAGCTTCACGATGGATCCGGAATATTATAAAGCGGTAATCAAAGTATTCATCGATCTCTATAATAAAGGATACATCTATCGCGGAATGCGTATGATCAACTGGGATTGCGAAGCAAAGACGGCCTTATCGAATGAAGAGGTATTGTACAAAGAAGATGGTGAGCGCTCCGTGCTCTATTATATCAAGTACAGAGTGAAACAAGAAGATGCTAGCTCCCTCTCCCTCGGAGAGGGCCGGGGTGAGGCGTTTATCGTTATCGCTACACAGCGCCCTGAAACGATCATGGGCGATGTGGCCATTGCCGTAAATCCAACAGACGAGCGTTATTTAAAATTGATCGGTAAAAAAATAGTGGTGCCGTTCATCAATCGCGAGATCCCAGTGATTGCCGACAATTATGTTGACAAGGCATTTGGCACAGGCTGCTTGAAAGTTACGCCTGCTCACGATGTTAACGATTATGAAATCGGACTGCGCCACAATCTTCCAGTGATCGATACGATTAATGATGATGGAACACTGAATGAAAAATGTGAGTTACCAAAATTCTATGGTAAAGATCGGTTTGCTGTTCGCAAAGAAATTGTAAAAGACTTGCGCGAAGCGGGTCACTTGATCAAAGAAGAAGAATTTGTAACCCGTATTGGAAGAAGCGAAAGAACAAACTCTGTTGTTGAGCCTAAACTTTCATTGCAGTGGTTTGTAAAGATGAAAGAGATTTCCGTGCGAGCGAAAGATGCGGTTGCTAACGATGAGATCAAATTGCATCCTGCCAAATTCAAAAACACGTATAGCTATTGGATGGACAATGTGCGCGACTGGTGCATCTCACGCCAATTGTGGTGGGGCCATCGTATCCCCGCTTGGTATGATGCCAATGGAAATTTTGTTGTTGCTGAAAATGAAGAAGAGGCGTTGAAGCAATTCAGAATAAAAAATTCAAAATTACGAATCGAAGACATAAGGCAAGATTCCGATGTGCTCGATACCTGGGCTTCGTCCTGGCTCTGGCCGATGGCGGTGTTTAATGGATTCAAGGATGAATATTTTGTCGACGGAAAAATTGACGCTTCAAAAAATAAAGACCTCAATTATTTTTATCCAACTAAAGTATTAGTGACTGCGCCTGAAATTTTATTTTTCTGGGTAGCGCGCATGATCATTGCCGGGTTTGAATACATGGACGAGAAACCTTTTGAAGATGTTTATCTCACCGGTGTAGTTCGTGATAAGTTGGGAAGAAAAATGAGCAAATCATTGGGTAACTCACCCGATGCATTGGAATTGATCAAGCAATACGGAGCCGACGGCGTGCGCACCGGAATGCTGTTCAGTTCGGCAGCGGGTAATGATTTGTTATTCGATGAAAAACTTTGCGAGCAAGGAAGGAATTTCGCTAACAAAATCTGGAATGCGTTCCGTCTGGTGAAAGGATGGGAAATCGCAAAGCACGCTCAGCCTGAAGAAAATAAAATTGCCATCGAGTGGTTTGAATCAAAACTCAATCAAACGCTAACAGAACTGGAAGACCATTTCAGCAAGTTCCGCATGTCGGATGCGTTGCATACACTTTACAAGTTAACGTGGGATGATTTCTGTGCTTGGTATTTAGAAATTATTAAACCTGAATTTAGAAAACCAATTGACGAAGTTACTTATCAAAAAACCATTTCATCTTTTGAATCGATTTTGAAGTTGTTGCATCCATTTATGCCGTTTATAACAGAAGAGTTGTGGCACGAGTTGAACGACCGCAAAAACGATGATTGTATTATTGTCACACCTTGGCCAACCGCAAAAACATTTGACAAAAAAATCATTCTGCAAGGCGAAACGGCTTTTGAAGTAGTGACTCAAGTTCGGAATGTAAGAAACGTCAAAGGCATTTCTCCGAAGGAAAGCTTGCCTTTATCGACTAAGTTTAGTGAGGAGGCCGCAACAATCTTAATCTCAAATACTGGAATTTCTAATTTTGCTCCGGTAATCAAGAAACTTGCTAATCTAGCATCCTTAAATTTTGTTGAAGAAAAAATTGCAAATGCCACATCCTTTATGGTGGGCACGCGAGAATTTTATATTCCACTGGAAGGCAAAATAGATGCCGGCAAAGAAAAAGAGGAAATCCTTAAAGAGATCGAATACAACCAAGGTTTTTTGAATTCCGTGATGAAAAAACTTTCAAACGAAAAATTTGTAAGTGGTGCTCCTCCTCAGGTGATTGAAATGGAGCAGAAGAAGAAAGCAGACGCAGAGATGAAGATTAAATCCTTGCAAGAAAGGCTGGAAAATCTGAAATGAGTTTCTCGCCATGAATGATCAATAAAAATGTATTCTACACTTTTATCTATTCACTCTTTGTTTCGTTGGCTAGTATTGGCAAGTTTAATCTTTGCTCTTTATCGCGCTTACAAAGATTGGTTGTCAAATCAACCCTTTACAAAATTGGATAACACCATTCGCCACACAACCGCTACGATTGCTCACATCCAACTTATTCTTGGTGTGACTCTTTATTTTATCAGTCCAGTCGTCAGTTATTTTCTGAACAACTTTACTGAAGCCGTTCACCTGCGCGAGATTTGATTCTTTGGCATGGAGCATATTGTAATGATGTTGACCGCCATCACTGTTATTACCATCGGCTCAGTAAAAACAAAACAAAAAAACACGGATAAAGAAAAATTCAAAACGATGGCCGTCTGGTATTCGGTTGGATTGTTTCTGATCCTTGCCTCTATCCCTTGGGGGATTTTATTTTTAGTACACCGACCTTTATTAAGGTCATTTTAAAAAATTCAAAATTCTATTTATACTTTAAAGTATGCCCTGAAAGTTGAACCTTTATCCACTTGACTTTGGATTTCTATCCTTCCCCCCATGGCAACCAAATGCGATTTCACCAGGTATAACCCCATACCCTTCCCATCAACATGAAAATGGAAGCGGCTATACAGATTGAAAAGTTTATCCTGATACAGGTTCATGTCAATGCCCAACCCATTGTCGCAAACAATTAGGCACACTTCAGATTCCAACTTTTCCGTCTTAATAGAAATGACTGGGGCCCGATCGGGATGGCGGTATTTAATCGCGTTGGTAATCAGGTTATAAAGAATACTATCCAAATAAGGTTTAACAGCGCGAAGATTTGCTACCTGAGTGAAATCGATAGTGATTTCGGCTCGCGTAGTAGAAATTTCATGCTCCAGATTTTCTTTGATGATTTCAATTTCTGTTTCAAGTTCAACGATCGTGTAAGGTTCGCTGTTTTTTTTCAGATTGAGAATGGTGTTAAGGTCCTTTACCACACCATCCAACTCACGGGTAGTCTTTACTAGTTTGGGATATATCCGATCACGATCATCTTTATTTTTTTTTGTGAGGTCCAGCAACTGACCCAGTCCTAAAATCCGGGCAACGGGCGCACGTAGGTTGTGCGCTGAAATGAATGCGAACTGTTCCAGTTGCTGGCTATACTCCATCAACTCTTGCGTTCGCTTGGCAACTTCGGCTTCAAGGTTTTGGTTTTGTTTAGCTATCTGATCGCGATGAGCTGATATCTCCTCCGAGCTTTGCATGAGTTCTTCATTTTGTGCTGCCAGTTCTTCGCGCTGCTGATTTAAAACTTTGTTTTGAGCATTGATCTCTCGGGTTTTCATCTCCACGGCTTCTGCCAATTGGCGATTTATTCTTTTCACACTGTGTGTGCGTTGATAAATGACTACTGTGATCAAAGAAATCAATATTAAAAATGAAATGGCGTTAAACCACCAAGTGTTCCAAAAAGGAGGTTTGATGTTTATCTGCAGTTGTAACGTGCTGTCCGATAAAACACCTGTACCATTAAGTCCTCGCACTTTAAAAGTGTATTGACCAGGATCAAGATTGGTGTAGGTAGCCGAGTGGGTGGAGCCAAGGTCATTCCAGTTCTTATCAAAACCTTCAAGCATAAACGAATACTTTTTACGCTCGGGATTAGTGTAATTGAGTGAAGCAAAATGGATAGTGAAGATTTGGTCTTTGTAGGATAGGTTTATTTCCTTCGACAAGGTTATGGACTGTGAAAGAACGGTTTGCCTGCTATGAGTTATCGACACCGGCTTGTTAAATATTTCAAGCCCTGTCACTAGTAGTGGTGGCTCAAAATTCTCAATAGTTACTTTTTCCGGAAAAAATTCGTTCAAGCCTTCGGTTCCTCCAAAATACATTTGGCCCGTATAACTTTTGCAAGCTCCTTTTCTGAATTCAGCAGATTGAAGGCCATCGCTAACACTAAAGTTGATGAACGATTTGTTAACCGGGTCAAACTTTGAGACACCATTGTTCGTGCTCATCCACAAGTTGTTCTTATTGTCTAAAAGCAAACCTTGAATGTAATTACCTGGCAGCCCGTCTTTCGTTGTATAGTTCTTAAAATGGTGTGACTTCGTATCAAAATATTTCAACCCATTTTCAGTGCCAACCCATATGTTTCCAAACTGATCTTCTTGTAAACTATAAACACGGTGACCAGCGAAGGTATTGGATGCATCATTTGGAAAGAACCGCGTAAACTTTTTTTCTTTTTCACTAAAAAGGTTCAACCCCCCATTAGTTCCAATCCATAAATTGCCTTTCTTATCCTCTAAAAAAACATTAACCGTGTTGTTGACAAGTGTTGTCGGGTTGAGCGGGTCATTTCTGAAATTGGTGAAGCTATCGGTTTTTTCATCGTAAAGGTCTACACCGCTGCTATACGTAGCGATCCACATATTCCCTTTTCTGTCTTTGTAAATAGACCAAATGTTTGGTGCGCTGATGCCTTTTGGATTGTTTTGGTCGAATTGAAAATACTTGTAGGTGTTTTTTTCCTTGTTGAAAACGGTTATACCGTCTCCCCACGTTCCCATCCAGATATTTCCCTTATTGTCTTCAGCAACGCAGAGAACATAATTACTTGAAATACTATGATTGGGTGCTCCTTTTTTGAAAGCTGTGAAAGTGTTCTGTTGCCTGTTGAACAAGTTAAGCCCGCCACCATCAGTACCAACCCAAAGGTCTCTTTTTGAATCTTCAAATATTGTCCAAATGTTGTTGTGGCTTAAACTGTTCGGAGAGACGGAATGCCGGTATTGCGTAAACTTGCTGGCTTGGTGATTTATAAAATTGATACCTCCACTAAACGTTCCTATCCACATATTGCCTTGCTTATCCTCGTAAAGCGACCAGAGCGAATTGCTGTTGAGGCTTAACCTGTCAATGTCATCTTGTTTGTAGTTGTGGATGGTCTCAGTTTCAGGATTTAAAATACTTAAGCCTCCATTCTCTGTTCCTATCCAAAGGTTTCCATCCTTATCTTCTTGCAAACATTGCACAACATTTCCACCTATGCTGTTCGGGTTGCTGGGATCGTTTTTGAAATGCCTGAAACCATTTCCTTCAAAGAGGTCTAAACCATTGCGCGTGCCAACCCAGATTCTTTTTTCTCTGTCCTGCAGAAGCACCTCAACTCTGTCCGACCCTAAAGATCGGGCATCGCTGGCATTATGGCGGAAATGTTTAAATATGTTTTGCTTTCGGTTGTAAAGACTTATGCCATTATAAATAGTACTGATCCACAAATTATGTTCATGATCTTCCTGTATATCACTAACCGAATTGCTGAGAATGGTGTTGGGATTGTTTGCATCATGCAAATAGGTGATGATTTTTTTTGTCTTCTTGTTAAACATGCTCATCCCTCTGCCTGAAGTTCCAAGCCAAATGTTTCCATCGTGGTCCAGAGAAATAGCATTGATAGCATTGCTCAGGTTAGAAACGGGATCTTTAACATTATAATAATGGGTAAATTTTTCCTGCTTCCAGTCAAACATATCCAAACCATTGAACGTGGCTATCCAAATGTTACCATCCTTATCTTCAATAAGGTCATTGATCTGGTCGTTAACAATACTGGTTGAATCATCAATGTTATTCTTAAAGACAGTGAACTTATAGCCATCATACTTATTCAGCCCATCTCGGGTTCCAAACCACATGAAACCCTGGCTGTCTTGAACAATGGATAAGATATTGCTGTGCGAAAGGCCAGCTTCAGCACCTATGTGCTCGAATTTGAGGTTGCCAACCTGACCGGCTAAAGGAATAGCCAAGCTGATAAATACAGCCAAAAGTATTATTCTCACAAAGCAAGTATAACAATTAATCTTAATGCATTTAGGAATGCACTAAAAAAAGTGGTCTATAGCCACGTTTAATTTAAGTGTTGAATTGATAATTATACCACAGCCGCAATGTGCAGACTTGTCTTTTTTGTAGATCTTAGACCCGTATCGCCATCAACAACTCAATATTTTTGAACTTCATTTTAAACTTACGTGCTATGGATTCGTTGGTAAGGTTTCCTTTGTATGTGTACACTCCTTTCATAAACCATTTATGGGCAAAAATCATCTCCTCGATTCCACCCTCTTCCGCTGCACGCAAAATAGTAGGCGTAAAAATATTGCTCAATGCGGTGGTGGCCGTATTGGCAACCCGCGATGCCACATTGGGCACACAATAATGGATTACATCGTATTTCCGGAAAACAGGTTTGGCATGTGAAGTGATTTCGGAGGTAGCCACACAACCTCCCTGGTCGATGCTCAAATCAATTATCAAGGAGTCGGGTTTCATGTTCTTCACCATCTCTTCGCTAACCACATGACGTGTGCGACCTTTCTCTGCGCGCAACGCCCCTATTACCACATCGGCAGTTTTTAAAGTCTCGCTCAACGTTACAGTATCAATAGTGGAGGTATAAAACTGATGACCGAGCGTGTGCTTTATTCTTCTTAATTTATAAAGATGGTTGTCGAACACTTGTATCTCGGCACCCAGGCTGAGAGCTGCCCGTGCCGCATATTCCGCCACGGTACCAGCACCAATGATTACTACTTTCGTTGGAGGAACTCCTGTGATCCCACCCAAAATAATTCCTTTGCCGTTTTTTACAGTACTTAAATATTCGGAAGCAATGAGCATGACCGTGCTCCCCGCAATTTCACTCATCGCACGGATGATCGGCATGCCGCCCACTTTGTCTTCAATGAATTCATAAGCCAAAGAGATAACTTTCTTCCGGAGCAAGGCTTGCACACGTTCTTCACTGAGATAGCCCATCTGCAAAGCCGAGATTAATGTTTGCCCCGGCTTGAAATACTCCAGTTCTTCCATCGTGGGCGGCTCAATTTTCATGATGAAGTCAGCCTTGTATACTTCTTGTGGTGAATAAACAATCTTTGCGCCCGCTTCACTGTAAGCACGGTCAGTGAATTTACTTCCGGCACCTGCATTGCTCTCCACCCACACTTCATGGCCGTTGTTCACGAGCAGGGCTACGGCATCCGGTGTAAGGCTAATCCGATTTTCTTGTAAGGCGATTTCTTTTGGCAAGCCGATAAAAAAGGAATGCTTGCCTTGTTTTACTTTCACTAGTTGTTCTTGTGGTGACAAGCTGGTTTTTGCCAGCGCTTCAAAACCAGTTTTCTTTTTATCAGGCATGTTTTCGGTAACGGATTAAACGGGTCTGTTCTTCTATTATTTCTAATTGGATTTCAAAATGCGCTGAAGGCAACAGCGATGGGATTTTTTCAGGCCACTCGATCAGGCATAGATTTCCAGAATCGAAATATTCATCGGTGCCAATATCGAAAGCTTCCGATTCATTTTTGATCCGGTAAAAATCGAAATGATAAATCGGCTCTCCATTCCTGCCGTGATATTCATTGACAATTGAAAAAGTAGGACTCGCTGTTGTTTCACGAACACCCAAAGCTGTAACCAAAGCCTTAACCAAAGTTGTCTTCCCAGCCCCCATCTCTCCATGCAAAGCCCAAACTGAAAGGCCGTTTCCGGCTTTTATCAGTTTCTTTGCCACTTCACTGATTTCATGTTGCGAAAAAATGATCCCTTGATCGGCTGAGACTAATTCAGGCATTCTTCGAAGATAGTGAAATTATGGGGATAATCATCTCTTCCAGACTCACTCCACCGTGCTGAAAGGTGTCTTTGTAAAAGTTTACGTAGTAATTGTAATTGTTGGGATAGGCAAAAAACTGATCTTCAATTGCAAATACATAGGAGGTGGAAACATTTTGTTTTGGAAGAAAAAAGCGTTCGGGTTTAGGAGCCTCCATCACCTTGTCGCCCTCATAACCCAGGTTTTTTCCTTGCTTATAGCGCAGATTTGAGTTCACATTTTTATCCCCTATAATTTTAAACGGACGTTTCACACGAATAGTGCCGTGGTCGGTAGTGATGATCACTTTCAGTTTCTTGTCAGAAATTTTTTTCAAAATCTCGAGCAGCGGTGAATGAAGAAACCAAGACTTGGTAATGGATCGATAAGCCGATTCGTCCGGTGCAAGTTCGCGAATCATTGCCATATCCGTGCGTGCGTGAGAAAGCATGTCCACAAAATTGTAAACAATCACATTCAAGGCGTTGCCATAAAGATTATTGATTGAGTCTGCAAGATCACGGCCTTCCTCGAGCTGCTTGATCTTGTTGTAAGAAAATTTAATATTCAGGTTATTCCTTTTCAGTTGTCGGGCTAAAAATTCGTCTTCAAAATTATTTTTTCCTTCATCGTCTTCTTCACCCACCCAAAGGTCAGGATGAGCTTTTACCATGTCCGATGGTAACATACCCGAGAAGATCGCATTGCGGGCGTACGCAGTTGTTGTTGGTAAAATAGAGTAGTAGGTTTCTTCTCTATCGATATTGAATAACTCTGAAACAATCGGTTCAATCGTTTTCCATTGATCGTAACGAAGATTGTCGATGATGATAACAAACGTGGATTGCGTGGTGGATAATTCGGGGAATACTACTTTCTTCATCAACTGATGCGAAAGCAGTGGCCTGTCAATATTGGGATTATTGAGCCAGCTCTCATAATTTTTTCTAATAAAGCGACAAAAATTTGTATTGGCATCAACCTTCTGGCTATCGAGAATGTCCGCCATGTCGCGATTATCGACTTCTTCCAATTGCAGTTCCCAATAGACCAGCTTCTTGTAGATGTCGGCCCACTGCTCGTGATTCATGTTGTCAAGCAAAGCCATGCTGATCTTTCCAAACTCCTGCTGATAATTGAGATTTGTCTTTTCAATAACAAGTCGTTTGTTATCCAGTATTTTTTTTACCGAAAGTAAAATCTGGCTTGGATTGATCGGCTTGATCAGGTAATCTTCAATCTTGGCGCCAATGGCTTCCTCCATAATTTTTTCCTCTTCATTTTTGGTGATCATTACCACCGGGAGGTTGGGCTTATTATTTTTGATCAGGTTGAGGGCCTCGAGCCCACTCATACCCGGCATATGCTCATCCAGAAAGACAACATCAAAATGTTTCGCCTCACAAAGTTCAACAGCCTCCGATCCATTATTGACAGGAGTGATGTCGTAACCGCGTTGTTGAAGAAACAAGATGTGTGGTTTGAGCAGATCGATCTCATCATCAGCCCAGAGAATAGTGTACCTTTGCATACGTTAAAAAATCTAATTTACGATTTTAAAATCTCTTTGCGTCCCTCTGCGTCTCTGCGGTCAAAATAAACCGCAAAGCGCGCAAAGAAATACAGCGCTGAGGCCGCAAAGTGATTTGGACAAAATTCTTACCGCTTGAACAAAAACAAAATTATCAACGATCCTGTCTATGGATTTGTTTCCATTCCGAGCCCGCTGATCTTCGATCTGATCTCTCATCCCTATTTTCAGCGCCTGCGTTTTATACGGCAATTGGGTGTCAGTGACTTTGTTTATCCAGGAGCGGTACATACTCGCTTCCATCACGCGATTGGAGCCATGCATTTAATGGGACGGGCTCTGGAAAGCCTTCGGAAGAAAAATATTGAAATCAGTAAAGAAGAATTCGAGGCAGGGCAGATTGCGATCTTGCTACACGATATTGGTCATGGGCCTCTTTCTCATTCACTGGAAGAAACCTTGCTGCCTGGCATTCATCATGAAAGCCTCTCCTATTTATTCATGAAGGCCTTGAACAAAGAATTCCATGGAGTGCTTGATCTTGCTTTAAAAATTTTTCGTAACAGCTACGCCCGTAAATTCTTTCATCAGTTGGTGAGCAGTCAGTTGGATATTGACCGATTGGATTATTTAAAGCGTGATAGTTTTTTTACAGGAGTGATGGAAGGTACGATTGGCATTGACCGCATCATTGCGATGCTTCATGTGCATGATGACCATTTGGTGGTGGAAGAAAAAGGTATTTTCAGTATCGAAAGTTTTTTGCAGGCACGAAGGCTCATGTACTGGCAAGTTTATCTTCATAAAACTGCAGTAAGCGCCGAACGCATGATGGTGAACATTGTGAGGAGAGCACAATACCTGACACAGGCCGGAGAAAAAATGAGTGGAAGTGATGCTTTGTTGTGGTTTTTGAAAAACAAATTTTCACTTAGTGAATTTACCCATCAGCCCGAAGCCTTGGATACATTTGGCCAACTGGATGACAACGACATTTGGGGATCGATAAAACTTTGGCGAAATCATCAAGATGCAATTCTCTCCGGATTGTGTAACCGACTTTTGCAACGTGACTTGTTTCAAATTCAACTGACATCATTCCCCGTCAAAAAATCAAAAATCGAAAAAGTAAGATTGGAAATCCACAAATCATTCGGTGTACTGCGTAACGATGCCAACTATCTTTTCGCGCACGGTACGGTGAGTAACGAAGCCTACATTTCCGGTGGCCAGTCCATTAGCATTTTAATGAAAAATGGAAAAGTTTTAGATATGGAAGAAGCCAGCGACTTGCCTACTATTCAGGCAATGAGCAAAATCGTGAAAAAAAACTATTTGTGTTGGCCCAAAAACCTACCTTTGCCAGACACTAACCGATAGGCTATTAAAACCATCAAAAATGACTTATTGGGCATTGAATCTCAGGCAATTAAGATATTTTTAGTATCTTTCATGAAACCATCGACAGGTGCCCATAGACATTATTAATTAATTATGGAGTTTACGATCAATCAAATCGCAGGCATGTTAAAAGGAGAAGTGCAGGGCGATGGTAATTTGAAGATCAACATGCTTGGGAAAATACAAGATGCAAAGCAAGGTCAGATTGCTTTCCTAGCGAATCCAAAGTACGAGCAATTCATCTACACAACTCAGGCTAGTGCCGTCATTGTAAAAAGAGATTTTCAGGCTAAAAAAGAAGTTGCCACCACCCTCATTTTGGTGGATGATCCCTACACGAGTTTTACATTACTTCTCGAAGAGTATCACAAGGCAATTAATTTTCAAAAGACAGGTGTGGAAGAACCCAGTTTCATAAGTAAGAATGTAACAGTAGGTAAAAATATTTATCGAGGTGCTTTTTCGTACATCGGCGACAATGTCACCATCGGTGACAACGTAAAAATTTATCCTCATGTGTTTATCGGCGACAATGTCACGATCGGCAGCAACACCATTTTGCACGCCAATGTGAAATTGTATGCCGACACGAAAGTGGGCAACAATTGTATGATCCATTCAGGCACTGTTATTGGTAGCGACGGTTTTGGATTTGCACCACAAGATGATGGCTCCTACAAAACCATTCCGCAATTGGGGAACGTGATCATTGAAGACAATGTATCAATCGGTGCCAACACCGTTATAGATTGTGCTACACTTTATGGTGATTCAACAATTATTAGAAAAGGTGTGAAACTGGATAACCTCATCCAAGTAGCGCATAATGTAGAGATAGGAAAGAACACCGTGATCGCAGCACAAACAGGTATCTCCGGATCATCTAAAGTGGGTGAGAACAATATGATTGGTGGTCAGGTAGGAATAGCAGGACACTTGGTGATTGCCAACAACACCGGCATTGGTGCGCAAGCCGGCATCGGCAAATCCATTAAAGAAGAAGGTGCAAAGATTATCGGCACTCCGGCCTTCGATGTGAAAGAATATTTCAAAGCTTATGCCGTATTCAAGCGGCTTCCGGATCTCAACGACCGTCTTCGCGAACTGGAAAAGAAGATACATCAACTCAATGGCTCGCTCGAAAGTCAGGTTGAGAAGATGGAAGATGAGGAGTGAGAAAATCTAATTTTAAAAAAAGTGACATTTCAATTTGATGTGGCATTTTCATTTTTGAGCGAAGATGCTTCATTGGCATTTGAAATCAACAAGCATTTATCTAACTACATAAAATCATTCATTTATGTCGACAAACAAGAATTTTTAACAGGTAAAGACGGTCCTGCGAAATTCACAAATATATTCAGAAAGGAAAGTCGTTTAGTTGTTATTCTTTATCGGAAGCAGTATGGTAATACTAATTATACCTCTGTCGAAAAAAATGCTATCGCTGCGAGAGCGCTTGAGACAAATTGGAATTTTGTAATTCTAATTCCTTTAGAAAAACCAATTCCTGAATGGTATCCGTACACCTATATTTACGTTGACCCCAAAGAAAGAAGGCCCGATCAAATCGCTAGTATTATTGAGTTTAAACTTAGAGAGTTGGGGGGTGAAATTAGATCTGAGACGCTTGAGGACAAAGCATTAAAAGTTAAAAAAGAAAACGATTTTAGATTGGAAAAGGAGAGGTTTTTGGCTTCGCCAGAAGCATTGTTGCACGCTAAAAAGTTATTTGACCAGTTTCATATTTTACTAAAGGAACGAACAAAAAAATTAGGCGAACTAGTGGGAATAAAATTTAATAATAATCACCTGAGATTTAATAACTATAGGCAGACTTACCAGTTCATTAAAGATAACATTTCAGCAAAAGACTCATACCTTACGATGGTAACAGAAAAAGTGTCATTTAATGATATGAGTAATAAAACTATTTATAAAGAAGAGATAAGGTTTGATATAAATGAAAGTCGAGTTTTAGGATGGAGTTACGATAAAAGCATTATTGATTCTGAAATCTTATACGACAAACTAGTTACAAAACTGATAGAGCTTAAATAAAACTCTACTCTCATTACATCTCTACACTGTCCTAAGCAATCTCTTTCTGTGCAGATTATCCCAATGAGAAATCACCATCTTCTTTTAGAATACGTCCTTCTCGGTGCCGAGCCAAACAGCATTCCAAAGACGCCACGCACCAACTCCTTCCCTACCTGTTTTGTAATTGGAGACGAGAGCACTTCTTCAAAAGTACTTTTCTCAACTTTGGTAGAGCGTGAAGGTGTCTTTGCTTGGGCTTGAGTTGCTTGCTCCTGTTCTTGTTTCACCGCCAGCACGCGTTCATTCAATATTTCAAAAGCACTGCGAGGATCGATCGCTTCTTGATATTTTTTAAATAGCTCAGATCCATCCAGCTGCGCCTTGTATTCTTCCGGCGTAAGCGGGCCCATTCGTGAAGTGGGTGGCGCCAAATGAGTGACCACTGTTTCTGTAGGAATTCCTTTTTCATTCAGCACAGTAATGAAAGCTTGTCCGATACCAAGTTGTGTGAATTGTTTTTCCAAATCATAAAACTCCGATTTTGGAAAAGTCTTAATTGTCTCTTTTAAATCTTTGACATCGTTGGGTGTGAAGGCCCTGATCACATGATGCACCCGGTTACCGAGTTGTGATAATACCGACGGCGGAACATCAGAAACGAGTTGCGAGCAGAAAAACACGCCAACTCCTTTGGATCGGATTAATCGAATGACTTGCTCAATCTGATCCATAAACGCTTTGGGAGCATCCTTGAAAAGCAAATGCGCTTCGTCTAAAAAGAAAACCAATTTGGGTTTATCTAAATCACCAGCTTCAGGAAGAGTCTGATAAATCTCAGCGAGCAAAGAAAGCATGAACGTTGAGAAAATAGCCGGTTGGTTTTGAACATCCGAAACATTGAGTAAACTGATTACACCACGGCCATCCACTTTTTCAAGCAGGTCCTCTATGTCAAAAGATTTTTCACCAAAAATTTTATTTACTCCCTGTTGTTCAATCGCGACAATCTTTCGCAAAATGGTAGAAGCCGTGGCACCAGAAATTTTTCCATAGCTCTCCTTGATCTCCTTCGCGCCTTCTCCCTCGGAGAGATAGTTAAGTACTTTTTTCAAGTCATTAAGATCGACGATTGGCAGTTGCTTGTCATCTGCATATTTGAACAAAATCATGAGCACACTGCTCTGTACATCATTCAGTTCAAGCACCTTGCTCAGCAACACCGGGCCAAATTCAGTGACCGTAGCTCTCATTTGCGCTCCAAGCTTTCCACTCAATGAATAAATTTCTACCGGAAAACCGGAAGGCGTAAATTTTATATTCAGCGCTTTTGCACGCTCACTGAGTTGATCACTCCCTTTCCCCTCTTGTGCCATGCCAGTAATGTCGCCCTTCATGTCAGGCATGAACACGGAAACGCCAGCGGCCGAAAGTTGCTCGGCCATCAATTGAAGCGTTCGTGTTTTGCCCGAGCCAGTAGCGCCTGTTATCAATCCATGGCGGTTCATCATACGCAAAGAGAGGTTCACTTTCGCATCAGCAAGAATTTCATTTTCATAAACTCCGGCACCGAGGTAGATAGAAGGTCCGGTGAAACTATAGGATGCATTGACTGCCGTTACAAATTTTTTCTTCGACATTTTTTTGTAAATTGATTGAGCCAAAGTTAAAATTTTACTCGGATTAGTTCATTAGCAATTTTCATTAAGCTCATTTACAAAAAATTGAAAACAAAAAAGCCATGCAAGAATTCATGCTACTCGTTCGCAACGAAGGTGAGCGGCTCGCGGCTTTGACACCCGAGCAACGCCTGGAGTTTATAAAAAAATGTGAAGTGTACATTGGCAACCTGAAAAAAGAGGGGAAGCTGATCGCGTCTCAACCTTTAATTCGTGAAGGTCGAGTCATTTCGGGTACTCCTTGCTGCCTGGAAAGATGAACCGATACAGGAGAAAAAAGAAATCCAGGTAGGCTATTATCACATAATGGCAAACGACATGAATGATGCCATCGCTATCGCGAAGGGGAACCCCGAGTTTGAATACACACCAACCGCCAAAGTGGAAGTGCGACCCATCAAAACAAAAGAAAAAACTGGATTTGCTTACCCAAAAACTACGGAATAAGTTGTTGAATTAAGATTTAGATCAAAGCTTAATAACTTTTCCAGTGACGTTTATTTTATCTTGATCGACGATTTGGTAAAAATAGAACCCCGAAGCTAAATCACTTATATCAATTGACTCGGTCACCAACTCAAGGGTCTTGACAATAAGTGCTCTGCCGAAAGAATCTAAAATCCGAATACTCAATCCACCTCCAGCCGAAAGAATATTCAAATAAGTTTCGCTCGTTACGGGATTGGGATATATCAATGCCTTTCCTTTTTCTTCAATGGGCACTTCACTGATATCTGACAATAATCTTGCTCCGTTCTTAAAAGTGAGTTCTGCCTGGTATATCATATCACCAGGTACAAGGTCAGTGTCATAGAGAGAGAACTGAAGCAATTCACCTGGCTGATAGGTTTTGTAAACAGTTTTGGCACCCCCAGCAGTTTTATAAATAGTGAGGTGGTCAACACTATGCCAAGAGCTTAGTGAAACCGTCACCTTTACTTGAGTTGCACTGAATCTTTCTGCCGTGAATAAATTGAAATAACAAAAAGCCCCTTGCTGGTTGTAATTAATTGTTTCGCTTTTCAATCCACTGACTCCATTCCAAATGGGGGAAACAGTAAAATACTCGTCTGAAGATTTAGGCAACACGATCAGGGTGTCTGTAGTATTTGTAAATTTTTCAAGGTATTGATTTCCCGTTTTATATAGATCATAGCTTGTGGCTCCATTTATTTTGTTCCACGTAAGGCCCATACTATCGGCACAATTAAAAGCTGTTGTGATCTGGGTCATTGGCGATATTAAAAATTCATCAGAAATGAATTCGCGGTTGCCAATTTTCATTTTCAACCTACCAAGAGCGAGCGTGTCCGGGCTTGTCCAGTAAAAATAATTTTTCAGATCAAGGCCTGGTTGAATCAACTCCCAGTTCCCTTGATTGAGCTGAACATAAAGGTCTCCGGCCTGGGTTGTAATCGATTGCCACACCAACAAAGTTTTCTTCTTTGATTCAACAACATCTGACAATAAAGGAAAATCCCATTGAAAAACTGTTGTGTCTCTTAGCCAATACGCAACCGCCGCACTTTGAGTCGATCCATTGAGATTGCCAGATCTTAAATTCAATTGATATGTTCCCTGAGCAGGGTCAGAAAGTGAGATATATTCTACATTGTTGAGATGGTCGGTTTTTCTTTTTGCAGGAGCGGTGAGCGAATCGGTATTGGGGTAGCTACTCAAAACCCAGGGCAAGGTTATGTTCGTGCCATCATCAATCCAACTATCAATATCATTTACTAAAACAGTATTGCTATTCACAGTTGCTGGTGGATCATTCCAAACAACTGCAATTTTGATTTCTTTGGTAGCAGCTGGCACCATGATCGGAATGGTTACATGATCATTGCTGGTGAGCGTAGCGGTAACCAATTGATTCGACTCAATAATCTTTAAGGCATTAAGCGCGTTGACACTTCCATAGCCATAATAATAATCAATGCCCGTTGTGCCAAGATCATCGGCAGACGCAATAAGAATCGCCTTAATCATCGATGCTTCCGGTGTTGTACTGTTTACGGATTCATATCGTTCTTGCAAAAGTGTGCTTATCCCCGTAACAAGTGCTGCTGCTTCGGACGTGCCTCCTTGTCCATAGGCTGTAAGTTCTGGTTTGACCCTACCATCAAATGCTGGGCCGCGGGAATTGAGTTCGTTTAATTTAAAAGTAGAATCAACAGCATTTACGACCAACACATTTTTTGCTTGTTTAAAATTTCCTGAAATATTTGCGAAGTCCATATTTTGATATGTCCCTGTAGTCGGTGATGACGTGCCTGAGTTCCCCGCTGAAAATACGTGTAGCAAAGTAGGGTTCTGGTACACTTGCTGATCGTAAGCAAAAGCTTCATTGCCATAATAATTTTCGATCCCAACGCCGTAGCTGTGGTTTTGCAGATGAATATTATTGGAGATAAAAATACTGCTGACGTCAGGAAAAAGATTTGTATAATCTGATGATGTGAAGTGAGCTTTTGTGGCTGCACCTATAGCCTGGTAGGATGAATTGCCAGCCCCTGCAATTAATGTTGCCATGGTGGTGGCATGCTCTGAAATGGATGAAGGTGAAACGGATGTAGTAAAACTCCGGTTGAGTAAATCAATATTACTCGGGTCGAAACTCAATTCTTTAATCGAAATGTTTTGGTTAGCTCCATTCAATGAAGGGAAAAAGTTTCGAACACTAGTTATACGATTGAAGGATGGATTCACAAAATCAAGGACAGACTCTTCAACTACAGGCCGGTGACTGTCAACAAATAAAATATTTGAATCAGCTTTCATCTGCAACAAAACATTATCCTTTTGAACAGAAATTACAAAAGACCCCGAACGGACATGCCTTTGATGGATCAGAATTTTGCCTGCATACTTTTCTTTGAATAGACTTGAATCTTTCACGCTTATTGACAGAAAGGTTTGAGCTACTGGTTTGAATTCTCCATTTTGGAGGTGAGGAGAAAATTTGCCTTGTCCAAAAACTACAGTCTGAACCAGCAAGGCGATGATAATTTGGCTCTTTATGGGCATGCCTAAACTTTTTAGAAAATAATTTTCTCCCTATAAACTTGAAATTTAAAAAAGAATCGATGTTTTACTTTCTGGCACGAAAATTAAAAGCATTTCCTATTAAAAATATTTTTATTTTAGATACAGTTACTCAAAACCTAAACAATTAAACTTTATGAAAAAAATTACCTTTTTTCTGTCTGTTCTGTTGGTTGGAGCTTTTAATTCATGTAAAAATGGTGAGAACGCAAGCTCACTCTCAGTGCCTAGCGAAGTTAGGAGTCAGTTGATCAGTCTCGGCTTTGACGTGGTCAACCATGTTCCTATCCAATTTAATGATGGTTATCTGGTAGAGGGGGATATTTACCTTACCTCTTCAGATCTTGCTACCATGCAACCTAAAAAAAGATTACCGGTTGCCGAGCAATACTCAACCAATCAATTAGTAACAGGCTTGCCCAGGACAGTTACTGTTTATATGCCTACTAGTTCATTTAGTGCAACTTATATTTCTGCCTTAGATGTGGCAATCAGCAGATACAATAACCAAAACCTGCAAATTCACTTTACCAGAGTTACAACAAGTTCTGCCAATATGGTTTTCAAAAGGTTGACAAGGTCACAGGAAAGTCAGGGTATATTAGGCTCATCCGGTTTCCCCACCTCTTCCGGAGCTCCTTATGGCACTATTCTAATGAGTGGGGTTCTTGTGTCTACGTATAATCTGACAGTGAATGGAATTGCAACTATCTTGGCTCATGAAATGGGTCATTGCATTGGTTTCCGTCATACTGATTATTATAATAGAGCCATTAGTTGTGGAGGCTCAACTTCCAATGAAGGTGCAAGCACTGTTGGCGCTAATCTTATTCCTGGCACACCTTCAACGGCAACGTTAGCTGCTAAGTCGTGGATGTTAGCTTGTACCGATGGTGGTGACAGGCCATTCAACAACGATGACAAAACTGCCCTAAATTATCTTTATTAATTAAATGCTATTGCATAATAAAAAACCCCGACAGGTCGGGGTTTTTTATTATGAAGTCTTTTCGACTAAATCAATTCAACGACTATCCTTTATACACAATCCGGTAAATCACATTTGCCTGATCATCACTTACCAACATCGATCCATCAGGCAACAATAACACGTCTACAGGGCGACCCCATACTTTTTGAGTGGTGTCATCCATCCAACCAGAAGCAAATACACTATGACCTGTAACTTTACTGTTGCCATCCACTTTTACGAGTGTAAGATTGTATCCACTTTTTTTAGAACGATTCCATGATCCGTGTTCAGCTACGATAATCTGATCTTTATATTCAGTAGGAAACATTTTTCCCGTATAAAATTTCAAACCAAGTGGAGCAACGTGTGGCCCTAACTTATCGGCCGGTTTCACAAAATCACTACACGGGCGCTTATCACCAAACTCAGGATCTTTGATTGACCCTTCGTGGCAGTAAGGATATCCAAAATGCAATCCTTCTTTTGATGCTGTATTCAGTTCACATGAAGGAATATCATCGCCCAGCATATCGCGGCCATTATCTGTGAACCACATTTGTTTGGTTACCGGATGCCATGTAAACCCAACTGAGTTTCTTACTCCATTTGCAAAAACTTCCCGGCCTGTGCCATCAGCATTCATTCTGGTAATGCTGGCATAGACAGGGTCTTTCGATTCACAAATATTGCAAGGTGCGCCCACCGGAACATATAATTTACCATCAGGACCGAACGCAATGTATTTCCATCCATGATGAGCTTCGGTGGGATATTTATCATAAATGATCTGCGACTTGCCGGGATTGTCAAGCTTACTTTCTATTCCCGCGAACTTATGAATGCGATTTACTTCTGCTACATATAAATCTCCATCTCTAAAGGCAACACCATTGGGCATGTTCAATCCTTTTGCGATGATCCATTTTTTATCAGCCTTACCATCGCCGTCGGTATCTTTTATCGCGTATACTTTATCTTCACCCTTGTTTCCAACGAAAATCGTTCCATTGGGACTGATCGCCAGTGATCTTGCGTTATCTACTTCAGCAAATACGTTGATAGAAAATCCTTTTGGTAATTTTACTTTATCCAACGGTAAACCGGCGCTTGCTTCCGTAATAGCAGGTGATGAATTGTCAGTCGAATTATTATTTGTCTCACGAGTTGATTGTGAACAGCAAAAGGCAACTGCTGCAATAATTGAAACACGTATGGGTCTAAGATTCATGGCGGTTTTTTTTGTAAAGATAAACAACAGGAGAATCTCATGACAAAAAATATTTCAACACATTGGAAAAGATGAAGGGTAAATTTTCGCTCTCAAGGAACGAGAAATCAAATCTCTACTTTTTCAATGGCCCTCATGGGAATGTCAAAGCCCCCTCTTAACTCAACATAGTTTCCTTCCTGCTCGATAAAATTGGAAAACACCTCCGCTCTTCGTCCATTGGCCAGACGAACGATGATGCCAATATCATCGTGATCCTGATAGGTTTCCATGGTGGCAGCATCTAAATCATTTTTACGTAAAATTCTTTCTTCTTCAGTTTTCAATACATCTTCCGCGGCAAAATGCTGTTTGCTGATTTCCTCTGGCGTCATCCGCAGAAGCTTTCCGAATTCCTTTTCGAAGTTTTTTATTTGCTCACGAAACCAGTCCCAAGCTGCTTCAGTCCAATGGTAATTTTTGTGAATATAATCCACTGTCTCCTGCTCTATGCCGGTGTATACATTGTCATCAATCACTGCGGCAAGCATTCTCTCAGCATCTTCTTTTGAAATCCTTCCATCACCTGCACCTGCCACAGCCACATCTGCGATTTCCAGCAAGTGGCCATCTAATTTTTTACCACCAACTTGTTTGTAGTAATGCATAACAAATTCACGGTTTTACTATCCGGCTCCATATGCAATTTACAAAAGCAGAAAATAAAAAACCTGAAATGAGTCATCCGACTGCATGCGTTAAGTCATATAATCTTTACCTTTGCCGCGATTTTAATTATGATATCAGTTTCCAACATCTCTTATTTCATTGGCGGGCGGGCTCTTTACGAAAACGCGTCCATGTTTATTCGCCCCAACGACAAAATCGGTCTCATCGGATTGAACGGGCGGGGCAAATCAACGTTGTTAAAAATCCTCAATGGAGAGCTCACGGTGAACGAAGGGTCCATCAGCAAATCGAAGGATTGCACCATCGGTTTTCTTAACCAGGATCTCCTCTCCTACCAAACTGATGATGCGATCCTTACCGTGGCAATGGGAGCTTTTAAAGAAGCTGTAGAGACACAGCGTCAGATAGAAAAAATTCTTCACCAGCTTGAAACAGAATACAGTGATGATTTAGTTGACAAGCTCACTCACTTGCAAGAAAAATTTGAACACTTGGATGGCTACACCATGCAGGCCAAGGCAGAAGAAATTCTGGAAGGGATTGGTTTCTCGACACAGGATTTGCACAGACCGCTCCGTGAGTTTTCAGGAGGCTGGCGCATGCGTGTAATGCTAGCAATACTATTGTTGGAAAAACCTTCTTGCTTGATGTTGGATGAGCCCACCAACCACTTAGACCTTCCATCAATTGAGTGGGTGGAAAATTATTTGCGCAATTATGAAGGTGCAGTGATCATCGTTTCGCACGATCGTACCTTTTTGGATAATGTTATCAATAAAACGGTCGATGTGACCAATCAGCAATTGGTTACCTACGAAGGGAATTACTCTTACTACTTGCAGGAAAAAGAAATGCGCGAAGAAATTCAGCAGGGCGCCTACGAAAACCAGCAAGCAAAAATCCGACAGACCGAGCGATTCATCGAACGCTTTCGCGCGAAAGCAACAAAGTCCAAGCAAGTGCAATCTCGTGTGAAAGCTCTAGATCGGATGGATAAGATTGAAGAAGTGGTGAGTGATGTCGCTGAAGTGAATTTCAGGTTCACGTTCAAGCAAACTTCAGGCAGGCATGTAGTTGTGCTTAAAGATATTTCAAAATCATACGGCTCTCTTGATATCCTGAAGCACTCCAATGCAACTATTGAGCGGGGTGATAAAATTGCGTTGATTGGTGCAAACGGAAAAGGGAAATCAACCTTACTTCGAATTCTTGCTAACACCGAACCTGTGGATGGCGAGCGTACAATTGGTTATAATGTGATCTATGGCTTTTTTGCACAACACCAACTTGAATCATTGCATGTTGATAATGAAGTACTCGAGGAATTGAAGCAAGCTGGAAGTGGAAAGACCGAACAAGAACTTCGCAATGTGTTGGGTTGTTTTCTGTTTTCGGATGATGATGTGTTTAAAAAAATAAAAGTCCTTTCAGGAGGAGAGAAATCACGTGTAGCATTAGCAAAGACCCTGATCTCAGAAGCTAACTTCTTATTGCTCGATGAACCAACCAACCACTTGGATTTTATTTCCGAAAATATTTTAATCCAGGCGCTGCAACAGTATCAAGGCAGTTTTGTTACCGTGAGTCACAACCGGCACTTTGTAACACAGATCGCCAACAAAATCTGGTACATCGAAAATCATGAACTCAAGGAATATCCCGGCACCTACGAAGAGTATGAATACTGGAGGAAGAAAAATGAAGCCAATGTTGCTCCCGTAGTTCACGTACCAAAAAAAGAAGTTCCTAAGAAGGAACCAAAACCCGTTGCTGCTGAAAGTCAAAACAAGCTCAATGCCTTGAATAAAGATTTGGCAAAGATTGAAGCGGTCATTCAAAAACTAGCCAAGGAAAAAGAAGTCATCGAAACCGAGCTTTCAAAACAAGAAGTGTATTCCAATCCCGATAGACTCTTGGAAGCTCAACAGAAGTTTGAAAAGGTGGATGCTCAATTAGAAGAAGAAAATAAAAAGTGGGAGTCGATTGCTCTCGAGATCGAAGAGATTGAAGGCAAGTAATTATTTCCAGCCCATAGACATCATCAACTGAACGCGGTTCATGTTCTGAGTTATTTCAGAAGTAGACGTTGTTGGAGCAAAATCACAGTACGGGCATATATACTGCTTGCTATCGTAAAAAATTCGTTGAAATTTATAACCGACTGCTAGGGACAATCGAAGATTGTAATATTTCATCCGATACCCAATTTGCGGATTGATCATCCTGCCTCCTTTCACATTTGAAAAAGGATCAGAAATATAATTTGAATAAGCGCCATCATGAACAAACCATGGATGTGCCCAGCCATAATTCATTTGAACGAATAGAGCGCTCTTCGTTTTGCTACCAATCAAATCCCAACTTACCAATCCAAATAATGGAAGCGTTTGCCAATTCTGATAGGAATCAAATCCTAGCCCTACACCCGCGCGGAGCTTCTTGCCTATCGTAACACCTTGAACAGTCGCGGCACTGAACGTAAATTCTTTTCCTTGGCTGCAATCGTTGCAACCAACAAGTACTCCGTTTTGAATATTAAAAAAATACTCAACCAGCTTTAATGAATCATCTTCTGATTTGTTCTCCTTGTGTTTTGGTTTAGAAATAGGAGTATAGTAAACTGAATCGGATTTGTATTGCTGCGAAAAGCCGATCAATACATTCATCGTTACAAGTAGCAACGCCAATAAAAACCCCAGTCGCATTATCATTGCTTTACAATATTAATTTTACTCAAGAGTTTGATGTTTGTCAGTTTTGAATAATCATATTGGTATAAGCCATCGGTGCCAATCACGATAGCAATATTTTCGATTGGGATTATATCCGTTGCATTTATACCAGGATAATGAGCAAGTTGACGCACTGCGATACTATCTGGATTACTCTTATCAAAAATTTTCAAACCATCGCTTCCATCACAGATAAACAAAAGATTTCTATCAATACCTAGCCCATGAGGATTAGTCATTGGATACTTAGTATACAATTGCGGGTTCTTCAAATTCGTGATGTCAATTAATTGAAGTTCGTTTGTGTTCATGTGGCAGATGTCGCCATTGTAAAGAGTAACATAGGCATACTTGTCGCTTACCACCACGGGATCGCAACTGTAGGTATGTTCGTATGTACTTAGCAAAACCGGTTGGTCAGGAGAAGCAAGATCAAAAATCGACATGCCAGCACGCGAGCCTACAAAAAGATTTTGTCCATTCGGAAATAAAGTTTCTGGCCACGTTAAAAGTGTTTGGTCGGCTTTCCGTTGCGGTTGGGTGGGATTGTTGATATCGACCACCGCCATGGTCGATCCATCAATCGCATAAAGAAAATTTTTCACAATGGTGAACCGAGACATTGATCCGCTAATACCGGTTGACGGGTTAGTGGGAGCAGCCATAGTAGAAATATTATTAGCATAATTTTGGGGAACAGCAATTCCTGTTTCATAAAGGACGCCACCCCAATTTTGTAATTGGCTCGGAGTGCAGTTATTTTCTTGGATAGAAACAGTTCCGGTTTTTTCCCAACTGGTAACAATACCTTTAATAGGATCGGAATAAAAACCCATGGAGTTATAGTTCTTGAAAAAACCTTCAATCCGATTTATTTCCTTGATGCTAACGATATCCGAAATATCAAATAGGACCAAATCCACATAACTGTCGGCATACAAAATGTTCCCAAGAATGGCGAGGTCGTAATTGCCTGGAATATTCAAAAAGCCAAGAGGTTTGGGAGATGAGGGATTCGAATTATCAAAAAGTTGAATGCCTTTTCCTGTTTCGTTAACAAATAAATTTTTGTCTTTCAAATAAATTTTCCCGGGAGAAGATAAAGTCGAGGCAGGTTTCAAACCGGTTGCTGCTTTGATCTCTGCCGAATTAGAATAAACCGGCTTAAAATAAATGTAAGTAGATTTCACCTGGCATTTGTCGGAGCAACGAATCATGCTGCTTAAAATCAAAACTGTTATTATAACGAAAGTTGCTTTCCTCACAGGGTTAGTTGAGTTCTTCATAAGTCTGCTTGCTTGGTTCAAGAAGATAGACACTTGATGAGTTGAGAAGGTTGGAAGCGATATCCTTGATGCTAGAATCTAGAATCAGGATCCGGCATCTATCTAAAAATATACCTGAACCTAAACCCTAAGTCTACAACAACCGGATTGCCTGAGGAATTGGAAGCTGATTTTAAAACAGGATTAAACGAATAATGAAGTCCTGGTACTACTGAAACCCGGTAGCGATTGGTAAGTTTATAACTCACTTCACTGCTCAACAGCCCCGAGAAGTTTACAGAGCGATAAGGTGAGTCTTGTCCTGCACTCTGTGAATAGCTTTGTCGTTGTCCGCTGGGATCACTCAACGTATTTCGAATAAAAAATTCTGTGGATACTCCTGTGTTCAGTTGTAATCCCATTTTTCTATCAATAAATAAATAGCCAGCCTGCACGGGCACGGATACAAATTCATTTGCACTACTGATGGCATAAGAACTTGTAGTTGCATAGTTTGATGTCGCGTTATTAAGTGAACTGGCCACGGGTGCTAGCGAATTCAATGAACTGATGTTGGAGGTTGAATTAATTGATTGATTCAAATATTGAATTCCCGACTGCAAGACAACTCGTTTTGCTACCCGCATACCTGCCAACATGCCAAACGAATAAGATGAACCTATGACGGGCGAAGAATTGGATCCTGGGTTCAACTGACTTACTGCACTGCTATTATACGAATTTGTGTTTGTGTTTGGATTGTAACTTCCAGAGGCAGCTGTTATCGAAGCCCAAACTTGTTCATGCGCCGTTTTCTTTTCGTTATGCGTCATGAAGACTCCTGGGATTGCCGGAAGTTTACGCATAATTTCAACCATTACTGGTCCTTCATGAATTTGAGGAATGGGTAAAAGCTCCAGGTCACCTAGCTCTCCGAACACTATTTTAGAATTCTTTTTCTCGACACTTGAATTTATCTTTTTTCTATTGTCAACTGTTTCATTAACGAACCCAATAGGTTCATTCAAGCTTTGCTGTGTTGATTTTTCGTTTAAGCCGCTCTTGCTTTTTGTTGGGCCTGGATTTCCAAAATTTATTTTAGGTGTTTTTAAATTCAAGTTGGAGTTTGATTTCAAAGAAACTATTTCGTTGCTTGACTTTGCTCTTCTATTCGCAGCACTTAACTCGTCTTTATTATCGGGCAAGGCAAGACTTGACTGATGATTTTTCTTTTCAATAGTTTTCTTCTCATCTCCTCCAAAATGCAAAGTGTTTTCTAAAGTTTTATTTTGTGCAACTTGATTGCTGTTCTCACTCCAGCGATAAATACCTAATGAACCAATCAATAAAGCAAACAAAACAGAGGCGGCTGCTATGCGTTGATACAGCACAATCCTTTTTTTCATCTTCTCGCCTTCGGCATTGGCTAAGTCACGATCAATATTTATCCATACTGAGTCGGAAGGCGAAAATTCAGTGCCCTCAAAAACTTCCTGCCAACCTTGTTCAAACTTTCCCATACTTCACTTTCACTGTTTCTAATTTTGCACGCAACAAACTTTTTGCGCGGTTGTACTGAGATTTCGATGTACCCTCACTTATCCCGAGCATCTCGGCTATTTCTTTGTGTCCAAAGCCCTCAATCGCAAATAAATTAAACACTACCCGGCAGCCGTCTGGTAGTTCTTGTACGATGGCAATCAATTCTGATAAATGGAAATCGGCCAAACTTATTTTTTCATCCGCTTGCAATCCAGCGTCCTCCACATCCACCATAGGAAGAAGATAAAGTTTTTGTCGTTGATGATTTAAAGCGGTGTTGATAATAATGCGCGTCATCCATGTATCGAGTTTGGACTCATACCGAAATGTCTTCAAGCCACTAAAAATCTTCATGAAACCTTCCTGCAAAATGTCTTCCGCTTCGGGCATACTCTTGGCATAGCGCGAGCAGACGGCCATTAGCCTGCGGCAGTGGCACTCGTACAAAGTCCGCTGTGCAGTTCGTTCGCCTTTGGCGCACCCGCTTATCAGCTCTTTTTCGCTGAGCATGCTCCTCATCTTGTTGTTGGACACGTTCACAAAACGAAAGGTTGGAATGCCAATTGCTTTAAATTATTCTTTTAGCTTTGAAGTTCAATCTTTTCCTTAATGACAAATATCTTTAGATTCATCTGCATAATTGTCGCCGTTCAGGTGATTCCTTATAAACTCCTTGCCCAAAAAGAACTTTCTCTTACTGACAAAATTTATGAACCGCAAATCAAAACCGTACAACTCTATCCAAATATAGGCGGTCTTCAGGATTTTCTTCAACCCTCGACCACTTCCCTTCAACAACAAAATTTGCTACTTGAGTTTGATGACTTGCAGGATCAGCGAAGCAACTACTACACGAAACTTATCCATTGTAATTACGATTGGACCAAGTCGCAATTGATGGATCTTGATTTTATGGATAGCTACAACGAGTATCCCTTTACGGACTATCAACTTTCCAGCAACACACATGTGCGATATATTCATTATCGATTTCAAGTGCCACCTGTGAAGCTACCGGGAAATTACGTTTTGATTGTATACCGGGACGATATCAGTAATATTATTCTCACGAGAAGAATGATGATTTACGACAACCAGATTGGGTTGGCAAAAGATGATCAATTTCTTGGCGCTGGAACCCTCAACCGTGCCATGCAACAATTCAATTTTGTTCTTGACTATGGCGACATTCAAATTCTAAATCCTATGGAAACGGTGCATGTGAACATGAGGCAAAATCAACGTTGGGATAATGCAAAATTCAATCTACAACCTAGTTTCCTACGCGATGATCAAAGTGAACTCGAATACAAATCGCAGGATGACAGTCGACAGTTTAGTGGAGGCAACGAATTTCGCTTTGCTGATTTTCGATCGCTTACTTATCCTGGCCAAAACACCGGACGAATTAATAAGGCAGCCAAACCCTATGAGCTTTACTTAGCCATTGACGCCCCTCGTAGCGACGGAGCTTATGCACAATATAAAGACCTTGACGGAAATTATATTATTGACAATACCGACTACGATGAGCCTGCCATCACAGGGAATTATTTATACATAAATTTTATATTGAAATCGGAAACACCGTATTATGGAGATGTTTATGTTGTTGGGAAATTCAACGATTACCAGCGCACCGATGAAAACAAAATGCATTACAATACCTCAACCCATGTTTATGAATCAAGGCAATTTGTAAAACAGGGTTGGTACGATTATCAATACGTTGTTGAGTCAAAAAATGCTGACCCGCTTGCTATTGAAGGATCTCACTACGAAACAGAAAATGTTTACGAGATCACTATATACAACAGGCCCTTCAAACCAAATGCAGATCTATTGATCGGATACTACTTGATTCCTGTCAATCCTCGCTAATTGATTTTCTATTTCGACATGTTCAATTTTTGATTGAGGCTTGGAAGTTCTCCGCTAAGAACATTCTTTAGTTTAACCAATTGAGCATCGAGTTCCTTTGATAATTCGCCAAAGACTTTGTAAACACCCGTCGTAGGTTTTGCATCTCCGGTTTCCAAACTTCTCCTTACGGCAGAAATCCTATTTCCCAACTTTATGGGAAAATTAAGAGGATCTTGTCCGCTTCTATTTTTTGTCTGATATAAATCTTCTTCGATAGCTATAAGTTTTGAAACAAGTTCCTTGGCAGAGCCCGCGATGGCAGGATCGGTGTTATTTTTCAATCCTTCATCAATTTGTTTTTTTATTTTCCGGATCTGAATGACGGCTTCGTTGCCTTCACTTTCCCGGTCCCTGATTTTCAGAGCCAAGTCAAAGGTCTCCTTCAGATCCGCTTCGGTGATCCCTTTCAAATTCGGATCTATTTTTATGTTGAACGAATAGGCTTGAGAATATTGACCTACCGAAAACTTAACCTGATATTTTCCGATTGGAGCTTTCGGTCCATTTTTAGGATTAGCACCCCACAAAATCATTCCTTCGAAAACTGTAGCACCAGGATAGCGCAAGTTCCAAGAAAATGTATTTAATCCTGAAGCAGTGGTCGGCTTTGCAGGCTCCCTCTCCCATCTTGGAATAGTTGGATCAGGTTTGTATTCGGGCTTGTCACCTTTGAAGGTCTTAACCAATTTTCCTTCAGCATCAAGTATTTCAATTTTGACCGAGTCCGTTTTATCCTTCAAGTAATATTGAAAGACCGCATCATTGATCCCACGAATAGCATCGCCAGGCTGAAAGAAAATTGCACTTTGTTTCATCAACTCTGGCGTGAGTTGTCGCAATGGTTGAATGTCATCCAAAATCCAAAAACCACGGCCATGTGTGCCAAGCACCACATCGTTATCCTTCACCACTAAATCGCGAATGGGTGTATCAGGCAAATTCAATTGAAGTGGTTGCCAGTTGTCACCAGCATTGAAAGAAACGTAAGCACCATGTTCAGTGCCCAAAAATAAAAGCCCTGGACGAACAAGGTCTTCACGTACTGATCTCGCAAAATGGCCGTCCTTTATCCCGCTAATAATTTTTGTCCACGTCTTTCCATAATCTCTTGTACGAAACACATACGGTTGCCGATCATCAACTTGATATCGGAACGCGGCCACATAGGCGATGCCTGGATTGTGTCTTGACTCATCAATAATTGCAACAACTGAATTTTTTGGTAATTCTTTTGGAGTAATGTCTATCCAATTCTTCCCGCCGTTGCGAGTGATTTGAATTTTGCCATCGTCAGATCCAGCCCAAATAGTATTTACATCATGAAAGGACGGCGCCAATGCAAACACCGTGGCATAAATTTCTGGACCATTCATATCACGTGTAATTATACCTCCAGAGACTCCCAGTGTTTCCGGATCAGCATACGTTAAATCGGGACTGATCTGTTCCCAACTTTGTCCGTCATCCGTGGTTTTCCAAACGTGCTGAGAACAGGTATATAAAATTTTGGGATCAACCGGAGAAAACACAATTGGATAGGTCCACTGCCAACGTTCTGGCAATTCACTCGCAGGTTCGCCAGAAAAAAATCTCGGATATACTTGAATGTCGCGCGTTTGTCCAGTGGTGCGATCGTATCGGGTAAGCAACGCTCCCTGACTTCCCGCATAATAAACATCCGGATGCAGCGGATGAGAAGTAATGTAACCACTTTCGCCACCACCCACGTCATAGCCCCAGGCACCCAACACATTCATGTTGTCCCAACCATCGCTTGGAACTGCTATAGTTGTATTGTCTTGCTGTGCTCCTGCGACATGATAGGGAACGTGATTGGTAGTAGTGACGTGATAAAATTGTGTCGTAATGTAATCTTCGGCTGTCCATGTCTTGCCTCCATTCACCGAAACTGTTCCTCCTCCATCGTTGGCAGCAATCATTCGTTGTGGATTATTTGGATCAATCCATAGGTCATGATTGTCGCCGTGCGTCACTTCAATTTGCTGATCAAATTTTACTCCGCCATCCGTGGATTTAAAAAAATCAACATTTAAACAATAAACAGTCTCTCTGTCAAATGGATCAGCGTAAATTCTAGAATAATAAAATGCACGCTGACGAAGTTTACGTTCATCATTTGTCTTCTTCCAGGTTGCACCTGCATCATCACTTCTATAAACACCACCATCATTGGCTTCAACAATTGCCCATAGCCTTCGATTATCAGCTAGTGAAACTGTGATACCAATTTTTCCCAATGGTCCTTCCGGCATACCTGGATTCTTCGTTAACTCCGTCCATGTCTCTCCAGCATTTTCTGATTTCCATAATTTACAATCAGGCCCACCTCCCCACATCTTCCAAGTTTTGCGATAGACCTGCCAAGTCGACGCATATAAAATTTTAGGGTTAGTTCGGTCAATAATCAAATCCGCGGCCCCTGCTTTCGGGCTTACGTATAAAATTTTTTTCCAGGTATTTCCCCCATCGATCGATTTAAAAACCCCACGTTCTTCATTGTCACCATAAGGATGACCTAGCGCTGCGACATAAACAATATCTGGATTAGTTGGATGAACTCGAATCCTGGATATCGCCTGTGTTTCTTTTAATCCTAATGATCGCCATGTTTTTCCACCGTCTGTTGTCTTATAAACACCATCGCCTTGAGTTATGCTTCCTCTTAGTTGTGTTTCGCCTCCTCCGATATAAACAATGTCTGGGTTAGTCTCGGCAACAGCCACTGCTCCAATTGATGAGCAAGAGATTTGTCCATCGGTCACAGGAGCCCATTCTGTTCCTCCATCCGTAGTTTTCCATAATCCGCCTCCAGTTGCACCAAAATAATATTCGTTGATTCTTCCCGGACTTCCAGTAGCACCAAGCGATCGTCCTCCTCTTGGTGGGCCAATGTTTCTCCATTTCAGTTTATCAAAAAATTTTGAATCGAAGGAGTTGGTAACAGTGGGTTGCGTTTGAGAATACAATGGAATTGCAAAACTGATCAACAAAATAAGAATGAGACTTTTCATTGGAAGAAAATTAAAGTCCTAAAAGGTAATGAAATGGAGAAGAAAGCGAAGACGGATTTATAAAATAAGCTGAATGAAATGTTGAGTGGTCATAACCATCAAAAAGTCAAGCCCAATTTTCAAATTTTCAAATCGTTTAGGCGTACATCTCCATGCTTTCTTCTTTCGCAATGGAGTTCGCATTGGCGATGTCAAGCATCCCAAAACCTTTGTGAGAAAAATGACCAAGGCCATTTTCATATACAAATTGCTGGACTGGTTGGGGAGCGTAAAGTGTAAACGGAAAAGTATATCCCCGCACTTCGTATTTCACATCGGCATCGTAGAGTGGATAAATGCGTGCGAATTTCTTATGTGTAGTTTGTATTTTATTGAGATAATCGTGATCGGCTACCAATTGAAACTTATAAAAGTCAGCCAATTTATCAGAAGGAAATTTGCCGCTGGCCTCTATACGAGTAATTGTGTTATCATAAAGTAAATCAGAGAATTCATCGCTCTCAGGAGAGATGAATCGCTTACTCTGTTCATCGTTGAAAGAGGCTGGCAACAGTACGATTGGAGAAATGCACAAGAACTTTATCGATTCACCAACCGTCATTGCCGCTTCGTTTTCATGCGATTCCGGCACAAGCTGTAGATTTCCAATGAGTAGTTCCTTTTGAGCGAAAAGAACCGATAAAAAATATTCAATGAAATCTTTGTTGGGTGATGAAAATACCAAGGTCACTCGGGAAGAATAAAAATGAAGTCCCTTGCGGCTGATCTTGATCTGCCCCTTGAGTCCCGAGAAATTGTATTGATTGAAAGTAAAGAAGTCGCTCTTTCCGCCAAGCATAATCAAGCCCTTAACGGCTTGGGCCAGCAAAAATTGATGGTGGAACGGCACGTATGCCCCTCGATTTTTCAGGGAAAAAACAATCCTGATCCTCACTGCCTCTTTTATTTGGGGTAAAAAAATACTTGTGAATCAAACCCCGCTTTAAAAATTTTTAATTCAGCGGAAGGCTAAAGTACTAAAAATCAAGCGAATTGAGCCAGTTAGCGTAAGGATTATTTCATTTTTGATGGCTAAACATTAAAGCGAAAGTGCATTACGTCACCGTCTTCCACGACGTAATCTTTTCCCTCTACGGCCAATTTCCCAGCTTCCTTACAGCCTACTTCTGTTTTATATTTCTGATAATCAGGTATTTTGATCACCTCTGCCCTGATAAACCCCTTTTCAAAGTCGGTATGGATAACCCCAGCAGCCTGGGGAGCCCTCCAACCACGGTGAATTGTCCAGGCCCGTACCTCTTTTTCGCCTGCTGTGAAGTAGGTTATTAAATTAAGTAAATGATAAGCGGCACGAACCAGTTGGTTGAGGCCGGATTCAGTCAACCCATATTCCTCCAGAAAAACCTGGCGGTCAGCTTCATTGTCCAGTTCGGCAATTTGCGCCTCAATCGCCGCGCAAACCATAACGACCTCAGCTCCTTCATCTTTCACCAGGTTTTTCAGGGCGTCCACAAACTTATTTCCTGTATGAATGGACTTTTCATCAACGTTAGCCACGTAGATTACTGGCTTATCTGTTAGCAGTTGAATGTCTTCAATCGCTTTGCGATCTTCTGCATCCGTAACAACGGCTCTGGCATTTTTTCCAGCCAGTAAGGCCTCTTTAAAAAGAGTTAACGTGGCGAATTCTTTCTTTGCTTTGGCATCACCGCTCTTCGCTGTTCGCTCTACTTTACTGATTTTCTTTTCAACGGAGTCGAGATCCTTTAGCTGGAGTTCGGTATCGATGATTTCCTTATCGGCAATAGGATCAACTTTGCCACCAACGTGAATGATGTTATCGTTTTCAAAACAACGAACCACATGAGCAATAGCATCCACTTCTCGAATGTTAGCCAGAAATTGGTTGCCAAGACCTTCGCCCTTACTGGCGCCTTTTACAAGACCGGCAATATCAACAAATTCAAAAGTTGTTGGGAGAACTCGCTGAGGATTCACAAGACCTTCCAATATTTTTAGCCGGGGATCAGGCACTGAGATCACACCCACGTTGGGTTCAATCGTGCAAAAAGGAAAATTGGCTGCCTCCGCCTTGTTGTTGGAGATAGCATTAAACAAGGTTGATTTGCCCACATTGGGGAGACCTACTATACCACACTTTAATCCCATGAATTAATTTTTGAGGCGCAAAGATAATTGGTTTGAGCAATAAAGGGGTAGAAATGCTAAAAGAGCCAAAAGGCGTCTGACCGCTTAGAGTGGTCCGACTAAGCTTCAGTGGATACCTTCCTTCGCTGAAGCTTCGGAGGGTAAAAAGAAAAACCCTGCCTTGTGGGCAGGATTAATCCAGGTTAGGTATAGGTAAAGGTAAAAATCGTTAGTCCCAGCGAAGCTCGTTGTCAGTTGAAGGCTTGCCAGCCTCTACGACAACTTCTTTACCCTCATGGTTTTCATGATGGTTGTGCTCGAATGATGCGAAATCAACACCTGGCATTAACTCATTTTTTACATGGTTAATCGTATTGTTAAGTGCATCCATAAACTTATTAAAGTCCTCTTTGTAAAGGAATATTTTATGTTTTTCGTAGGTAAAGCCTTCATTGTCCTTGTTGAACCGTTTTTTGCTCTCCGTGATCGTTACATAAAAGTCATTTGCCCGGGTAGATTTCACATCAAAAAAATAAGTGCGCTTGCCTGCCTTCACTTTCTCGGAGAAAATTTCGTCCCTGCCGTTGTTTTTGTTCTCTTCCACAGTTCGTTAGGTTTGTTGGTGTATTTTTAGGTCTTTCGAAGGTACTATTTAATTTTTTTTTTACAAACGGTAGTCAATAAAACGGTTCAGGTTAGCTTTACTTTTCTAAAAAAGAGGCGATTTTATCATTTTTGCTACAATGACTCCCATAAACTTTGAAGAAGTAAGGCGCGCCGGAGGGCTGGAACTGCTGGCCCGGCAGATGGTAGAGGGATTCATTACGGGCTTGCACAAGTCGCCTTATCACGGATTCTCGGTTGAATTTGCTGAGCACCGGCTTTACAATGAGGGTCAAAGCACCCGCCACATCGACTGGAAAGTTTTTGCCAGAACAGACAGACTTTACACGAAACAATACGAAGAAGAAACCAACCTCCGTTGCCTCATCGCCCTGGATTGCTCTCCTTCAATGTATTACCCAAAGCCGAATAATGATAAAATCAGGTTTAGTATTTATTCAACTGCTGCATTGGCTCACTTGCTAAGTCATCAGCGCGATGCAGTCGGCCTCGCCTTGTTTTCGGATCAGGTAGAGGAATTGACCACCATCAAATCTACTCCCGCTCATCTCGATAAACTTTTTAAGCTGTTGGATCAAAAGCTGAACAATCAACCGCCTTTAAAAACAACCCGCATTGCTAATGTACTTCATACACTGGCAGAAAAAATAAATAAGAGATCGCTGGTGATTATTTTCAGCGACATGTTTGAAGGCGAAGATCAAGACGAGATATTTAAAGCATTGCAACACCTAAAGCATAACAAACACGAAGTTCTATTATTTCACATCACCGACCACGAAACGGAGCTCGCTTTTAATTTTGAAGAGCGGCCTTACGAGTTCATTGATTTAGAGAGCGGAGAGAAATTGAAACTGAACCCCTCTGAAATAAAAGACAAATTCACGCAGCAACTAAACCAGATTCATTCAGAATTGAAAATGAAATGCAATCGGTTAAAAATTGATTTTATCTCAGCGAATGCACAACGAGATTACTTTGAAGTACTGCAGGCTTATTTGATTAAGCGAGCGAAGATGAGATGAGATCCAGGTACAAGGTTAGAAGTACGAGGCACGAAGTTTTACGACCTTGTATTTCGTACCTCGTATTTAAGATTACGCTTGCAGCTCCTCGTTATGCAGATAAGATTTTCTTGCCATCAACACATCTTTGGATTCGACGTGGTCAGGATCGGGCACACAGCAATCTACCGGGCAAACGGCTGCGCACTGTGGCTCTTCATGAAAGCCAGTACACTCCGTGCATTTTCCAGAGACGATATAGTAAAACTCATTAGAGACAGGTTGCTGAAGAGCTTTAGCATCGGAGAGAGATCCGTCATCCCCTTTAACTTCAGTTAATTTCGTTCCCCCTGCCCACGTCCACTCGCGGCCACCTTCGTAAATGGCGGTATTGGGGCATTCGGGCTCGCATGCTCCACAATTAATACATTCTTCAGTGATCTTAATGGCCATAGCCTACATTTCGATAATTTCGCTGCAAAAATACTCTACAAGAGTTTATCCACAAAAAACAAAATACAGGGCCAAAGGTTCAAAATAATGACTTTACAACATCGAATAGAGGCGTTCGCACAACTTGGAAATAAGATCACCAGGCTACCAGCAGAGGAACTGAATGTTTTGACAGACAAAGTCAGGAATGAAAACCCCTGGTTTACTCCTGAGAGCACGACGATGGCTCTTCGCGGCATATCCAAATTCCTGGATAAAGAAACATTAGGAAAATGGACTGGTAATTATTCGTTGTCCAATTCTTCCATGAAGAAAATTGGAGTTGCCATGGCCGGCAATATTCCTTTGGTAGGGTTTCACGATTTAATGTGTGTGCTCTTGTCTGGTCATCAATTGGTAGCTAAGCTCAGTTCACAGGATTCTGTTTTAATGAATTTTATAAAAGACAGTCTGATCGAGATTAACCCTGCTTTCTCCGAACGAATATTCTTTGAAGAGCGGTTGAAAAATTTGGATGGCATGATCGCCACAGGTAGTGATAACACCTCCCGGTATTTTGAATATTATTTTCGTAATGTTCCCCACATCATCCGAAAGAACAGAACTTCGTGCGCTGCTATTTTAGGAGAAGAAACCCCTGAAGAATTTCGTGAACTCGGGAAAGATATTTTCACCTACTTCGGACTTGGGTGCAGAAATGTGTCTAAAATCTTTGTTCCTGAAAATTTCGATTTCATTCCATTGCTTGATAACATGGAATCATTTCAACCGATCATTCATCATCATAAATATGCGAACAACTACGATTATCAAAAATCAATCATGCTCGTTAATCAAACTCATTTTTACGATACGGGTTATTTGATGCTTACTGAAAATCAGAATTTAGTTTCACCCATTTCGGTGATTTACTATGAATCTTATAAAGACCAAAACGACCTGAATTCAAAGCTCAAATCTCACGAGCAAAAAATCCAATGCATCGTTTCAGCGAAAGGCTGGTATAAAAAAAGCATCCCGTTTGGGGATGCTCAATTTCCTGAAGTAAATGACTATGCCGATGGCATCGACACCTTGTCTTTTCTGAGTTCGCTTTAATACGTTGGATGCAAGATCTCTACCCAGCCCGTATAGGTCTTCCCACCTAAAGTTAGGGTATAGTAATAGATGCCATCTACTTCTGGGCCACCATTCCAATTGTTCTGATAGTTCGATGATTGATAAACTTCCTTGCCCCACCGATTAGAGATCACCAATTTAGGTGTTGAATCAACGGGCAAATTGAGGATCTCGAATGTATCGTTTGCGCCATCATTATTAGGTGTGAAAACATTTGGAATAAAAATTTCTTTAAACCCAATATTGAGGTCATAATTTCTTGTGCAGCCCAATGAATCACTGATAGATAGTTGGTAGTCACCGGCAAACACGTTGGCTGCAAATACAAACTGATCATTACCAAACTGATCTTTACTCTTTGGCACGTTTACAAAACCCGTATCAAATAGACTGTCACTCCTCGTCCGTCCTGCGGTCAATTTAAGTCTTAATTGATACGGCTCCTGATAGCTTTCCTTTATGTCGATCAAAACAGAGACCGTTGGCGAATCATGTAATTTATATTGGCGCTGTACCGACAATGTATCCAAAGAGGCAGATGGGCCGTATATTGAAAACGATTTGTAGGCAGATGAAATATGTGATGCTAATGGTCCGCAGCCAGAGGAAACCGATTGATCCTGGAACATGATCATCTGATAGTTTCCTTTATCTAAACTGAAATTAATCGTGTCAAAAGGCAAAGCTTGAAATTGTTTAATAGTATCACTCTGAATAATACCTCCTGCCGAGATTATTTGATAAATATAGGAGTCCGCCTGTGATCCTGTAATACCTGTAATCCGAGCTCTACCTAAAATCCTGTCCTTATCTGGTGTTTCGAAACAGATAAAGTCTTCGGGAATAATAGTAAAATCAACGGCAACAGGACCTCCTCTGATGGTGTCTAGAGGCGAAGTTGATGGACAAAGTGCTCCGAGCGGTTTTGCCACTATGTAGTAGTATCCCTGAGGTAGTCCATAAAATGGAACGACAGCGCTTCCACTTGAAACCACGGTGTCTCTTTGAAATATAGTTGGGTCATTTAATGTCCTAATGCCAACATCAAATGTTCCTAAAGAAGTTATAACAGCAAAAATGCTACCATTATTTCCATTACCCGAACAATCTGGGTTACTGACACTTGTTGTGAAATTCACCAGGCCAGGGAAATTGATTGTCGTTACAAAATCTTTACTACAACCAATCGCATCGATTACAGTGAACGTGTGAGGCCCTCCAACAAGTCCAGTGAAAGTATTATTAGCGGGTAGTGTAGCATAATCAGTGCCGTCGAACCGATACGTGTATGGAGCCGTTCCGCCAGAAACCGGACCTACTTGAACCGTGCCATCATTATTGTTACAAGTAGCATCAGCATTGGTGAAAGTGGTGGTTATATCGGTTACTGCATTGTTAATAGTTACCGATACTTGAGCAGGGCATAGATCAGAGGCATCATCGCGAACTAATATTGAATAAGGTGAAGGCGCAGGCATTAGATTAGTAATCGTCACTGGTGATGTAAACGATATCCAAGTTGCTCCTGCATCCAGTGAATATTCATAAGGAGATGTGCCTCCGGAATTTACTGTTATGGTAGCTTGGCCTACCGCTTGATTAAAACATTTTGCGTCAACAAATCCTGCTGCCGTTGCTTGTACATTGGTTTGAATTGGCAAACTGTAAGGTAATGTACAGGTATTGCCGACTCCATCGAGGACAGTGTATTGGTATGTCAGTGATGGAGACAAACCGCCAGAAGGTCCGGCACCAAATGTAAATGGACCTGAGCCTCCTACCATAGCTTGACTAAAACCCTGAGAAGGATCAGAAAGCGTAACAACGTAGTTAGGTGCTCCCCCACTTACACTGATCGTAATAGTTCCATCATCCTGACCTGAACAGGTGGGGCGTGTGTCCGTTGCTGAAATGCTTGTAAAGGCTCCGCAATTTGTGCCACAAGAAGCGTTAACCTGTATCGTAGTTGTTGCATTAGTAGTGCATGATCCAGATGTTACCGAATAGGTAATCGTGAAAGAACCAGCACCCGATACAGAGGGATCAAATGTTCCGGTCGCTGCATTGGTGATACCTGCTCCACTCCACGTACCTCCAGGCACCGACGCAGTCAGGTTTGTGGCGGGACTTGTAATACAAAAAGGACCAGCCGGTGTTATCGTTGCGCTAGGTGCAGAATTAACAGTAATCGAAGTGGTCTTCGTATCGCTACAGCCACCAATTGTTATTGAATAAGTTATTGTGAAAGTTCCTGCTCCAGCAGTAGCCGGATTAAATGTTCCTGTGGCTGTATTGGTGATGCCTGTTCCGCTCCACGTACCTCCGGCTGTTGCTGCTGTCAAGGTTACTGGAGCAGTATTCGTACAGAATGGACCTGCCGGTGTGATCGTTGCATCCGGTGGAGCAGCTACAGTGATATTAATCGACTTACTATCTGTACAGCTACCCAA
>Ga0302164_10000049_pt1 | contig 62349 bp, 61 predicted proteins | sample I_Fen_E3_1_FD_193500 | JGI IMG/M metagenome (GOLD analysis project Ga0302164, IMG submission 193500) | Peat permafrost microbial communities from Stordalen Mire near Abisko, Sweden - I_Fen_E3_1 | ecosystem: Environmental > Terrestrial > Soil > Wetlands > Permafrost | place: Sweden: Abisko...
AGAAGACGGAGTCACAAGGAGCCTTTCAAAAAATAATAAATCAGGATTTACTGAACAGTCTTTGCTTTCAATACCAATACGATAGCAAGGGCCGCAAAATACAAGAGAAGTCTCCGGGCGTTTCGCCGGTTAATTATGTGTACGACCAATGGGACCGACTGGTACTCTCCCAAGATGGAAAGCAACATGGAATAAATCAGTGGACATTCAAAAAATATGATTCGTGGAGCAGGCCGATTATAGTTGGATTGATGACTGACGCAAGGTCAGCATCGGATATCCAGATAGCCCTTGAATCGCAGACAGTCCGATTTGAAATTAGAAACGATGGAACTGGAAATCAAAACGGGTACTCCAACCAGGCATTCCCAACTACAATTGATGAAGTGCTATCCGTTACTTACTATGACGACTATTCGTTTGTGGCAACACAGATTGGAAATACTTTGTACAATTATAAAAGCACTTCATTAAGTGGACTGCCTTCAACCCATTCAGTTTGCACATTAGGAATCCCTACCGGAACAAAAACGAAAATAGTAGGAACACCACAATGGTTGTGGTCAGTACCTTACCTGGATGACGACCAAAATATCATACAGGTAGTAATCGGCAATCACCTGAATGGCATTGACCGCTCCTCCTCACTTTACAATTTTACGGGGCAGGTAACAATTTCAAATCTTATTCATTTTGAAGGAGATAATTCAAAGCAAATAACAACTACAAAGCGTTTTACCTATGATCATGTAGGGCGACCTCTAAGAGTATATCATAAACTTAATTCCTTGCCAGAGATACTTTTAAGTGAACTGACATACAATGAACTCGGTCAGGTAATAAAGAAGAACCTTCATTCAACTGACAATGGAGCAACATTTAAACAAAATATTGATTACACCTATAACATTAGGGGCTGGCTCACGGGTATAAATACGGGGACACCAGCTGCTGGGGAAACGGATTATTTTACTGAGGCTTTGGCCTATGATAACTCCATAGGTAACGGAAGTACGCCAAGATACGATGGACTAGTAAATGCAGCGAAGTGGAAACATGACCTGAGTACAAACGAGGAACAATACAATTTTGGTTATGATGATCTGGGCCGCATGCAGGCGGCAAACTCTAAAAGAACAGTGAACGGAACTGAAATTGCTGGTCTGGATGATCTCTATTCTGAAAACAATATTACCTATGACGTCAACGGCAACATACTCACGCTGGACCGCTATACCAATACGGCTATTGACGGTTATGAGTTGGCGGATAAGATAGATCAACTCACCTACACCTACCAGGCCGATGGCAACCAGTTGCTTGGTGTTAAAGAAAATACGTTGAGCGGTGAAAAGGCCCAAGGCTTTAATGATGGCAACACCAACGTCGATGTGCCGGATTATGTTTATGATCAAGCCAATGGCAACCTTATCCAGGACAAGAACAAAGGGATAACAATTACTTACAACCTGCTCGGCCTGACCGACCAGGTGTCATTCACTGACGGCTCTTATGTACAATACGTTTATGATGCCTCGGGTACAAAATTGGCTTGCCTGCATTTTGATCACAGCACAGGCATAACCAAACGCACAGACTACATTGGCGTGTTTGTTTACGAGCAAAGCAACCTTGTGAAAGTGCTGCACCCGGAAGGGTTTATCTCCATGCCAAGCGGAGAATACCACTATTATCTCACTGATCATTTAGGAAGCCCACGCGTGGTGTTACAAACTGCGAATGATGTTCATACCGCTACGGCTACGATGGAAACATCCCAAGCCAATATTGAGCAAAGTGAATTTTTGTATTACAACGAAGCCGTTAAGATTAACTACACATTGTTCGATCATACCCAAACGCAAAGTACTCATTACTCCACTAGGTTAAATGGAAGTCCATTGGAGAGAACGGGTCTTGCAAAGTCGCTGAGCGTAATGCCCGGCGACAAAATTCATTTGGAGGTCTTTGCGAAATACCTTGACCCCGATAACAGTGACTGGTCAGGTGCGTTGAGTGCGCTCATGTTGTCCATTGCGAATGGAACTGCAACTTCGGGCACATTAATTGACGGAGGCGCAGCCGGAAGTACAGGTGGTGCATCAGTTCCATTCATCGGAGAACTTGATAAAAGTGGAGATACAGGAACAGCTGGCCCCAAGGCCTATTTGAACTGGCTAGTGTTTAACCGAAATTTTAAAATGCTGGATGGTGGATATATCCGGATGACCGATGTCGCGAAAGAGAATGGAACAAACGTACCTCATGAGCTTTTGGCCAAAGACTTAACAATCAACGAAGCCGGCTATGTCTATACTTGGATATCTAACGAGAACGACACGCAAGTAGAAGTTTACTTTGACGACTTCAACGTCAAACATACAGAGAGCCCAGTGGTGCAGATCAATGGCTATTATCCGTATGGGATGACTGCCTATAGTTACATGAGAGAGAGCGAAGAGTTTACAAATTATCTTTTCCAAGGCAAGCAGTATGATAGTTTAACCCAATGGCATGACTTTGGGTCACGGATGTATTCAGCCGACATTGCCAGGTGGATGGGTCCTGACCCGGCTGGTCAATATTCAAATCCTTATCTTGCTATGGGCAACAGTCCATTTAACGGGACTGACCCAAATGGGCAATGGTTTGGGATTGATGATCTAATTGTGATTGGAGTTGGATTTGTTTATGGTTATGTTTCTGGTGGGCTAACTACTGGTGACTGGGGAGGACACTCACTTTTGAATGGAGCTATTGATGCTGGGCTGTTTGAACTAGGTTATCTGACAGCCGGTGGAGGGCTAGCTGGTGATGGAGGAGCAGCAAGCGGCACCCCTCTAGCTGGAATAGATCAATTAACTGCTGCATCAAGTTATTTGGAAGGCAGCGCTGTAAATATTGCTGCATCATCAATTGTTCCGAGTGTACCAATATATCAAGGCAATGGTTTCTCTGTGAGTTTGTCACCTACATTCAGTTTGACTAGTGTTGGAGCAAGCTTGAACGCATCATATACCAATGGCGATTGGACTTATAGTGCAGGAGCAGGTATTTCGGAATCATCAAGTGGGGGGTATCAAAGCGGATATGGTGGCGGAGTGAATTATTGGAATGGAAGTTTTGGTGCAGGTTACTCTGTTTATCAATACGCAGGTACAGAGAAGCAACGGTTAGGCGAGTTAAGCTTAAGGGGCTTTGGAGGTCATGGTGGATTAAGGATTTCAAATGATTTGTTGCCTGGAGCTGACGGCGGGGATAGGTTTAGAACTGGGGCTGGTCAAGTTTCTTGGGATGATTACAGTGCCGGATTCTTGATTCATACAGGCGATCCAGGTTATAAAGTTACCAGAGCAACAGAGGAAGGAGGAGGTAAGTCAGGTCGAACATACTCAAGCGATGGTGCCAGAGATAAATCGTTAAGAGCTGGAATAGCATATGTTGGATACAAAAATTATAGATTCGGATGGAATAGTGATGGTATTAGACATACAATTCAAAACAAGGGAATTCACGACAATCCTATACTTAAATTAGCATTTGGAGAATATTCAAATTGGTTTAATAGGTATAGCAGACCTGATGTACCGAGTATTCCATACTTTAATATAAATGCCAATAATCCATTTTCTCTATGGGGATATTGAAAGTAAAGAGAATAAGTACATTAATGTTTGTATCCTTGACGGTAATGAGTTGCTGGCCAACGAGGGATTTGCGAAATTTTACTCTGTATCGAGAGACAAAACAAGTTGATTCAGACAAATTAAAGATCAATGGAATTTACTACGCGATTCAAAAAAAGGAAAATTATAAGGAAAGGAGCAATGACTATGTTAATTGTTTTGTGCTATTTGAGAATGGGACATATTTAGATCTGAGTAGCAATGAAATCAAAATAAGCGCGGATTCTTCCGTTAATCTTTTGGTATCGCATTATGCAAATCGCCAAGCCTATTTGGCCGCGGCTATTAGTCAGTGGGGGGCATTTAAAGTAGTTAAGGATACATTATTCATTCAACGTTACCATCACTTGGTTATGCCAAAATCAGGCATCATTGCATTTACTTCAAAGGTCTTCGATTATAAGATGAAGATATTAAATGACACCACGTTAGTAGAAATTGATAAGAGTACTGGTGTGCATGGTGAAGACAAGTTTTATTTGTACGAAACTAACAACAAGCCAGACTCTACTAATTTATTTATGACCAACAAAAGGATAAAAAGGAAATTGGATAGACTGTATGAGAAGAGGCATAGAAAAGATAACCAATGAAGGGTACCTCGATGAATTTTGGAAAGTAAAAGAAATAAAAAGAAAGAAAAGTTGACCGTAGCTGGTGCTTGAGATCAGAGTATTTTTAATAGAGTTACAAAAGGAATGTAAAACAATGAAAACGAAATTTATCTTACTGCTGTTGTCAATTGCAATATCGTGCACGAAGAATGATTTAGGGCCAATAAATGAAAGTTTCCCTGTTCCTGCACTGCTTGGAAATTGGAACGTGAAGAAAGTCGAAATAGTTTGCGCCCCTAAGAGTGTGGTTTTAGTTACTGAAAAGGAGGGGTGGAATTTCACCGCGCATAAAGGAGCGAACGGGTCTTATCAGGAGGACTTAAAAGCAGGAATTATCCTTTATTGGGTGAACGGGAACAAGATTGAATTTCAAGACAAATCATTTTATTATTTTCAAATTAGAAATGATACCTTGATTTTTAATACTCAAGACTTGTGTAAAAACATTTATTCAATCAAAGAATAAGTGTTATAAAAGGAAAGCATTGACAGAAAGATCGCCATCCATTGCATGATGCTAATGAAAAAACCGATAGTTACAATTTGTTTTCTATTTATGGCTTTATTTGCTGAGGCTCAATTTTTTAAAAACCTAGGGGTGAAAGCCGGGATATCAAATTCTTACTATGAATGGAAATACAGACCTAATTCTGTCTCTAATTCTGTGCATAACAAAAGTGACAAAGCCATTGGCCTTGTATTTCAATTAACATCAGACTTAGTTGATAAAAAATATTGGAGTGTCAATATTTCCTTGGGCTGGTTACAAAAAAATGCCGGCGGCACTAGTTCATTACTTTCAAATTATCCAAGTCCTATCTATTCAATTGAAGATTCATATCAAACAAGTTATATATCGGCTAACCCATCAGTCAAAGGTAAACTTCCATTGGGCAAAATTTTAAATGTTTATGGGCAAGTCGGGTTTAATATCGATTTCATGTGTTCTCATTCTAAAAATATTGAGAGTTATTTCAATGAAAACTTTTTTTATACTTTGCAGACGAACGGTGAGTTGAAAAAAATTAATTACGGTTTTACTTTTGGCCCTGGTATCGAAAAAACATTTGGCAGAATGACGCTACGTGCTGACTACACTTTCATGAGAAGTTTTAATAATATTATTGATGCAACAGGACCTAGACTAGATGGACTAGGGGATCAAGGATTTTTCCTTAAAATGAAAAGTTTCACAGAACTTTTTACCTTCAGCGCTCTTTTCAAAATGAAAACGAAGAATTAAATTTAGATTAGCCAGGCTTGTCATTAGTTTTGATAATTACTATTCTAGTAGGTGACCAAGGATTTTTCATAATCTCTTATTGCCGACATTGAACATCAAGCCTGTTTTTTTAACGAGATTACTTTTTCAAAAATTGACGCTCTTACATGATCTTCAAACTCTGACAAATAATTTTCAGTAGTCTGCTTGTCAGCGTGCCCTAATGGAACCGACCTTGAAGTTAAGTCGAGACCAAAGCTTGCTGGCCATAGTCAAACGGAAGGTAAGTTCACATATATAGATGGCTATGACGCAAGTGGGAATCCAATTTATAAAACAGATGACATTCTCATTTCCGTGGGACCAAATGTTGATTTAAATCCAAGTGCTGATGGCCTTAAATGGGAGTGGGAATATGTGAAAGCCCAATTTGAAGGTAACGCGGTAGGAGGTGAAAATTATCCTTATATTAAACCTGGTCAGCCGCAGATCGTGACTAAGTTAAATAATGTAAATGGTAAAAATCCTTTCAACTATGACTGATCGACTTAACGCAGGTCAAAATCTTCTAGGTACTGGTCCTTTGAAATACGGCTTGTTAAAAGGATGTGTGAATTATAATGCGAGGGCATTGTTCAGTGCTGGTGTCGTCAATGTGAATGCTCTATTGCCCATAACGGCCCCAGTACTTTTGAATTTTGAATTGGCTCTGCGGAATGCTGGTATATATGCTTCGTCATATCTTTACAGCAATAAGTAGTAACATCCATTTGCATGATAGCGTTCATATATAGGGCCATCATTGGGCGAGCACTTAAAGTTCTAGGTGTACTATTAGTGTTCACTCAAACTTGCACCGGACAGAAAGACTCAATTCAATTCAGGAAGGCGGAGAGTTTAAGGTTTTTTCCTAAAACGGTTATAAAGGATGAACTTACTTTTTTTTGCTTATCAAGAGATTCCATTACAAAGTCTCTCAATTTTTCAAAACTGAAGTTAAATGAAATCCCATTAAAAAAATGCAGTGGCGATTATATGTTTTTTTCAAAGGGCGGAATTTTAGTAACTATAGACTCAAAAAGCAGTCCACAGCGAACGATAAATACCATAACATTTATTCATAATAAATATCAATTGGTTCTTCCTGACAGTGCGATAAGGCAAATAAATATTCACACTTTTTGCTCAATAAAAATGGATAGAAGGAACCCATTTACAGAATGCAGAGTTTTTCGAACGGAAGACAAAAGGAGAGTTTATATTTATATGCTCAATCGTACCGAAGCAGATTACTACGAAGTGACATGGATCATTCAAGATAGCAAATATTATGCTCGAGTTTTGGATAGAATATTATCATATTAATCTAGATGACAAAGTTATTAAGAAATTGACGCATGGTAACGCTCCAGGACCTTCCCGTCTTCAGCAGGACGCTTCTACGACCTACATTTATCCCAGCAATAGGTATATGGAGTTTTATTGGAAGTGGCTTGGACAAAATTGGACTTAATAATCATGATACTGAATGGTATGAAACCAATGCTAATCAACTTGCCTACAAATATTTTTCGAAATATGAGAAGGAAGCCTTAATAAAAAGACCTTGGGATTTTACACTTTACCCAACAAAATATAAGCCGACATGGTATTGGCTATTTGCAAATCCCATTTATTCACCTTGGACTTTTTTTTCAGGACAATAAAAATGACGAACTTATGAGAAAATGGACCTTTTCAGCACTAATCATAACAACCATTTTTTGTGTGGCATCCAACTGTGAGAACCCATTTGTTGAGGGGTTTTATAGGTTTTACTTAAAAAACAACTCTAAGGATACTATTAGTTTTTCGTATAGCCTCAATTACCCAGATACTTCAATTGTAAATATTGAAAGATACAACGTAATCCGTCTTTACCCTTCAGAAAGGGCACCCATTGATAACAAGAAGAAATGGGAGGATGTAATCAACAAGGACATAAAAGGTAAAAAGATTTTGATATTCATTTTTAGCGTTGTAGTTGATGATACAAATTGGCCAAAGGTAAGGGACAACTATTTGGTTAAAAAACGATACGGAATTACTGCTGATGAGTTGAAAGCAATGAATTACGCAATTTCGTACCCGTAATAAAGCTTTTTTTTCCTGCGATCGGTGTTGTCACCGCACGCTCAGTTTACATGGAGAAACGATATAAATCGGTACGAATGTTCGTTTTAGTAAAAATGTAAATGCTGATTGGAAAGAGTAATGGCCTACTCAATGACTCGTGCTCAAAAGCAACAGTCATTCTTCCCTTCCAGGACAGTAGTACCTCATTATTCGTAGTGAGAACACAGGTCACAGAACCTTCCGGCTTTATTTTTTTGATAACGGGCGGAGGCTGCCTGTTTGATGTCGATCGTAAAGCGGTATTTATCTGGTATTGCCTCATCAAATACTTCTTGTGGCGTTAATCCGAATAAGGCCAGAGGGTACCGTTCATTGTCGTTGTATTTTTGAAAATCGTTAAGCAATTTCTGGGCATGGTCTTTACTTGTGATCTCGCGTGAAGCCACAAACTCGTTTTTGAAAATATTGAAAGTGCTTTCAATTTCGTTGTTGGTGTACTTAAAATTTTCAGTCTTGGCAATTAGTTTGGTAACGTTTGGTAAAGAGATGCTCTCAATCCATTCAATCACTTCGCCCTTGTTTTCAGGGCCACCGTCAGAAACAAAGGCAACAGACTTAGGGATAGACCCCAGGCCATACATTGAAAAAACTTCTTTTAAGAGCCGGGCAATCCAATGTGAATGAACATCCTCAACAATGCTTTGATGAAGGATTTTTTTGGAGTAGTTGTCTTTAATTATCACAGCCCTAATACCCCCGTCTTTTACAGTCTGCAACCAAGTTGTATCCACATGAATAAACTGCAAGGGATAATGGGATAGTAAAGATTGCCTTCGCTTATCGCTTTTGCGTGCTGCCGTTCGCTCGGAAAGGAGGCTGGCGTATTTGTAGAAAGTAGAAAGAGAACAGAATAGTTTACCACTCCTCATTAGCTTATAAAAAATTGAGGATAATTTTTTCTGTTCACTGACTGGCTCTTTGAGAGCTTCTTTTATGACAGAACCTTCGGCAATGGTCAATTGATGGGGATGAGTCTTAAAACATAAATTGAGCACGGAGGACGAACAACTTATTTTATTTTTCCAACGATAATATTGATGCGTAGAAATATTAAATATCCGGCAAGGCTTTTTCAAAAGGAACCTCGATTGTTATATAATCAATCGTTTCGAGGATACCGGCCATATTTTTTTTGAGCAATTTTTTGTGATTTTTTATCCCTGCACACAAGAAGGAAAAAGAATCAAATAGTTTGCAACAGAGCCGGGCTGATTTAAAAATGATCTTTCGCTTCTGCAACCTGTTAAAATCATCATAATTTGAAAAAAATAGACTCACCCAGATGTAACCATACATGCTAGTGTGATCATTTCTTTTCCAGTAGTCAAGTGTTGTTTTGGGTATAAACGCCAACTGTTCAGGCGATAATAACCCGGCGTAAAAATAAAAAACCACCAAAGGATGGTAAACCCTTTTAGTGCCTCCAATAGAACTCATCAAAGTAATAGCTAAAATTAAAAAGGAGGCAAAAATAGAAAATGGTTCCAATAAAGAATACATGACTTACAATTAAACTACCTCATTCTCACACTATCTGTCTTAAATATTACTAAGACTCATGAAAATATTTATGAGTGCTTACCTTTCAATTGGCAAGGTGCAACCCAGCCGGTTTCTGAGGGACATGATCTGTTTTGCTGTTGCCTTGATTAAAAACATTATTGCTCGCGCAGTCATAATGCTTCTTGATGTTACGGTATTCAGGGCAAGTTCGAAAGATGAGAGTGATTTGTGTATGACAGATATTATTCTGATTTTGGAGTTGGTATTTGCAAAAGTATTAGTGTTCCTGTTCCCGAATGGCTGTTGATTTCAATCCGCCCGCCTAAACTTTCTGCTCTGATTTTCATTTGGCTCAGCCCGAACCCTTCGGTTGTTTCGCTCTTATCAAAGCCTTTGCCATTATCCTCGACGGTTACGTGAACTTCATTCTCATGCCCAAAAAGCTGAAGGTCTACTCGTGTAGCTTGAGAATGTTTTACAATATTGTTCAAGGCTTCCTGCAAGCAGCGGTAAACTTGGATTATCTGGTTAGCGGACAATACCTCTTTAAAATCGTGGGTTTGAAGTTTCACATCAATTTTGGATTCACTCCTTGTTTTCAAAATTAATTTTTCTACTAATGGAAGAAGGCCACTGAGATGCGCAACCGTTGGCGCTAAATCGTGAGAAATATTTCTTATATCGTCGATGATTTCATCCATCAATTGCGACTGCTTATCTTCTTTATTCGGAAAGAGTATTCTTTGCAAGTGCGAGAGTTTACTGCCAATGTCGTCATGCAAATCTCCGGCAATCCGATTTCTCTCTCTCTCAACTCCAGCAATATAATTCTCGTACATTTCTTTTTGCTGCGATGCCAATTTTTGTTGTAAAAGTAAACGGTCGTTTTGCAAATCACGATACTGCCCGATTAAAGCAATAGATAAAATGGCAACTTCCATCAATACACCAAGGTAAATGGGGTTTATGATGGTATAAATTACCAGACCAAAAGCATTGCCGAAAAGTGAAAAAACGATAAAGAAAATGAGCCCGGCATAAGAGACCAGAAAAAAAGTAGCCATTTTCTTATTTGCCCTAAGTGACAATATTCCCGAAAGCAATAAAGAAACAATCCCAATTAACAGAAGGACAAAAACGATTGGCAAAATGTAGAAACTAAATTGCCTCCATCGCTCTTGAAAAATAATGTCAACCAATATTAATGAAAGGAGGGTGAGGATTAGAATTGTCAGCAGCCTGTTAATGTGCGTCAGATTTTGCTTTAAGGATAGAAATTCTTGCGAGAATTTTGTCAACCCAACAAACATTAGCAATGGAGCGTAAATGCTGAAAGGCCCATCGAATCTCTTTAATTCTGGAAATACATATTGAAATGCAAAACCTAAATCGGTAAACAAGTAAGTGCTAGTAAAAAACAAATAGACTGCATACCAACCGAAGATGGGTTTTTTCAAGAGAAAGAAGGCCGTAATAGAAAAGAAGGAGCAGAAAATCAAGAACCCTATTATAATTCCGGCAACCAGGTTGAAATTATAGTCATTCTGATAAAAGCGTGAGGATACCCATAACACAGTGGATAAGGCAAGTGAATTTTCATGATCCACATAAAAGAGCAAGCCAATCGATTGACCCGATCCCAACTCCACAGGGAAAGCAAAATGCCGATGTTGAATTGGTCGGTGATTAAATGGATATAATTCTCCAACCGTACTCTTGAATTTAATTTTCCCATTTCTGATTTCATATAACTCGATATGCCGCAAGTGAGAATGTCGAATTTCTAACACAAAATCATGCTGTTCACTTTCATTCTTCAATTCGATTAAAAACCAATAAGGCTCCCGCACAATTCCAATAAACGGTTTAGCTTGTTTCTGTGTTTGTTCTGGATGGCACAGGAAAAATTGATAAGCTGAGTCTGGTGATCTTATTGTTGTGCTTTTGAAGAACCGGAAGTTTTGAACTACGTCCTGTTCCCTGAATCCCTTTGAAATCAGAACCCTATCTTGAGCTAAAGCAAGGGAAGTAACAAAAAGCAGCCAGATGGTAAATCGCGGTGACACTAAACTAACTGTTTGATAACTTGCTCAAGTAACTAAAGAATGAACAGTTAAAACATACCGCTTGTGGTGTAATTGGGGGCAAATTAGATTCGGGCAATTGCCTATTCAGTAAGTTTATTCTCAAATGCAAATCGCATCAATTCGGCTGTGCTGACCAAACCCAGTTTTTTCATAATGTTCTTCTTGTGGGTGCGCACGGTGTGTAAGCTCAAGAAAAGCTCGTTGGCAATTTGCTCGGGATCTCTGCCAAGTGCCACTAATCTTACAATATCCACTTCGCGCTTGGTGAGTTTCATTTTTTCGATGAAGCTGTTACGCTGGGCAATACCATTTTTGCGGTGGAGGTAGGCTTTGGGGTCTTCGTAAAAATCATGCTGCAAAATTCCTTTCAAGGCATCGATCAACTCTGTACTACTGGCATTTTTTAAAAGGTATCCATTGGCCTTTAGCTTACGTGCTTTTTCAATCAGATGTGCATCATCGTACATAGTGAGGATGAGCACACGAATGTTGGGATGATCTTTTCGGATTTTTTCCAAAATAACAAAACCATCTTCACTGCCGAGGTTAAGGTCTAAGATTAGAATATCTACTTGGTTTGTAAGAAGCGGGTGAAGCTCTTCTAGTTTATGGGCATGGCCTACTACGACAAATTCAGGATGAAATGAGATCAATACCCGAAGGCCATCGGTGGTGATGTCATGGTCTTCGCAGATAATGACTTTGTGTGGTTGCATAGAATTAAACCGGCAATGACATTTCAATATACACCATTTGCGGTATGGTCATAAATGTTTTTTGGGGCTCAACCTTATCCAGTAGCTTTTTGAAGATTTATCACAACCCGAACTACACGTGGTTTTAGTTGCTGTCGCTTGTTTTAGCTCACATCAGAAAATACACTTTTTGAGGTATTTATTACGGAGTAATCATTATGGAATTTTGACCTATAGGAGCAAATACATATGGCACTGGGCCAAACTTATCAATAATTATCAGGACACTGACATGAATTAAAAACTATAAAAAATGAAAACAGCAATTTTAACATTCCTTATCACAATTGTTTTTTTTAAGGTTTCAGTTTGCCAAAATATTGGAGATGCAGAGCGTAAAATAATTGCAGCGCGTTTAAAAAATAACGGCAAATACTCTGGAGTTCCAGCATCATTCATTTTGCCAGCAGGCAAAACATTAAGTATAAGGTGGGCTTGGTGGGGTAGTACAGCGGGTAAAAAAGTTCGAATTAATGCTGACCTAGGGCAAGGAAACACACCTAATATTGGAGAGGCAGAATATCATTACGGAAAAGAATCCGAAGGCTGGGCGTGGGAAAATAAAACTGGGCACGCTATATCGATCCAAGTTTGGGTTTGGTATCGCCCTCATGGCGAAAAAGATAAGCTTGAACCTTGCCCTCTTAAAATTGAGGCAAATGCAAATTCGTTTTTCGTTGCTGCCGATGATGTGAATTCGGGCTGGGAAAAGGATGAACCCCAAAAATGGAATTATGAAGAGGCAGTCGGAGAGTTCAAATGGTAATTGATATGGTTAATCCCATCTGAGTTGGGACTTCAAAGACAAAAGATTTAACTACAAATAATTTATGAAATACCTATTGATACTCATTCTTTTGACGTTTGTTCTGTCTTTCAAATTATCACATGGACAAACCATTTTAAGTCCTGCAGACAAACTTGCTGGGGTCGCAACATTACCAGTGAAAAATATTATTAATCAACTCAAGAATTCAGTTAATGAAATAGTATCTCATGCTGGAGATGTAATTGGAAATCAGGTTGTCCCAAAGTCAGTTGCAGAAATTAATGTGTTGATCGAAAGTATTAAACGAGAGGTGGGTGATCTAAATAAAACGGTAAAAGATGTAAATGAGACTGCGCAACAATTAATAATGAAGGCTCTCGTAACAGTGGATATGGTCACTTACTTCATCACTACAACAAAGGATTGCATAGTGAATGATTTCACAATACTCCTAGGTGGTCTTGATGCCCGAATCACAAGAATTGTTGGTGACGCCTTGCCTTGGGCTAATGATTCACCGATAATAACTAACATTTATGAGCGAACACACTCAATTCCTTTTGGAATGAGGGCTGGAAAACTTTCGCTCCTTTTGATTGAGGGCTACAACTTTATTGACGGAAGCAGATGTCACGAATTAAAGGTAGAACTTAAGGATAAAAAAGGGGTCATAGTAAAAACCAATATATTCAGTTCCTCAAGAAACATGATCCTTCTTTCCGTTCCTGAGACAGTGGTGCCAGGAGAATATGCGCTACTGATCGATGTTCCACAACCAAGGTTATGGGGTATTTATTGTTCTAGCGTCAGGCTTAATAATGTTATCAAGGTTTTACCCAAAGCAGAGTTTAAAATTCAGTACGAAGTAATTCCCTCCTGCAGGGCAACACCCGTTCAAGAATTTAGAGTAGGAACAGTAAATAGAACAAATGAAGACTGCGATAATGAGGTTTATGTTTCTGGCAATTATACGTTACCTAGTGGCTGGAGTTATATGAGCCATCGTTATGAATTAGGTGCCAACCGGTCTACAATGGAAGAAGATAAGATGGTCGGGAATACCCTTTATGTTAAGTGGAGACTTGAAAAGAGAACCAAAGAAGGCATTTGGCCAGCTGAATTTTGTTCAGGAGCAAGAAGTTGGGTGCAAGGCCATATTTTTATGACAGGAAGTACCGTTACATATTCTCCGGGAAATAAAATTTCGGGGAATTACCCAAACCCTCTTTCCTATAATGAAACGGTTGAAATTTTAACGTTACAGAATGTTGAATGTCAAGCCGATGCTTATACGATAGCAGCGACTATAACCGATCCGTCAGGAAGATCAATTTCAATTCCAGCTGTTTCTGGCGGTGGGGACCTCACTAGTTCAACTCCAAATGGCATCAAAATGACATGGAATGCAAATAAAAGAAGTCTCTACATTACCACACTTATGCAATGTGGCTTTTAGTAATGATATTATAAGTTGATCAGTATTTAATTCCCAAATTTCCCACGCCATCGAGAGCGAGGGTTGATTTAGAGTACAGACCATCAGAAATTATTTGTTCCAAAAGAATTAGAGTTAGTAAGCCATGGATAACGATGATTAAGGGAAATGGTTAGCACTAGATTTAATAATTGGATGCTGATTTCTTTCAGAGGGCCTAGGTAGCCACCCTCAAAGAATGTCAAGGGGTATCTTCGGATTCAGTTTTAATTTGCAGAAATAAATGACAGCTTAAAAAAAATCAATTGCTTCACTACTAAGCTCAGACTATCATGATACCTTTTGCAGGCACCTTTAAATCTTTAGACGATTGTCTTGTTTCCCTAAAACAAAAATACCCTCAATCTAAAGTGACCATACCGGCACGTGATTACGATTCTGATAAGAAGAGTTTAGTACAGGTGCCAAAATATCTATTCCGAGGAGAATCTGACCATTACCCGTCCACGTTTTCTTTCATGCAAAGGTTGAAGCAAATTCCGCTAATACCGAATGACGTAGTTGATGAAGTTGAGAATGTAACCACAGTCATTGGGGAATTACTCCAGGAGCAACTAGGCGAGCAACCGGGCAGCAAATTAGTTGCTGGATACGTCCAGCATTATGGCCTGCCAACAGAATTCTTAGATCTGACCTCGAATCTGGAAACAGCCTTTTTCTTTTCATCCTATCCGTCCCGATTTACGGGAATTGAGCAAGGAGTTTTAGGAGTGGTAACTGTTGAAGAAATTCATGACAGGTGTACAATAGCGGACCTAACTGAACACAAGTTCGCTAAAAGGCCTAGCGCTGAAATGCAAAGTGCGTACGGGCTATTTCACGAAAGGATACTTGATTTTAAAAATGTCGCTCCTGACGAAAAGTTTAAAATAGATTGGTATCGTTATGCAAGTTCCAAAGATGAAAAAGGGAGATATTATGATAAACTGAAGCACATACTTTCAACAGCAGATGATCATACAGCTGGGTTGATGAATCTTCACCTGCGTGGTTTGGCTGGCTCTTTATCGACACCAGCTGCAAGTTATATCTCCAATCTACCTGACATTCCGCTGACTCCATTAGTGACAAACTTGGGAGGAATTCCAGTTACGTATAGAGACTTTGGCTTCCCGTTGGATGAGTTAAAGGAACGTGGCATTCTTTTTTGTTTGATGAAAAACTTATGGGTGGACGCTGCGAAATGGTCGCTTAAGAATCCCAAAGACAAAATACCTTGTCCTGATTGCATATCAGAATTTCTTTCGATTCAAAAGGCACCATTAGATCAAGGCAAACAAATTGATGTCGGCATGGTTTGCAAGAAATGCAACGCAAGGAAGAAGGCGACTTTCAAAAACAGAGGATATGCACTCAACTAGCACCTGCGATGTCTAATGTCCACACTATTCTGTTCTTATTGCATTACTCTAGAAACCATCAGTTATCATTGGCCGAAATGTGCTCGACAAACAAAGTTAGCGCTGATTTACAGGAAGCGATCAGGAAGCGATAAGAAAAATGGTGCTAAATTAGAAGGCAGAAAAATAGTAGTTGAAATACACTTCCCATTCTTCATCGATAAGCTGCCAAGCAATTTTTCATTGTATAATGACTCGTAACTTCCTGATTTATAGCGTGTAGAATTTTCAATGGGTTCGACAAATTGTCCATAAGGACTACTAATTAAGCCTGTATTCATAACGAATGCGGCTTTTTTATTTATGTAGTCAGGGTAATGGTCAAGGGTTTGCTATTGCATGGAATTCACATTCTTATTAAGCGCGTTGCCCTGAATAGTTTGAGACCAGTCTTGTTTATTGGATGGAGCAATATAAATTCACTGGCGAATCAAAGGCCTTATGGATACATTAAAAAAGCATATGTCGATGCTAGAGAAGAAGCCATAACCAAATTGGAGCCATCCAAAGCTTTGCGAGACGACTGTAAGAAAAAGCAAGGAAGATTAACTGATGGTTTAAGAATAAGAATAGTGAGATTCGAATTGACGCCCTTCTTTCACACTATAGCTCATGGAACAATCAAACAAAGCCGATAATTCCAAGTTTAGAATCTTACGCTTCCGATGAGGCAGGCTTTTTAAGAAAAATGAAGTGCAATTACTCAATTGAAAATCCGATACTGAATAATGCAAAACAAGAAATTACAAGTGTCTTTTACTGAGTCTGACTCTTTCTGTATCAGATAATTAGATGAACACTCACCAACCATTTTTTGGTCATTAAATCTTAATATTTCACCATTTCCAGAGACTTAAATCTCCAACTTCTTCATCTCTTTCACCGCGTAGTTACATGCTCTGGCTGTAAGCGCCATGTAAGTAAGCGAAGGATTCACGCAAGCGCTTGAGGTCATGCACGAGCCATCGGTGATGAACACATTTTTTACTTCGTGCATCTGGTTGAAGGCATTGAGTACTGATGTCTTTGGGTCTTTGCCCATTCGCGCCGTTCCCATTTCATGATTGGCGTTGCCTGGAAATGAAATTGTGTTGTTAACATTGATGTTTTTAAATCCAGCTGCCTCCAGCAATTCTCCGGCAGTGGCACTGATGTCTTTATTCATGGTGCGCTCATTCTCTTTGAATTCACAATCTACAGCAATCATCGGCCGGCCCCATTTATCTTTCTTATCGTGATTTAATGTGATACGATTTTCTGAATAGGGCAGACATTCACCAAAAGCGTACAAGCCCATGTGCCAACCTCCTGGTGTGGCCATTGCTTGCTTGAGTGCTTCTCCAATTTCAGGACTGTCGTTTTGTTTGCTTCTATAAGCACTCCCACCAAAATGATAGCCCCGAAGAAAATCGGCATCCTTATTTTTTATATTTCTAAAGCGCGGAATGTAAATGTTGGTTGGCCTTCGGCCGTAGTAGTATGAATCTTCATAGCCATCAATACTTGCTGAGGCGGAAAGCCCTTTGTGGTGGTCCATCAGATTTCTTCCCACCTGCTCGCTGCCGTTGCCCAATCCATTTGGAAAACGTGATGAAGTTGAATTCAATAAAATAAAAGAAGTCGCTACGGTTGCGGCGTTCAGAAAAATCAGTCGAGCATGAAACTCAATAGTCTCGTTGGTTTCCGTGTCGATAATTTCTACTCCCGTTGCCTTTTGTTTTTGCTCATCGTAAAGCACTTTGTTCACCAGCGAGTGCGGCCGCAACGTAAGATTGCCGGTTGCAAATGCTGCAGGCATAGTGCTGGCGTTGGTGCTGAAATACGCGCCATATGGACAACCACGGTGACAAAGATCACGCGCCTGGCATTGGCCGCGGCCTTTTACCGGTTGGGTGAGGTTGGCCGTGCGGCCGATGATTACTTTTTTGTCAGAAAAATGGTTTTCAATTTTTTCTTTGAAAACTTTTTCTACGCAATTCATTTCAAAAGGCGGAAGAAAATTTCCGTCGGGGAGATGTGGAACTCCATCGCGTGAGCCACTCACACCGATAAATGATTCTACATAATCATACCAGGGTGCGATGTCTTTGTAGCGAATAGGCCAGTCGATGGCAACTCCATCTTTTAAATTTGCTTCAAAGTCAAGATCACTCCAGCGGTAACATTGTCTCGACCATAACAGCGAACGCCCACCTACAATATCGCCACGAATCCAATCGAAGCGTTTTGGTTCATCGTAAGGATTTTCTAAATCATTGATGTAAAAATGTTTGTTGTCTTCGCGAAACGACCAATGCCTGCTTTGAACGGGATGCGTCTCTTTGTCTTCGTTAGTTAAACGAAATTTATGTTTGAATTCCCACGGATCTTTTGTTGAGGTTGGATAGTTGGGATGAATTACATTCGAGCCGCGTTCCAGCATCAATACTTTCAAACCTTTTTCGCAAAGTTCTTTGGCAGCCCAGCCACCGCTAATGCCTGACCCGACAATGATCACATCGTAGGTGTTTTGTTTTTTTGCTTTGGTGTTAAGGTGAAGTGAATCGCTTATCATTAAAAAATATTTATATACTTATTTCATCTTTGTGGAATCTTCGCGAGCTCTGCGTTCTTTGCGGTTTAGAAATTTAACCGCAGAGGTGCAAAGGGCGCAGAGATTAGAGGCGCAATTAACTTTGAAAATGTTTATTCATTACCTCAGCATAATTGGCAATTGCTAACTCAGGCGCTTCAATTTCCGGATGCCATAATTTTTCCCACTCAAAACTATAATACCCGTTGTACCCACCCTTCACTAAAACATCAATGGCTTCGAAGATGGGAACTTCACCTTGACCTAACAGAACATACTTGATTTTTTCATCCACCATCTTTGCATCTTTGATATGCGTATGGCGAATGTATTTTTTTAATTTCTCATACGCGAAGGTAGGGTACTCTTTTGTTTTGATCCACATGTTGGTGACGTCCCACACCAGGCCTGCATGCGGATGCTCCGCAGCGCTCATGACTTTTTCAAGGTCTTCAATCGTCAACAGATCACCATGCGATTCAACCAACACGCTCACGTTGCTTCCATTTGCATAGTTAGCCAATTCAAGTAATCCTTTTACCATCAGGTCCATGGTTGCGTTTCTCTCCTGCTCCTTCGGGAAGTTGTTAGGAAACACTCTTATAAACGGGCAATTGAATTCCTGGGCGAGATCAATGAAGCGTTTTCCTTCGTCCAGATTTTTCTTTCTTTCAATCGGATCAGCAATATGAAGGTTGCACGAAGAACCAAGGTTGACAAACTTTAATCCTTTATCACTCATCATCTTCAGCGTGGTGGATTTATTTTCCTTGCTGAACGTTGCGCATTTTGCCAGATCGAGTTGCTTTAAAATTCCGCGAACTTCTATTCTTTGATAGTGATGTTGCGCTCCGAAGTCAACAATTTGCCGGAAAGTCCAATCGGGACAACCCAATGTAGAAAAAGATAGGAGCGGAGGATTCTTTATAAATGCGAAAGCAGAACTACCTAGTGTTGCGGTTAATAATGCAGCTGAACTTTGGATAAATTCTCTGCGGGATTGTTTATCATTCATAATTTAGACAGATGAGAGTAATGCCTAACAGCAGGCAGTCTAAATTAGGATAAAGAAATACCTTTGGCAAGTGTACTTTGATAGCCGCAAGAAAAACGCGACAAGCGTTAGTCTACAATAAATAGTTTAACTCCGTTCTTGCTGTACGTCCTGTGGCTATCGGAATTATCTCCCACCTGGTATGACATTCCTTTGGTCAATTCAAATTTTCGTCCGTCTTTTAATTCAGTGGTCATCGATCCTTCGAGACAATAAATAACATGGCCTTTGTCGCACCAATGATCGGCTAAATAATTCTTAGAATGCTCCACCATTCTCACACGCACATCGCCAAATCGTCGAACCCTCCATTTGGAATAACCAGTTTTTCCTTCGTGTCTTTCTTCAGGAACACTACTCCAATCGGTGATGCCAAAACTTATGTTACTGTCAATTTTCATTGACTACTTCTTCTTCCCATGAACCATGCTCGAAATAATTCCAGGGTATTTTCCAATCTCTTCGCGGACCACTCCGATCAAATGAACAAGGATATAGGTGTAGATAAGATATTGGGTGTATTCATGAACTTCTTTCGACAAGCGGTGAATAGGATCCAGAAACTTTACATCTTCAAAGGCGAGCACCAAACCGGTTAACACCATCACTAGAAATGTCAAATAGAAGAGGAGGTATCCTCGTTTTACAAATAGATATAGTTTGCGATCTGCTTTTTCGGATTCAGTTTTAGCCTGAAAGCCCAAAGCATTTTTGATTTTTGTTTTGAATTTCTCTTCACCCGGTTGGGTGGCTTCAAGAATGATTCGACACAGCAATAGAAAGCTCAAGCCATAGCCCACATATTTATGCAACATCCAGATTTTATCACTGTACTCATGAGTGACGGATCGCGCCTGGTCTTTGGTCACAGTAACGCCTTTGTGTTCCAACTGCTCCTGTACCATCGGTATGTTGTCTCGCGTCTTGAACATGAATGTGCCCATGAGTACAAGAACGATGGTGAAAATAATGGTCAATGATGTAACCCAGTGCCAAATGCGTATGGCAAGGGAGTGGTTTTCATTGAAGGAGGAGAATGTCGAGCTATTCATATGAGGTGGATTAAATTGGGGTTATTTAATTTTAAGCATTAGACTCAATTCGAATTGATTTTATTCCATCCAATTTGATTTTTAAATATAGTAATGTTTGGAATCCGACAAAATTGAAAATGGTATTAGCGCAACAAGAATTTGTTATTGTATTCAGCCGTTTTGGGTCTACTCGACTTTTGTTTAATTATTCGGAGCTCCGGCATTCACCCAGCATGTGATCAATGCCGTTTGTTGTGCTTTTAGCCGGCCACCAGGGGGCATGTTTCTGTTAATGGCGCTCACTATGGATGAGGCATTATTGCTAATGCCGGTATAGGAGGAAAGATTAGGACTGCGACTTCCGTTGTGGCAGCCACTCGTGGCACAGTAATTTGCAATGATAGGGTTAACATCATTTTTAAAACTGGCATTGTTTAATAAACTGGGAGAAGTGATGATGACTACCGAACCCGAAACGATGCAGTTGGATTGATCGACTACGGTAATGGAATAGGTGCCTGCAGCAAGTCCTGTAAACTGATTGCTAGTTTGAAAAGGTTCAGTATTTAATTGATATTGAATAGTGCCTTGCGCACCAGTTGCAGTTACGGTGAGAGTTCCATTTGGAGTTGGACATCCGGAGTTGGCAGTTTTTGTCACTGAAAACTGGAGTGAAGATGCTGCATTGTTTACTGATACGATTTGGGTAGTCGAGCAACCTTTGACATCAGTTACCACAAAGGCGTAACTACCGGCTTTTAAATTATTATAAACTGAATCTGGTTGATTGGATTCTCCATTGATACTGAAACTATAATTCTTGATTCCGCCTTTGACGGAAATAGTAATCTGGCCATCACTCGCTCCGCAGGTGCTTGCATTAACAACTGAAATCGTTAGAGAAATAGTAGAGCCGGCGCATAGGCTCGAGACCTCATTGAAATGGTTGTATGTGCACGAGCTCCACAACAACACAATAGAAATGATAATCCAACTGCTTCGATTCATACTCACAAATGAAACTCAATTTAAGAAAAATTTATTTTGGAGGATACAGTTTATTTATCAGGGCGCCTTCTATTTTATTTCTTATCAATGGAGCTGATAACTAACCGGGTGAGGTCGCCAATCTTGGTTGAGTCAAGCCATCGCACAACAATAACAAGGTCATGTTCACTATTTACAACAATGTAATTGCCTCCAAAGCCGTTGGCATAATAAATATCCTTAGAGATGTCACCCAAATCATTTCCATGATTGGTCCACCACATGAATCCGTAGGATTTGTTGGCCACAGAAGGCGCATGAACGGCATTGATCCATCGCTGCGAAATCAATTGCTGCTGTTTCCATTTACCATTTCTGGCGAAGAGCAAACCAAACCGGGCTTGGTCGAGTGTGTTGATAAATAAACCTCCTCCGTGATGACCTCCACCGCTCACCGACTGCATCATTGTGCCATCCAGGTTTACATAAGAATTTTCATAGCCATGCCAGCGCCAGGTGGTGGAGGCACCAATCGGATCCATGATTTTTTCTTTTAAGATAGCCGGCAAAGGTTTTCTCCAAACCTGAAGCAGTGAATAAGCGAGCAGGTTAACACGCACATCGTTGTACTCAAAATTTGTTCCCGGCTCTAATAATTTTCGGTTTTTCCAATCGTCGATGCCGCCTTGTTTCGGCGGACGATCAGCCCAATCACACAAATCAAAAAGACAACCCGACCAATCCGAAGATTGCGTGAGCAAATGCCGCCACGTTATTTTTGAATTGTGCTCGCCCTCAAATTTTTCCTCGACATAATCATTCACAGGCTCATCCACATTTTTAATCAGCTTCGAATCCAGTGCCAGACCGGCAACGGTGGAGAGATAACTTTTGGTAACACTGAATGTCATATCCACCCGCTTAACATCTCCCCACTGTGCTATGATATATCCTTTTCGCAAAATGATACCGGCCGGTTTTCCGCGCGGCTTCATGGGGCCCACAATTTTATAACCCGGCTCATTCACGTAGGCTTTTAGGTTAGCGATGCGTAGGTCGTAGTCCGTTTTTGTTTCGTTGTGAATAGCAAAGCGAACTGCACTGTCGATGAGCGCAGTATTCATTTTTAGTTCGGAAGGTTTTTTGGTTTGCCAAACGGAGTCGGGATAGTAAACATCCTGGGCAAGCAACAAGGTGTGGCAAGTGCTGAATAGCAGAAGGAAAATAAAGTAAATTCTAATCGTCATAATTCATAAATATAAATCAACTTCTAAGATTTAAAAACTTGCAACAACGGCTTTCAGTTGCTCTAGAGTATTAACAGTTATCTTTTAGATTTCAGAATTCTGTTAATATTTTCCTTAAAAGTTTCGCTCACAGGAATCTCAGTTTTACCAATACAAACAAAGTCTCGCTTGATTGTTGTAATCTTTGATATTGCCACAAGAAAGGATTTATGGGTACGTATAAAGGTACCGACAGGCAGCTTTGCCTCAATAGATTTTATTGACATGCGAGTAAGAACGGGTTTGCTATTTGATGAAAGGTATATCTTAATATAATCCTTAAGACCTTCTATGTAATCGATATCGGCTACAACTATCTTTACAAAAGTATATTCAACATTAACAAAGAATTCATCCTTATTCGACTTTTCCGGCGACATTGCTGAGCCTTTCAAACGGTACAATTCTTCTGCCCGGTTACACGCTTTTAAGAAACGGTCAAAACTGAAAGGTTTTAATAAGTAATCTGCCACCTGCAGGTTAAAACCCTCCACTGCATATTTTTCATAAGCAGTAACCATAATAACTAAAGGTGGATTATGCAGAGATTGTAGAAACTGCAGGCCGTTTAGCTGCGGCATCTGGATGTCCAGAAAAATAATATCAATCTGTTCCTTCTGCAATGTCTCCAATGCTTCCAAAGCACTTTTACATGATTTTAACAGTTCCAAGAACGGCACCTGTCTCGTATTGTCTTCAAGTAATTCACGAATCAAAGGTTCATCATCAACAATAATACAACGCATCATCATGATAGCTTTAGTGTTAACGCAATAAGGAAGAGGCTGTCATCCGTGTGTATGACAAGATCATGCCTTCCAGGATAAAGTAGTGTTAATCTCGATCGCACGTTACTCACCCCAATACCAGAACTTTCGTCTTTGCTTGTATCCTTTTCTTTGTCAAATTTATTCTTTACGTCGAAAACAAGCAGACCATTATGAAATGTTAAGTTAATATCTATAGCAGGCTTATCCACATAACCTGTTCCATGTTTAAAAGCATTTTCAATAAAAGGAATAAGAATCATGGGCTCAATAATGTGGTTTGTTTCATCGGGAGATACCTCAATGTTGAATACAATTTCTACGTCTCGCCCAAATCTTAATTTTTGCAATGCCACATAGCTTTCTAAATATTCAATTTCTTGTTGCATGCTTATTTTTTTCTCATTTCCATAAAGCATGTAGCGCATTAAGCCTGAAAGCATCAAAAGCGATGTTTCAAGATTGTCAGATTTTTTTCTTGCCAGGTAAACAAGGTTCGTCAATACATTAAACAAGAAATGTGGACTGATCTGTGAGCGTAGAAACTTTAATTCTATTCCTAATTGCATTGCTTCGTTTTTCTTCTGTAGTTTTTCAGTTCGGATCTTTTCGATGGTAACACTGTAGAAGACGCTTGCTATAAATACGATCGCGGACGGAAAAAGTACATGTGATCTTGCCTCTATTGATGCGTAAGGAAAGTACGTTGTAAGTATATAAAACTTCACCCAATAGGAGAAAAAAATCAATAATAGAACTGAAATAACATATACAAGCCAATAAACCCTGTTAAGAAACTTTGGGTAAAGAACAAGGGCATTCAAATAAAAAATGATTATATGTATAATGCCTGAGTAGGTAAAGTAGAGTCCCGGTATAGGGCCTATTTTGTAATGGTCGCTCGCACCAGTAACAAAGAACGGAAAAAAGAGAACCACACTCCATACCAACCCATGAAGCACAAAATCAAAATATTTGAAGCTAAATACTTTTATCATTTAAGTACACATGAAAATTTTCAGTTATGACAATTCAAATTAGCGAATACAAATTGTCATACCCTGACATCCTACATATATATTCTGCCGACTCTTCTATGACCTACAGAAACCGCTAAAAGAAAGTCGCCAGATCTTTTGACATCGCCGCGACATTTAACCTGTTTGTCTATTCGTTAGAAATGCTACGATTACTAAAGTTAGTTTTGACTATTGTAAAATTTAAAAGTTAATCAGTATGAAAAATATTCTTAAAGCCTGCCTAGTCTTATTCCTTATTTCAGCATCAACTGCAATTTACTCTCAAGACACCAATAAAACTGTTGGCTTCGGCATGACTAGTGGGCGAGCTAAGTCTCTTGTAGGTGTCGTGGTGGGACTGATTAGTGTAATCATCAGTGGGTCAGCTTTGTCTCGCTCCAGCAATCGTGTCGGCAAAAGTGCACAAGCTAAAGCTACTATTGCTTTGGTGTTGGGCTTGATTGGCATTGTGCTCGGCTTGGTTCATCTTAGCAACAATCCCGGAAATTTCGGTACCGGTGGAGGACGAGCTGGGGCCATCGTTGGGTTAATTGTGGGACTGACAGGTATGGTTCTTGGTGGGCTGGCTCTGCTAGGACACAAAAGGACTGCCAACGAAGTTCTAAATATAAAAGGACAATAAATTCCTGAACAAGCAATGTGTTGAGGCGTTGAGTGGGAGAAGGACAGTAATGAATTCTAATCCCTATAATTCAATATCAATACTGCAAATGTTTCACCGTAATCCCATTGTTGATTAATTGCTTCAATGAATCAATCCCAATCTTCACATGCAAGTCAACATAGTTGGAGGTAACCGCATGGTCGCTTTTCTCTGTCTTTACACCTTCAGCGAACATCGGTTGATCAGAGACTAACAACAATGCTCCCGCTGGAATTTCATTATAGAACGCTGTGGAAAAAATCGTAGCCGTTTCCATATCAATAGCCATTGCACGCACTTTTAAAAGATACTCTTTAAAATGCTCGTCCCATTCCCACACTCTTCGGTTGGTAGTGTACACGGTTCCCGTCCAGTAGTCTTGATTGTAATCGCGGATGGTGGTTGAGATTGCTTTCTGCAAGGCGAAAGCCGGCAGTGATGGCACTTCCGGTGGAAAGTAGTCGTTGGACGTTCCTTCTCCGCGTATGGCAGCGATGGGCAGGATAAGATCACCAAGAGAGTTTTTCTTTTTCAGTCCACCGCATTTGCCGAGAAACAAACATGCCTTGGTCTCAATGGCGGTCAGACAATCCATAATGGTTGCGGCATTCGGGCTGCCCATCCCAAAGTTGATGATAGTAATGCCTTCAGCTGTGGCGCTGAGCATGGCTTTATCATGACCATCCACCTTCACATTGTGCCACTCAGCAAATTTGTGAACGTAATTATCAAAGTTGGTGAGCAAAATATATTCACCGAATGATTTTAAGGGCACACCTGTGTAACGCGGCAGCCAGTTCTCAACAATTTCTTTTTTCGTCTTCATGATACAAATTTTCTATTTTTAAACCGATGTACAAACTCAACCTCCCTGAAATCAATCCTTCGTTGAAAAAGGAGAATGGCAAAGTATTAATTTTTGATGGGATAAGAAAAAAATACATCGTGCTCACACCAGAAGAATGGGTGCGGCAGCATTTTATTCAATATTTGATAACAGAATTAAAATATCCCAAGTCACTTTTTCGGATTGAAGGAGCTCTGAGTTACAACAAACTTCAGAAGAGATCGGACATTTTAGTCTTTGATCGGAACGGGAAACCGTGGATGTTGATCGAATGCAAATCACCAACCATCAAACTAAATCAGAAAGCGTTTAACCAGGTGGCAGTTTACAACATGACTATTGGTGCAAAATATTTGGCAGTAACGAATGGCATGGCCCACTTTTGTTGTGAAGCTGCTGTGCCCGGCGGAGAAGCAAAGTTTCTAGAAAAGTTTCCTTTTTTTGAAACTTCCAGTAACTAGAATCCAGCATCGAGCATCCTTCTGTAACTTGCACCCAAACTTTTTAAAATTGAAATGTCTTCTATCGATCTACTAAAACATACTTTCAAACTTCTCCAACTCGAACGTCAAGCCGATCTCGAGCAGTACCGCCAGAAGGTATTGATGCGTTCCTTGAGTCAGCGGGTGAAAGAAGGTGTGACCTGGTATCCTGTGCGTTTGTTGCGCGATTACATTGGCACAGGTGAACGCGTGATGATTGAAATTGAGAAAACAAATTCTATTGACCAACCGCATTCTTTTCAAAGCGGTAAGGTGGTGAGTTTGTTCTCGAATGCATCCGGCAAACCGGAGAAGCAACATGCCAACGGGGTTATCAATTATGTGCGCGATAACATGATGACAATCACATTGAACGGAGATGATCTTCCCGACTGGATTGAGGATGGTTCATTAGGTGTGGATGTGATGTTTGATGAAATGAGTTATCGCGAGATGGAATATTCGTTGAAGAAAGTGATTGAGGCGGAGGAAAATCGTGTGGCGGAATTGAGGGAAATACTTTTGGGTGAAAAGGCTTCAAGTGCCAAGTTACAGGATACAAGTAACCTGCAACCTGTAACTACTTTGCTTAATGATAGTCAAATGGCGGCGCTGCAAAAAATAAGCAGAGCTGCCGATGTCGCATTCATCCACGGTCCACCTGGAACAGGCAAGACAACAACAATCGTTGAAGCGATTCGATTTACCGTAAAAGAAGAGCGTCAGGTTTTAGTTTGCGCACCGAGCAATGCGGCCATTGATTTGTTGGTGGATAAATTAAGTCAACAAGGATTGAAAGTCTTGCGTATTGGTCATCCGGCACGAGTAACAGAACAGTCGTTAAGTAAAACGATGGATGCGCAAATAGCGGAGCATCCACATTTCAACGAGTTGCGTATGTTGCGAAGGAGAATGGAACAAGTGCGGCATCAAGCGGGACAATACAAGCGAAATTTTGGATATGCAGAGAAAGAGCAACGAAGGTCATTGCGTGAAGAGGCAAAATCATTGAAGGCTGATGCCGACATGTTGGAGTTTTACATCATCAATGATTTATTGAATAATACGGAAGCTGTTTGTTGTACGTTGGTGGGCTCGTCGCACCCTGTGTTGCGTGGAAGAAAATTCACCACAGTATTTATTGACGAAGCGGCGCAGGCTTTAGAGCCCGCCTGTTGGATTCCACTGTTGAAATCACAGCGTGTAGTTTTTGCAGGCGATCACTGTCAACTTCCTCCTACAATCAAATCGCAAGAGGCAGCAAAGCAAGGATTAGCGAAAACACTTTTTGAAAAGGGAATTGAAAAATATCCTGAGCTTGCTTCGATGCTTCAGGTACAATACCGAATGCATGAGTCGATCATGGAATTTCCATCAAAATATTTTTATAAGGACAAGTTGGTAGCTCACGAATCCGTAAAACATGAATTACTTCGACCTTATGAGCAGCCTATTGAATTCATTGATACAGCCGGAAGTGGTTACTCCGAAAAGCAAGATTCGGAAACGTTGAGTCGGTATAATCAAGGTGAAGCCGAATTGCTAGTTCAACAAGTTGAGAAATTGGTGGAGTCAATTGGCAGCTCCGCCTGGTTGGATGAAGGAATCACTATGGGCATCATCACCCCTTACAGCGCACAGGTTGACAAACTTCAACATTTGGCGGAAGGCTCTTCAATCCTTGAACCCTTGCATCGGCTTATTTCCATTAATACAGTGGATGCTTTTCAGGGACAAGAGCGCGATGTAATTGCGATTAGCTTTGTTCGCAGTAATGAAAAAAGCGAGGTGGGTTTTCTGGCAGATATCCGCAGAACGAATGTGGCGATGACGCGCGCCAGGAAAAAACTCATCCTGATTGGCGACAGTGCTACCCTGGGTGCGAATGAATTTTATTCTGAATTGATTGAGTTTCTGCAGCAAAAAGGATTTTATAAAAGCGTGTATTCTTTGTAGTCGCAGATGCATTATCTTTACTAAAAATAGAATTTATGAAATCACTACTTATTTTCTTTCTGGCTTTTAATGCTGGAGTGTTTTCCGCTCCTGCGCCACATCAAATATTTAACACCTCGCTGGCCGTTACGGTGAGGGATGAATTAGGTAATATAGTTGAGGGCGCAACCCTACGTCTTTTTCTAAAAGAAGACGATTTCACGAAAGAAGTAAATTCTCTGGCAGAGGCCACAACGGATAAAAAAGGTGTGGCTCATTTTAAGAAACTGAAACCGGAGTCATATTTTATTCTTGCTCGAAAAGGCGATAAAGACAATACCGGAGGCGGCGAGAAAATTGGCAAGCTGGAAAACGGTAAGTTCAACAAGATCACGATTATCATCCAATAGCCTAGATGGATCGTCGGTCACTTATAGGGATGCTGCAATCCTACAAATCTGATTTTGCCGATGAGCAGAAGTTCATTTCTTCCCTTCTTGAATTACTTAGTCACAAAGATTGCTTTCAGCGCACACACTTGCCTGGTCATATTACGGGTTCTGCCTGGATTTTGAACAAAGAAAGAACTCGAACACTGTTGGTGCATCATGCCAAGCTGAACAAATGGGTGCAGCCGGGGGGTCATGCTGATGGCGAAGAAAACATTTTGAATGTTGCCTTACGGGAAGCGGAAGAAGAAACGGGCTTAAAATTTTTTAAATACTCCGAAAAAATTTTTGATGTAGATATTCATTTGATTCCCAAGAGAAAAGATTTTCCTGAACATTTTCATTATGATGTTAGGTTCCTGGTGGAAGCGGATGAACAAGAACCGATTATTGTCAGCGAAGAATCACACGATGTGCGCTGGATAGAGCTGAACGAACTGGAGAAATTTACGCGCGAGCGATCCGTATTGAGAATGAAAGAGAAACTTTCACTCATACATTCTTCTCTTTGAAACATGGCAGAGATCGGTAAGGACATTTCAAAGGCTGCCTCTCTGCTCAAGCAAGGAAAATTGGTTGCTATTCCTACGGAAACAGTTTATGGATTGGCGGCTAATGCACTTGATGTTGATGCAGTCACCAAAATTTTCATCGCCAAAAACAGACCTTACTTTGATCCATTAATAGTACATGTTTGCAATGCTAATGCTGTAGAAGAATATGCTGAGAAAATTCCAGAAAAGGCATTTGAGTTGATGAACCGATTCTGGCCGGGGCCGCTCACTTTACTTCTTCCAAGAAAAAATATTGTTCCAGATCTGGTCACAGCTGGCCTCAACCGCGTTGGACTTCGCTGCCCGGATCATCCGATGACTTTAGAGTTGTTAAAATCAATTCCTTTTCCACTCGCTGCACCCAGTGCAAATCCTTTTGGTTATGTAAGTCCAACGACTCCCAAACATGTCAACGATCAATTAGGAAATGAAATTGAATATATCCTTGACGGCGGTGAATGCAACGTTGGTATTGAATCAACCATTGTTGGATTCAAAGAGGATGGACCAGTTATTTATCGTTTAGGTGGACTTCGCGTTGAAGATATTGAATTGGTTACCGGCCATGTTCGGGTAAATACGGTTTCAGTTTCTAACCCTCAGGCACCAGGACAACTGCAAAGTCATTATGCACCCCGTAAACAAGTTTTGATTGGCGACATACAAGAGTTGGCGAAAGAGAATAAGTCCAAATCCATGGCCGTTCTGTCTTTCAGGAAATTGAATTTACCTCAAATGATTAAAAAAGAGATTGTCCTTTCTCCTTCTGGAAATTTAAATGAAGCTGCTCAAAAACTATTTTCCGCTTTACGCGACCTGGATGCCATCGATATTGATATCATTCTAACCGAATTAGTACCTGATACCGGTTTAGGGAGAGCGATCAACGACCGGCTTCGAAGGGCGGCTGGTTGATACTCGATGCTTGGATACCAACAACTAGAATCCAGAATCCTTTTGTAATTTGATACTTTAAATATCGAACTATTCCTTAATGGCTATTCGTAATTCGTAATTTTATACTTATGAAAAAAATCTTGATCCTTACTGGTGGTGGCGATTGTCCGGGTCTTAACGCAGTAATCCGTGGGATTGCAAAACGTGCACGCAAAGAAAAAGATTGGGAAGTGTACGGCAGCATTGAAGCGTTCAATGGCGTGCTGAACGAACCACAGGAAATTGTTGAATTAACCTCTAAAGTTACGGCCGGCATTCATGTAAAAGGCGGCACCATCTTGAAGACCACTAACAAAGGCAATCCGATTAAATTTCCAGTTCCTCAACCGGATGGATCTTTCAAATTCATCGATCGCTCGGACGAACTGGTAAAGAAATTAAAAGCGCTTGAGTTTGATGCGGTTATTAACATCGGTGGAGATGGCTCTCAGAAAATTTCAAAAGTACTGCACGACAAAGGCATTCCGGTAATTGGTGTTCCTAAGACGATCGACAATGATTTGTCGGCCACTGATATGACGTTTGGTTTTCAAACTGCTGTGCAAATCGCTACCGACAGTTTTGACAAATTGGTGACCACAGCAGAGAGTCACCACCGCATTATGATCATGGAAGTGATGGGTCGAGATGCGGGATGGATTGCCTTGCACACTGCCGTGGCGGGAGGAGCAGAGATCTGTTTGATTCCGGAGATTCCTTATGACGTGGATAAATTAGTGAAGCGTATCGACGAGCGTTACTTCAAGGGACGCGGGTTTGTTAATATTGTTATTTCAGAAGGAGCCAAGCCAAAAGCAGGAGGGGTTACATCAAGTGCAGGAGAGAGAGGATCAGAGCATGTACGGTTAGGTGGTGTGGCCTATCAACTTTCTAAACAACTGAAAGATGCAGGGTGCCAAGCAGAAATACGTGAGACGGTTTTAGGTCACGTGCAGCGTGGCGGCACGCCTTCCGCATTTGATCGTGTGTTGGCGGCTGCTTTTGGTGTAAAAGCGTTTGAACTTGTCCTTGAGAAAAATTTTGGAAGGATGGTGGCACTGAAAAATAACATGGTCACCTCTGTCACTCTGGACGAGGCAACCAAGGAACCTAATTTTGTAAAGCCTGATACCTACTTAGTGCAGGCAGCAAAAGGATTGGGAATTAGTTTTGGAGATTAGAGCTGTTTGATCTGTAGCTATTGTTGGTCGCCGATCAACAATCTAAATATTCATTTCACACAGAGTCACTAAGGCAGGCGGCTCTGTGGAGAAACACATGGGATTTTATTATTCACAAGATTTGATGTGCAATGCCTGGACAAACAAACACAGTTGACATTGATCAAATGATCGCGAATCTTCTGCACAATGAGCAAGTGCTGGTGAAAAGGCTTCGAGAACTTATTATCGAATGCATTCCGCAAGCAACGGAAAAGGCATACTACGACCTGGGTATACCGTTCTATACCAGGAACCGATTGATCTGTTTTATCTGGCCACCATCGGTGGTTTGGGAGCCAGGCAGTAATCATGAAAAGCGAATGGCAAAGGGAGTGTCACTCGGTTTTAACCAAGGAAATTTGATGTCAAATGAAGATGGAGTGTTGTTGGCCGAAGGACGTAAACAAGTCTTTGTGATGTATTTCAAACAGCTAAACGACATCGATGAGGTCCAGGTGCGAGCGTTATTGTTCGAAGCTGCAATGATCGATGAGCAGTTTGTCAAAAAGAAGAAAAGAAAATAGCCTGTCTAGTTCAACCAATTTTCTGATAAATAAAAAAAGCCATCGATGAGGATGGCTTTTAATTTCTTGTAAGTAAAGTTTATGCGTACTGGTTCAGCATTACTGGCATCACCAGCATCAAGATATCTTCACCTTTTTCTTTTTCGGCTGGGAAAATTACACCCGCCTTGTTGGCAGCTGACATGTTCAATTTGATTTGATCGGTATCAAGGTTAGTCAACATTTCAATTAAGAAGCGCGCGTTGAAACCAATCTCGATATCTTCACCTTCGTGCTCACAAGAAAGACGTTCGTTGGCCTCATTAGAAAAATCTAAATCTTCGGCAGACACTTGAAGTTCACTTCCAGTAATTTTCAAACGAACTTGATGTGTTGTTTTGTTGGCGTAGATGGAAATCCTTTTCAACGAACTTAACAACTCCGTACGGCTGATCGTCATCTTGATTGGGTTCGTAGTAGGAATTACGTTTTCATAATCCGGATAACGCTCATCAATCAAACGGCAAATCATTCTGATATTTCCAAACTTAAAGAATGCATTACTCATGTTGAAGTCGATATTCACATCGGTATTCTCACTGGGCAAAGTTGCTTTCAATAAATTGAGCGCCTTGCGTGGAATGATGATTGCGTTACCATTCTCCGATTTAATATCGGTTCTGCGGTAACGAACTAAGCGATGGCCATCAGTTGCAACAAAAGTGGTGTTCTTGTCGCCCAGATTGACATAAACACCTGTCATGGCAGGGCGAAGTTCATCGCTGCTGGTTGCAAAAATTGTATTGTTAATTGCGCGAGCTAAAACTTCCGTTGAAATATTAGCAGAGAAGTCATTGGACACGGATGGAACTTTAGGGAAATCAGTAGCATTTTCCCCAGCTAATTTATATCGGCCGTTATCTGAACTAATCTCGATGCTGTAGGTTGATTCATCAATCGAAAAAGTTACAGGCTGGTCAGGAAGGTTTTTCAGGGTTTCTAAGAGTATACGGGCAGGCACAGCGATATTTCCTTTTTCTTTCGATTCGATGTTGATCTCCGTGATCATCGAAGTCTGTAAATCGGACGCTGTAACCGTTAGTTTGCTTTTATCAATTTCAAAAAGAAAATTTTCAAGGATGGGCACAACCGGATTGGTGGTGATCACTCCGTTGATGTTGGAGAGCTGTTTCAACAAATAGCTGGAATTAACAATAAACTTCATGTAAATCAGTGTTTTGTGGTTGTTAAAGGTATAAAGAAAAAGGAATCCTGAAAATGGAATGATTAAGTCAATTTATTTGGATTGGGATAGAAAGAATAAAGGCGAAGTTGGCCTTTATTCCGAGAATCTTTATAGATATGACTGTCAATTGTTTACACACCACGTGTAAAGCATCGATTACATAGTCAAATACTGCTTTAACCAGGCCTAAATTTACTTCAGTTGACTCAGGTTGAGCAAGGGAGTATTCTGTCCTGAAACTTGCGGTAGCTTTCCATCCCATCGATCAATTGATCGGTATTGGATCAATTCCTTGCTTAAGGACTGAGATAATTTTTTATTAGCCTCTGCCTGGGCTGCTGCATTGATTTTTGTTGATTCGGCATCAGCTTGTGCTTTAACTTTAGTAATCTCAGCGGCGGCTCGTGCTTCAATCACTTGACTTTCAGCAATGGCCTTCGCCTCAATTACGCGACTTTCTGCATCACCTTTTGCTTGCGCGATTTTTTTATTGGCCTCGGCTTCCACTGTCTTAACTTCGTTTTGCGATTGTTGTGATCGCTGGTTTGCTTCAAGTTTTGCATTGATCGCGGACTCGATGGTTGGAGGTAAATGAAGTTCGCCTATTGTATAAATGCGGTCGATGATGATGCCGTGTCTATTCGTTTGTCTCGAAACCATGCTATCGACTTTCAGCAGCAAGTCTCTTTTATGAACACCGTAGATGGACTCAATAGGCATGCGTGACGCGACGGTGTTGAGTGCATCGCGCACCATGTTACGTAAGAAAATATTCGTGATCTCATCAATACCTCTTCTGTATTTTTGGAAAATTGCAGGTACACTATCCGCAACCAGCGAGTAGCTGATTCCGAAATCACCTTTTACGTCGAGCCCTTCTTTACTTTGAAAAGTAATGGAGTTGTCGGGACCGTGCGTGTCCATTTCATCACGCCATACATAATTTTGTTGGAAGACGGGGAACTTATAAATCTTTTGGTTAAATCCATGCAAGTAAGCACCGACACCGAGTTGCTTTTCCTCAACTCCGCCTTTGCCTAATAGGTAAACTTTGATTCCGCGGTAACCCGCCGGCACGACACTACACGATGATAATAATACGCACATGATCATTACCATCATAAAAATGATAGTTTGGTTTTTCATAAAATGTTATTTAGAATTTAGAAAGATGACAAGAAAAATTACCAGCGTTTAATTGGTAAACACTTAAGAAAGAAAATCATATTCTCAGATTGTGAATCTGGAGATAGAAAGGAATTAAAGAAACGCCAGGATTGGCAGCTGAACGAAATGGGCAACGACTGAAATTTTTATAAGAAGTGTCAAGTATGCTTGAGAAATTCAAATCACAGAAGACCGACAGGTCAATTTCAGTCAAGTCATCTAATTCATCAATTAGTATAACTGAAGCAGATGGAATATTCTTATTTTGAAATACGAGCTTAGCTGAGCCTGGCTGATCAAATGTAAAACAGGAGATAAGAACGAAAAGTGAAGCGACGATTAAACTTACTTGTTTTAACTTTTTCAATTTGTTTGAAAGGCAAATTAGTTGTCTTAACGGTTTCCTTTGAATAGAGTTTCAAACGAGAAGAGATAATTTTTAGTTAAGTTTATTGAAGAACCAAATTTATTAACTTCGAAAAAAATCGATTATGAAAAACTGCATTTTGCCGTTACTTGTGGTATTAGTCAAGCTCTCTATAGCGCAGACAAATTTGGAGCAATTCCTTAATCATCCCACTGAATCAAACTTTGTCTCTTCAGCCGATGGAAAAAATATTGCCTGGACCATCAACGATGCAGGAAAGCGAAATATAATGATCAAGACGGGTACGGAACTGCCCCGCATGCTTACCGATTATCAACAAGATGACGGACAAGAAATTTCGCAGCTTGCTTTTTCTCCGAATGGCACGAAATTAATTTTTGTGCGAGGTGGTGGAGCAAATTCAAAAGGACAAAACCCAAATCCTTCAAGTTTGGCCGAAGGAACTGAACAAGCTATTTATTTCAAGGACCTCGCCTCCAAATCGGCTCCATCAAAAATTGCTCAGGGAAATGGCCCACTATTTTATCCTGATGGATTAAAAATATTATTTGCGAAAGGAGGACAGATATATGAAACCAGTCTTGAAATTAATGCAACTCCGAAATTGCTTTTTGTTGGGAGAGGTACGAACTACAATCCAAAATTTTCTCCGAACGGTAACGAAGTCCTTTTTACAAGCGATCGCGGCGATCATAGCTTCATCGGTATTTATAGTTCGGTCACCAAAAAAATCCGCTGGATTTCACCGGATGTAAGTAACGATGCTTTTCCCTCTTGGTCACCGGATGGAAAGCAAGTTGTATTCATTCGCACGTCAGGAATTAAAATTAACCAATTGGTAAATTATTTGGAAGGTGTTAAGTTTTCAATTTGTGTTGCTGACGCGGATGCCCTTACTTCAAAGTCAATTTGGAAATCACCTTCTGATGATGGCGGCTTTGCACAAGACCGTGAAAAACCGTTGGCGTGGACTTCCTCTAATCGGATTTTATTTTACTCCGAACATACCGGTTGGAATCATATTTTTTCGATGAACCCGGACGGCTCCGATGTGAAAGACATAACGCCTGGTGATAGTGAAGTTGAAAATTTTGTACTTGATGCAACAGGGCAAAATATTTACTTCGATGGCAATCGCGAAGACATCGACCGCAGGCATATTTGGAAATCCAATGTAGCGAGCGGCAATCCAGTTGCTGTTACATCGGGTGAGAGCATTGAAATGTTCCCTGCATTTGGCGGGCCGAATTTATATTGCATTCGGTCAACAACAAATAGCACAAAAATGTTGGTACGTGTAGACGAAACAAAAAAAGCAACTGTTCCTATTAACGTTCAAAAGACTTCTTCATTTTCCGGAACTGTATTTGTGAAGCCTGAACAAGTAGTATTCAAAGCGGCCGATGGAACGGATATCCACGGACAACTTTTTATCGATAGAAAAATTCCAGGGAAACGTGCCGGTATCGTGTACATGCACGGAGGTCCGCATCGGCAGATGCTTTTGGGATTTCATTATAGTGACTACTACAGCAATGGCTATGCATTCAATCAATACCTGGCGAGCCTTGGATATGCTGTGGTGGCCGTGAATTATAGAGACGGTATTGGCTACGGCAAAGATTTTCGCAGAGCAAAAAATCAAGGGCCACGCGGTGCAAGCGAATACCAGGATATAGTTGCTGCCGGGAAATTTTTGCAATTGTTGCCGGAAGTCAATCGCGACAAAATAGGATTGTGGGGTGGGTCGTATGGAGGTTTTCTTACAGCGATGGGATTGGCGCGCAATCCGGAGTTGTTCAAGGCCGGAGTTGACTTGCATGGTGTTCATGATTGGTCATTCGATGCACAGGATGCTACCAATGCCTGGGGTCTCGCAAAGACTGACATGGACTTGGCCCTTAAGTCATCACCGGTATCGGATTTATCTAAATGGATTGCACCCGTATTGTTTGTGCATGGCGATGATGATCGCAACGTACAATTTCAGCAGACAACTGATTTGATTGAAAAACTTCGTGAGAAAAATGTTCCTGTGGAGCTTCTCGTTCTTCCCGATGAGGTTCACGGTTTCCTTCGTTACGAGAGTTGGACGAAAGTTTTCAATGCTGCCAAGGATTTTTTTGATCGAAAGCTGAAATAGTTATAAGTTTTAAGTTATGAGTAATTCAGCTAATCAAGCTTAGGACTTACAACTTAACATTTGGAATGAAAAGATTAGTTGTTTTAACTGGTGCTGGCATTAGTGCAGAGAGCGGTCTCGCTACCTTTCGCGACTCAGGTGGATTGTGGGAAGGTTATAAAGTGGAGGATGTTGCAACTCCGGAGGCTTGGCATAAAAATCAGAAGATGGTTTTGGATTTCTATAATGAGCGAAGAAAAAAAGCACTTGAATCAAAACCAAATCGTGGACATGAAATTCTGGCTGAACTTCAGAATGATTTTGATGTTACCATCATCACGCAAAATGTAGATGACTTGCACGAGCGGGCAGGCTCCAATAACGTTATTCACCTCCATGGAAGTTTGTTTGAATCGCGAAGTACGCTTGATCCTTCACTCATTTATAAAATCAATGGATGGGAATTAAATCTTGGCGACAAATGTGAAAGGGGATCACAGCTTCGCCCGAATATAGTTTGGTTTGGAGAGATGGTCCCACTGATGGAGAAGGCTGCTTACATCGCTTCAATTGCTGATATTTTTTTGGTTGTGGGAACTTCGCTTGTGGTTTACCCGGCAGCTGGTTTGATTAACGAAGTGCCTCGATCAATTCCAAAATATATTGTTGATCCGAAGATTCCAGATGTGCTGCCGACCCCCAACCTTTATTTCATTTCTGAAAAAGCCAGCATTGGTATGGAGAAAGTAAAGAAATTGTTAATCGATTTCTGATCCAGCATCAAGTATTTAGAATCCTGAATATTTTTGAATTTTAAGTTATTCCTTTAAATTTATCGAACCTCAAAAACCTAACTTATGAAAAGAGTCTTGAAGTATGTTGGCTATGTCCTTGCACTTGTAATGGTGGCAGTAACCGCTTTGCTCACTTATGTAAAAGCTGCTCTCCCAAATGTAGGTGAAGCAGAAGATCTAAAAATCGAATACACACCCGAACGAGTAGCACGAGGAAAGTATTTGGCAACTTCCGTTACGGTGTGTATGGACTGCCATTCAAAAAGAGATTGGTCTCAATTCTCTGGACCCTTAGTGCCGGGCACGCTTGGTCAAGGAGGTGAACGCTTTGATCAAAATCTTGGATTACCTGGTGCATTTATTTCTAAGAATATTACTCCGCATGGTATCAGTCGTTATACTGACGGAGAACTTTTCAGAGTGATCACCACAGGTGTCAATAAAGAAGGAAAAGCGATGTTCCCGTTGATGCCTTATCCTTATTATGGACGGATGGATCCGGAAGATATTTATAGTATCATTTCCTATGTGCGAACCATTGCTCCGATAGAAAATGTGGTTGAGCAATCTCAGTCTGATTTTCCAATGAACTTTATTATCAACACGATTCCCCAACCGGCTAATCACCAGAAGCGCCCGGATAAATTCGATCAGATTGCTTATGGCGCCTATATGATCAATGCGACAGCCTGTGCGGAGTGCCATACCCAAGTCGATAAGGGACAAATTATTCCTGAATTTAAGTTTGGTGGTGGCCGTGAATTTCCTTTTGCGGATGGATCGATTGTTCGTTCATCAAATATTACTCCTGATGATGAAACGGGCATAGGCAAATGGACGGAAGAATTGTTCATCCAGAAATTTAAAGCCTATGCCGATTCAAACTATGTATCAGAGAAAATCAAAGCTGGTGAATTCAACAGCTATATGCCCTGGACCATGTATGCGCAGATGCACCGCGATGACCTCGCAGCAATCTTTCATTATTTAAAATCAGTAAAACCGATTTCAAATAAGGTAACGAGGTTTACTCCAAAAAGTAATCAGTAGAATTAGTCCTTATATTTTTTGAAGATGGCGGTTGCATTGTGACCGCCAAACCCAAATGTATTGCTCATAGCGACACTTACTTTTTTGTTGACTTTCTTGCCTAATGTTAAATTCAGTGAGCCTGAAATTGCTTCATCAATATTTTGAGTATTGATAGTGGGAGGGATGATGTCCTGGTTCACGGCCATGATGGAAGCAATGGCTTCGATCGCTCCGGCTGCGCCAAGCAAATGGCCCGTAGCAGATTTGGTGGCGCTGATGTTTAAATGAGTTGGGTTACTTCCGAATAACCGGATCATCGCCTTTGTTTCGCTAAGGTCACCCAACGGAGTTGAGGTAGCGTGCGCATTGAGATAGTCAATGTCAGATGGTTTCATTCCAGCGTCATCCAACGCTTCTTGCATTCCCAACAATGCACCTTCACCTTCGGGATGTGTGCCTGTAAGATGGTATGCATCGGCACTCATTCCTCCGCCCGCAACTTCAGCATAGATTTTTGCTCCACGGCTTTTGGCATGTTCGTATTCTTCCAATATCAAAGCACCAGATCCTTCACCCATTACAAAACCATCACGGTCTTTATCAAAAGGACGTGAGGCAGTATAAGGATCGTCATTTCGTTGTGATAACGCTTTCGATGCATTAAAGCCACCAATGCCCGCTTCGTTGATAGCAGCCTCAGAACCACCTGTTACTATAATATTGGCCTTCCCCCAGCGTATATAGTTGAAGGCATCAATGATCGCAGTGGTAGATGTAGCGCATGCTGAGATCGTTGTAAAGTTCAACCCCATGAAGCCATACTTGATGGAAATCCAGCCTGAAGCGATATCAGCAATCACTTTCGGAATGAAGAATGGATTGAAACGTGGTGTACCATCACCTTTAGCAAACTCCATGACTTGTTCTTGGAATGTTTGAAAGCCTCCATTGCCAGAACCCCAGATAACGCCAACTTTTCTCTTGTTAATTTTATCTAAGTCAAGCATGGAGTCTTTGATCGCCTCATCTGCTGCAACCATCGCATACTGCGTGAACTTGTCCATCTTACGCAGCTCGGGGCGATCAAAATAGTTGCCAAACTCGAAGCCTTTAATCTCACAGGCAAAGCGTGTCTTAAATTTTGAAGCATCAAAATGTTTAATGGGTGCTGCCCCACAGTTCCCTTCAATTAAATTGCTCCAATATTCAGGAGCTGAGTTTCCAATAGGGGTGAGGGCACCGAGGCCAGTTACAACAACTCTTTTTTGGTTCATAATTCAATGTTTAGCCTTTAGTTCTTTTATAACTTCATTTCGTATTGTATGAAAATCGTCTTCGCTTGTAAGTCGTGAAACCTGAAGTGCCGCAAGCATATTGGTGATGATCATTAAGGCTTTTGTGCGGGCGCTGCCTTGAAATGAAAATGCTTTTTTTGTTTTCCCTTCTTCCAATATCGAGGTAACCCATTTTAAAATTTCGTTTGCAAAGACTTTAAGCTCTTTCGCAATTTTAGGATCCACAGAATGTAAGTCGGTGGCCAACGATCCCACCAGACAGACGCGCCCCTCCGATTTGATCGTAGAGTAAATCGAAAGAAAAGCATTGAGTTTAATCAGTGGACTTTTCGATTCGGTGGATTGAATAAGAGAATGAAGTTTTTCCTGGTGGTCTTTTAATATTGAAACTCCTAAGTCGGTTTTGGTAGGGAAGTGATAGTGAATGGATGCGTTTTTTATTTTCAGCTCTCTCGAAATGTCATAAAAGCTAAAGGCATTAAAACCTTTATCGCGAATTAGCCGGTCCCCTAGCCAAACGATGTTTTCCCGAGTCGTCATGAATGCAAATATACCTACCAATTAGTAGGTAGGCAAATCCATAAAAAAACTTATTGAGAAATGCCCCAGCCACTTTCGCCTAATAAGGGCACAAAGGCAAACTGGTCAAACTCTTCTTTCAGAAGCGTTCCGTTCTTCTTGGTGATCTTAATCATTTTTTGTGTTTCGCGGTCGCCTACAGGAATGATCAAAATCCCGTTTTCGCTTAGTTGCTCAGTGAGAGCCGATGGAATGACAGGTGCCCCGGCCGTAACGATGATTTTATCAAAGGGAGCCTTGGCGGGGATTCCTTTTGAGCCATCGCCATAAAAGAAATAGGGATTGTACCCGAGCTGGGGCAAGAAGCTTTTAGTCCTTTCATAAAGCTTCTTGTTAAACTCAATGGTGTAAACCTTAACCCCTAATTCAAGAAGAACCGCAGCCTGATAACCAGATCCTGTACCGATTTCCAATACCTTCTGCCCTGGCTTTACGTCCAGTTTTTCGGTCTGAAAAGCGACGGTGTAGGGTTGCGAAATCGTCTGCCCTTCCCCAATAGGAAATGCCTTGTCCTCATAGGCGTGAACAAGCAGAGCATCATCGAAAAAAACGTGCCTGGGCACTTTTCCAATCGCTGCCAAAACGGCCTCGTCTGCTATGCCTTTTAGGCGTAATTTTTTGACTAGTTTATTCCGGAGTCCACGCTGCTTATAATTGTCTTCACGCATGTAAAAAGCCTTTTTTTTGGCCTGAAAAACAGCATTATTAATGATAAAATAAAGTTTTTTAGTTTTCTTAGGAAAATTGAAACCGAACCTTCTACTTTGGGGTTCTCAAATGCACAGTAAACCTATTTTGCCATAGCGTTAAAACTGTGAACCTGAACCCAACAGTAGGAGTGGTTAATCCCACCCACTACTGTATGGGCAGGTAAATTTCTCCAACTTTATTTTACTTACTTTTTCGCTGAATTGCTTTACTAGCTGCCGCTACAATATTGTCTGGACCAAGTCCATATTTCTTCAGTAATTCTATTGGTAGCCCGCTTTCTCCGAAGCTGTCGTTTACGGCTACCATTTCCTGTGGTGCCGGAAAAAATCTTGCTAAAACCTGAGCAACGCTGTCTCCTAATCCTCCATTGATTTGATGCTCTTCACAAGTTACTGCGCACTTTGTTTTCTGAACTGATTCCAAAATTGCTGCAACATCCAAAGGCTTGATCGTATGAATGTTTATAACCTCCGCGCTTATTCCTTGAGCAGCTAATTTTTCTTCAGCTTCAATAGCTTGCCATACCAAATGACCGCAAGCAAAAATGCTCACATCTTTTCCTTCGATCATTTTATCGGCCTTGCCAATAGTAAACGGTCTGCCCGTTGTGAAGATGGGCCAGTTCGGTCTTCCGAATCTTAGGTAAGCAGGGCCAACATGTTTCCCCAATGCAAGGGTTGCTTCTTTGGTTTGGTTGAAATCACAGGGAACAATTACAGTCATTCCGGGAAGCATTTTCATCATGCCGATATCTTCCAGAATTTGGTGAGTTGCACCATCTTCACCTAAAGTTACACCAGCATGTGATGCACAGATTTTTACATTCTTATCAGAGTATGCAATTGACTGACGGATTTGGTCATACACTCTTCCAGTAGAAAAATTTGCGAAAGTTCCTGTGAAAGGAATTTTTCCTCCAATGGTCATTCCCGCGGCAAGGCCCATCATATTGGCCTCTGCAATGCCAACTTGGAAGAAGCGTTCTGGAAAATCTTTTTTAAACGCGTCCATCTTGAGCGAACCGGTAAGATCAGCACAAAGTGCCACTACGTTTTCATTTTGTTTTCCCAGTTCGTGTAATCCTACTCCAAAACCTGAGCGAGTATCTTTCTTTTCTGTGAATGTAAATTTGGTCATGAGAATCTCTTTACTGTTAAAGACTTGTTAAACTTTAAAATACCCCAATATGCTTGTCAACTTAACAGGGAACTCGTCCGTAGAAGATATCAAATTCCGCTGTATGCAAGAGAGCCGTACGTTTAACAATAAGTTAATTTTTTGGATCATCGTCTGCTTACTTCTTGCTATAATTCCATGGTTTGTTTGAAATCAATAATCGCCAATTGTTTCCTCCAATTGGTCTAATGCTTTTTTGAGTTCGTCGTCATTGGGTGATACACCGTGCCACTTGTGTGAACCCATCATGTAATCGACACCAAAACCCATCACTGTTTTCATCAGGTTCATTATGGGCTTACCCTTTCCAGCTTGTGATTTCGCCAATTCAAGGCCTTTAATTACATCCTCGATTTTGTTTCCATCAAACTCATTCACGATCCATCCAAACGATTCCCATTTCGCCTTCAAATCCAGCAACGAAAGGATTTTATCAACGGGTCCGTCAATCTGCTGTCCGTTATAATCGATGGTCGCAATCACGTGATCCATCTTATTGTGAGCTGCATACATGGCTGCTTCCCATACTTGCCCTTCCTGTTGTTCACCATCACCCATCAAAACAAAAACAAGCCGATCGTCTTTGTTTATTTTTTTCGCTTGCGCTGCACCTAAAGCAACAGACAAGCCTTGACCAAGGGAACCCGAAGCGATACGAATTCCTGGTAAATGTTCGTGGGTGGCTGGGTGACCTTGCAAACGCGAATTGAGCTTACGGAAGGTGGCCAATTCTTTTACGTCAAAGTATCCGGATCTTGCCAGGGTTGAATACCAGACTGGTGAAATATGTCCGTTGGATAAGAAGAACAAGTCTTCACCTGTTCCATCCATATTGAACTTTGGGTTGTGCTTGAGAATGTGGAAATACAGCACTACAAAAAAATCAGTGCAACCAAGGGAGCCACCGGGATGGCCGCTCTGGCAGGCATGAACCATTCTTACAATGTCTCTGCGGATTTGGCTGGCTAATTTCTTTAGTTGAGGGAGGTCAGGTTGATTAGGCATTGAAAAAATTTTGGGCGAATATCAATAGTTTTCTCACGAAAGAAAAATTAGTATACTCAAATTGTAGGCTTAAATTTTAAAACAGACTAATGATTGTTTGGCGATCTGGATTGTAAAATGAAATTCTTATTTCACGTCACCGAGGCCAACAACTTCAATTTCAGTTCTGCGGTTTACTTCACGACCGCCAGATTCGTCATCATTAGAAACAATAGGTCTTTCTGACCCAAATCCTTTTGCTGAAACCCTTGTTTGATCAACTCCCTTGGAGATCAAATAATCAACAACGGCATTGGCTCGTTTCAGTGACAGCGATTTGTTAGAGTTAGCATCCCCTGTGTTATCGGTATGGCCGTTAATCTGAACTTTGAGCTCTGGATTTTTGGTAAGCAACTCCTGTACATTTTGAATCTCTGAAATGGACTGATCCTTTAAATTAAATTTCCCGACATCAAAGAAAATGTTTCGAAGCACCACTTTCGAACCGATTTCGGTTTTCACCATGATAATGTGGGTATCAATCTCCTGGTATTCAGCAAATTTCGGAAGATTAAAGTTAATGGAGTTAAACAAGTAACCGACACTTTCTGTTGTAACACCGTAGTTACCACCGTGTGGAATATGCAACTCAAAATCTCCAGTGGTTGGATCGGAATAAATTTTAGAAAGAACTTTACCGTTTTCGTTATCCACTAACGTCACAATGGCATTAAGTGGAGCAGCAGTGTTTTCATCAATTACCTTACCTCTCAAGATCGTAACCACCTTTTCGTCAATTAATTTTTGAACGGAAGGATCGACATAATTTTTATTCTCAACTTTCTTCTTCTCTACCACAACCACGGGCGGAGGTGGTTTCGGTTTATATTTTGGCTCAAGAAATTTGATCGAATAAATATCAATGCCGCCTAAACCACCTTCTTTCACTGTTGAGTAATATCCAACTTTTTTATCGCGTGAAATGGCGAAGAACCCATCGTACTCCCACAAGTTGATGGGGTAGCCAATGTTTTCCGGTTTTGACCATTTTCCATTTTGTAATTCACTAAAAAAAATATCATTGTTACCCATGCCCGGGTGACCGTCCGAAGAAAAATACAACGTAACTCCATCGAAGTGGATGAAGGGTGAATCTTCATTGCCGGTCGTATTGATTTTACTGCCGAGGTTGACCGCCTTACCCCATTCGCCGTGACCATCTAGCTCACTAACATAAATATCTAACTCGCCATAGCCGCCATCGCGGTTACTTGCGAAATATAATTTTTTACCATCAGGAGAAACGCTGGCACAGGTTTCCCAAAATTGAGCTGTGTTAATATTTTTGTTAAGAGGCTTAGGTTCGGTCCAATCGTTCCCCTGAAATGTGGAGGCGTAAATATCTCCACCTCCTAATTCCGAATATAAGAAAAGAGTTTTGCCATCGGGTGAGAGTGATGCAGCCGCATCGTTGAATTTCGTGTTGATATTCTTACTTATTTTTTTCGGAGCACCCCATTGGCCATTGGATTTATTAGTAACATAGACATCTTCGAAACCTTCAGGTCCATTGGGATCATCAGGACGGTTGGAGGTAAAAATCAAGGTGTTGCCGTCTGAAGAAAGGATAGGAGAATGGTCGGTAAATTTGGAGTTAACAACCGGTCCGAGGTTTTCAATAATTACATTGAGTTCGTGCTCTGCCAATGAGTCCGCTATATGGCATTCAGCAATTTTTGCATCGGCTATGGAAGCAACATTGGGGTTGCTCTTTTTAAAATCTTGAAAATGCTGAATTGCTTTTTTTATTTCGTTGGTATTTTGAAAGGCAATACCGAGGTAGTAGTCAATCTTAGGATTTACAGCGGGATTTAATCGGTAAGCCTTATCGATGAAAGCTGCAGATTTTGATTTCGTATCAGAATACAGATACGCAAGTCCCAACTTAAAATTTATGGTGGCTTCATCAGGGTTAACAGCCAGGGCATTAGTATAAGATTTAATTGCGCTGGCATAATTCTTTTTCGAATAGAATTTGTCACCAGCAGCCATCAAATCTTTCACGGATTGACAAACTCCGGAGAAAGTAATGCCGATAAGAACAAACAAAATGAAAAGACTTTTCTTCACCTGGTGATTTTGTTAACCAAACATACCTAAATGAAAGCTGGGGATTGTTTTAATTAACCCAGGAATATTACATCAAACACATTTTTCGGCTTACCGTTTCTTTTTTTTGGCCTTCTTTGCAGGTTTTGGAGCTGGTTTCTTAGCAATCTTTCTACCAACAACTTTCTTGGTGGGTTTTATTGCTGAGACCTTTGGGGCTGGGTTATTTCCCAAAATTTGGGCTGTATGGTTTTTAGTATCCACCTTACCAATGACTTCTTGGATCATCCCATTTTCGTCAATGATAAATGTAATCCGGGCAGTGCCCATGTATTTTCTTCCATACATGGATTTCTCAATCCAGGTTCCATACTTTTCATGAACGGATTTATCAGTATCTGCGAGCAAGCGAAACGGAAGTTTTTCTTTCTCGATAAACTTGCGATGCATTTTTTCATCATCGGTACTAATACCCAGAACTTCATAGCCCTGTTTTTGCAATACTTTATAATTATCACGAAGGTCACACGCTTCTGCTGTGCAGCCTGGTGTCATGTCCTTTGGGTAAAAATAAAGTACCACTTTTTTTCCTTTGAAGTCGGAAAGCTTTACAAAGTTTCCGTCTTGGTCTTTGGTTGTGAAGTCAGGGGCCTTATCACCAGCGTTAAGTGCCATGGTCAAAGTATTTTTTGAGAGTAAATATTTTCGTTCCCGGCATGGTCACGAACTTTTAGTTCAAAGTCACCTTTCAATGGTTTTGAGGAGTCCAATCGCTCGGATTGAAGGATGCCTGTTTTGTAATCGTATTTCATCAACACCCATTCACCGTTGATCGTTGCGTTGTAAGATGAAATCCCGGATAGATTATCCATGATGCGAAAACGAGCGGATGATTGATGGCATTGAATGCGGTGGATCATTGGAGCAATGGTGTCTTTCAAGATAACGAAGTCACCAAGCTCAGTGGTCTTAAAATGAATCTTATCGCGCTCCCATGTTCCGCCAATAAATTCATATGATCTTCCTTCGACATGGTAAACGGACATTGAGTGATCAGATCCCTCACGTTGCTTCAATGTAATTTCAATAGAACTGTTTAGCGGTTCTGTTGCGCGCCCAATCGAATAGATTTCTGATTTTCCTTTTTGCTCTTTTGAAAGATTTAAAAACAAAGTATCATACAACGAGTTTCGATTGAAATGAATGTCAGCCAAATCACTGTAATAGGTGTACTCAGTGTTGGAAGGAATATTATCAGTCAGATGAAAAGGAACAACACCCTGACACGTTGCTGCTGAATCAGGAGTTATTTTTTGAAGATCGATAAGGTACACTTCATGTCCGATGCTTTTGTAATTGGGTTCAAGAACTGTCTCCTTTCCTTTTTCAAACAAAGTAATTTTTCCTTTTGCACTGCATGCTCTAACATGAATGGATAAAGTGTTGCCAGCGATTTCATACTCGAAAGGCTTTTGCAACGGGATAAGCGCCGCACTGTTTGTTGGATTAGATGGTTTTATCTTAAAATATATTGCTGATTGATTGCCGTAAGCATCTTTTAAATTAATTTGAATGCTTAGCGGCCTATCGGAAATACTGATCTCGCCGCGATTAAGTGCGTGCTCATAATATTTTAATGGATTGCCATCATCCACATATAGTTTATTGAAACGAAGGCCGCGCGTTTTTAAAGTTTGAAAATCGATAAGTGAAACAATACTGTGCGACTTATTAAAATCAACTTTGTCTATATTTTGTGAGAATACTTTTTGACTGTCCACCAACATTTCTATTTCGTTGATGCCACAACGGAACTGAGAAAGATCCATACGGTCAAAGGCCAACAACTCAATTCCAAATTTTCCATTGGCCTGAATATCGCCTGATAAAAAATAGTTTGAACCGTTCCGAACCAGGTAAAATTCTGTTCGTCCATGGCGACCATTGATACGGGAATCAATTCCCATTGGCCGGATTGCAATCTTTTGTGCAACGGGCGCAAGAGCATCTTTGATTTCGTCAAACTTAAAGTTGAGCGGATTGAGCGCTTCGTTTTTATCATCGCGGATTTCAAAGTGCAAATGGGGGCCGTTGGATCCTCCAGTGTTTCCAGATAGCCCAATGGTATCACCACGATTTACTGGAAATTGATCGGGTGTAAATTCAAGGTCAAGATCAAAAGACTTCTTTTCGTAATGCTTATTCAAAATGTGATTTGCAACTTTGCCCTTGTATTGATCAAGGTGTGCATACACGGAAACATTACCATCAGGATGGGTGACGAACAAAACTTGACCGTACCCATACGAGCTGACTATGGCTCGCGAAATGTAGCCGCGCTGTGTAGCACGCACGGGAATACCCGCCATATTATTAGTTCTGATATCAATGCCTGCATGGAAGTGCGTGTTGCGTAGCTCGCCCATGGTGCCTGCCAAACAATTTTGTTTTCCAGGATTAATAGGAAAAAGATAGGACTCTTCATTGGCGAATGAGAAGGCAGGAATTTCTTTTGACAAACTGAATTGTGCAGACGTAAGTATAGGCGCGCACAAGCCAATAAGCAGGACTAAATTACTTAACTTCAAACTCCAACAATTTTTCATTTTCAAGATACCCTGTTAATTTATTTCCAACTTGTACTGGACCAACACCCTTTGGTGTTCCGGTAAAAATTAAATCGCCTGTGCGTAGTGTAAAAAATTTTGACAGATAAGAAATAATGTAGTCAAAGCTAAACAACATTAAACTGGTATTGCCTTGTTGTTTTGCAACTCCGTCCACTTCCAATTTAAAATTGATGTCTCTCAAATTTTTGAATTCGGAAACAGGAATAAATTTATCAGAAATAGGAGCGGAGCTATTGAAGCCTTTGGCGATGTCCCAAGGCAAGCCTTTGTCTTTCGCTTTTTGTTGAAGATCGCGCGCGGTGAAGTCTATCCCCAATCCGATGGAATCAAAATATTTGCCTGCAAATTTCTCTTCAATGTTTTTTCCTTCCTTACAAATTTTCAAAACTAATTCGATCTCATGATGAATGTCTTTCGAAAAATCAGGATAATAAAATGGAGAACCATTTTTCAAAATGGCAGTGTCTGGCTTGGTGAAGATAACCGGCTCATCAGGGCGCTCGTTATTCAACTCCTTGATGTGTTCGGCATAATTTCTTCCGATGGCAAAAATTCGCATGCTTCTTCTTTGATAATCCTGCAAAGTTATGAATACCTGAGCTAATTTTCATCCTAAGAGCCCGATTGTTAAATTTGTGTAATAAAAATGTGCTTTATGAAAATTTTGAAACTCCTGTCAATCGCTTGCTTTTTGCTACTTATTCATTCATGTGCTACGGTTCCAGTCACCGGCCGCAGGCAATTAGACCTAGTCTCCAGCTCGGAGATCAACGCCATGTCAGCTACCCAGTACCAGGATGTGATCAAAAAAGGACCGCTATCAACGAATGTTGAGCAAACCGAGATGATCAAGCGGGTTGGCAAAAAAATACAGTCAGGTGTGGAGCAATATATGGCTAGCAAAGGGTGGAGTGACCAGTTGGCCGGCTTTAATTGGGAATTCAATCTAATTCAAGACGATAAAACGGTTAACGCATGGTGCATGCCGGGTGGCAAGGTTGCCTTTTACACGGCGATTCTTCCCATCTGTAAGGATGAAAACGGTATTGCTGTGGTGATGGGCCATGAAGTTGCCCATGCAATCGCTAACCACGGACGCGAGCGTATGAGCCAGGGACTCATCGAGCAAATGGGTATGAGCACCTTGAGCGCCGCTATGGGGCAAAACCCCTCAGCAACCAACCAACTATTTATGCAGGCGGTAGGTATGGGATCTAATCTTGGAATGTTAAAATTCTCAAGAACGCATGAATCAGAAGCGGATCACATCGGGTTGATCTTTATGGCCATGGCTGGTTATGATCCCAACAACGCTCCGATTTTTTGGAAGCGAATGGTGGAGATGAACAAAGGGGAGAAGCCACCTGAATTCATGAGCACACACCCTTCCGATGAAACGCGCATTCAAGATTTAGAGAAGTGGATGCCTGAGGCGCTGGGATATTATAAGAAGTAGTTAGTAGTAGGTTATAAGTGCAAAGTAGTAAGTAAAGAATAATTTCTTCTTTCTGACTTATAATGTACAACTTATAACTTTTGAACTTAAACTTAGTAGAGCACTCTAAACTTAATCGTGTTCTCAATCGCACGTAGTTCTTTGATCACTTCCTTATGGTACTCTTTATTAATGTCGGTGATCACGTAACCAATGTGCTCGTTGGTTTTTAAATATTGCCCAACAATATTAATTCCGTTAGCAGCAAGGATTTGGTTGATCTTCGCCAAAATGCCTGGCACGTTGTTGTGAATGTGAATAAGTCGATGAGCGTTTTCTAAAATGGGCAAGGTAAGGTTCGGAAAGTTTACGCTGTTGCTCGTACTGCCGGTGTTGATGTGGTCCATCATTTTGCCGGGCACAAAGTTGCCAATGTTTTCCTGGGCTTCCGCAGTGCTTCCGCCAATGTGTGGTGTTAAAATTGTATTTGGCAATCCACGTAACTCAGAAACAAATTCTTCATCGTTGCTGATAGGCTCATGCGGGAATACATCGATAGCACAGCCCGTTACTTTTCCATTTAAAATATTTTCGCGTAACGCCTTTACGTCCACTACGTGACCGCGACTGAGGTTAAGGAAGATCACTCCTTTCTTCATCGTCTCAAATTCTTTTTGCCCGATGAAATTTGTGTTGCTTTCCCTTCCATCCACGTGAAGGGTGATCACATCGGCTTCGGTCAATAATTCTTTCAGGCTCTTGCATTTTACTGCGTTACCCATCGCCAATTTTTCTTCTTTGTCGTAGAACAAAACCTTCATGCCCAGGTTTTCAGCGATCACTGAGAGTTGAGTGCCAATATTTCCATAGCCAACAATGCCCAATTTCTTTCCACGCACTTCAAAACTTCCTTTCGCGGATTTGTCCCACTTGCCTACATGCATCTTGCTGGACTTATCCGGTATACTTCGGATGAGCATGATCATTTGTGCAATCGCAAGCTCCACAACAGAGCGTGTGTTGCTAAACGGAGCATTGAAAACAGCAACTCCTTTTTTTGTGGCTGCTTTCAAATCAATTTGGTTGGTGCCAATGCAAAACGCGCCAATCACCATCAAACGATTGGCATTCTCCAAAATTTTTGCTGTCACTTGTGTTTTGGAGCGGATGCCCAACACTGACACATTTTTTATTTTTTCGCAAAGTTCGTCTTCATCGATGCCGGCCGGATAAGTTTCTACGGTGAAACCTTCCGCTTTCATCAGCTCAACAGCGACCGGGTGTACGTTTTCAAGTAACAGTACGTTGATCCGGTTTTTTGGGTAGGAGATTGCAGTATTCAATTTATTTAAATATAAAAATTCATCAAGACTTGGAGTGATATGATCCGCTTTTGCCAATACTTTTTCGCGCTCCACATTTTCGGTGAAGGCATAAAATTTATTAGCCAACCCGGATTGTTTTATTTCATAATCGGTGTAACCATCACCAATCACATACACATCACCCAGTAAATTTAATCTTTTGAGTTGTTCGGTCTTCCCGTTATTGGCAGATAGTGGATTGTCTTTATTAAATCCAATTACTTTGCCTGAGTCATCGAAAAGAAATTCGTTAGCGAAAATATTCTCTTTCTTCACGCCAAATTCTGTTACCACGGGCTCAATAAATTCGCGGAAGCCATTGGAGATGATAAAAATATTATCAGAATATGTGGTAAAAAATTCCTTGTTGCGATTGAAAGAATCGGATACCAACGTTTTTAGATGACTGATTAATTGCACCAGGTGTTTTTTTTCGGGAGCAAGAAGCTTAATTCTTTTTTCAATGCTTTCGCGCAACGACAAACTACCATCCATCCCCTGGTTCGTAATTTCAAAAATCTGCTTTTGAATCAATTCTTTTTCGGCATGGTCTTTTAGAGCGATTTCAGCCAAAACATCAAAAGCTTCTACTTTCGTGAACGTGCTATCGAAGTCGATTACAAAGTTTTTTGCTGGCTTCATAATTTTGTAAACACCAAAGTTAGTGACAAAGTTGGATGGTAGATGTAAAATGTCAATCAGTTTAAATAAGTTTGGTGTTGGTTTACCGTATCCTAACAAGCGGTCGCCAGTATTCAGAATTTAATAATTAACATGATGACACCAGCTGTTGAAGTTCCATCCAGACCTAAAAGGAAATTCCTTCCTGAAGATTATGCAGTAAGCACGTGGGAATTACTCAAACCATTTCTCGAAGATCTTGCCAATCGAATCATTTCAAACGTTGACGAACTTAAAAAATGGTTGCATGATCGCAGCGAACTAGAGTCCGTAATTAGCGAAGACATAGGCTGGCGCTATATTCGAATGACCTGTTATACAGACAAAGAAGAATACAGCAAGGCTTACCAGGATTTTGTTCAAAATATTCAGCCTCAGATCGCTCCTTATTCCGACTTGCTCAACAAAAAAACATTGGAGTCGCCTTTCATTAAGAGTGTGGAGAAAGAGAATGGTTATAATATAATGATTCGCAACTTGAAGAAAGAAGTAGAGCTCTTTCGTTCGGAGAATATTCCGCTCTTCACGGAGATGACGACTCATACACAAAAGTATGCAGAGATTTCTGGTGCGATGACGGTGGAAGTGAATGGCAAAGAGATAACATTGCCTCAAGCCGGAGTGATTTTGCAATCGACCGATCGAGAGAAGCGAGAAGACGTTTATAGAAAGATGGCTGCACGAAGACTCAAAGACAAAGATGTTTTAGATGATTTGTTCTCGAAATTAATCTCGCTGCGTCATCAGGTTGCAGTGAATGCCGGTTTTAAAAATTTCAGAGATTATCAGTTCAAAGCCTATGGCAGATTTGATTATACGCCACAGGATTGCTTTAATTTTCATGAAGCTATAGAAAAAGAAGTTGTTCCGTTGTTGAATGAATTTGCGAAGGATAGAAAGGCAAAACTTAGCGTTCAGGAACTTCGCCCATGGGACAAAGCAGTTGATGCAGAAAGTCGCGAGCCATTGAAGCCCTTTCAAGATGGAAAGGAACTCACTAAAAAATCAATTGAAGTTTTTAAGAGACTGAATCCCTATTTAGGTCAGTGCCTTGAAGTGATGGAGAAGATGGGACACCTTGATTTGGAATCGAGAAAAGGAAAAGCTCCGGGAGGTTATAATTATCCCTTGGCAGAAATTGGAGTCCCTTTTATTTTTATGAATGCCACCTCCACCATGCGCGATATGACCACCATCATGCACGAGGGCGGTCATGCGGTTCATAATTTTTTGACGATGAATCTTGAATTGAATGATTTTAAATCTCCCCCCATGGAAGTGGCTGAACTTGCCTCCATGAGTATGGAGTTAATTTCCATAGACGAGTGGCCTATCTTTTTTGCTGATGAAAAGGATTTTAAACGGGCAAAGTACGAGCAACTGGAAGACCTAATTGAAACACTGCCTTGGGTTGCCACCATTGACAAATTTCAACATTGGATTTATGAAAATCACAATCACACCTTGGCAGATAGAAAAGAAAATTGGAATTTGATTTTTGATCAGTTCAGTGATACAATCACAGATTGGTCAGGCTTGCAAGAGAACAAAGATTATCTGTGGCAAAAACAACTCCATTTGTACGAAGTTCCATTCTATTACATTGAGTACGGTATGGCACAACTTGGTGCTATTGCCGTGTGGCGCAATTTTAAAAAAGATAAACAGAGTGGTTTGCAGAAATACCAGGATGCACTTCGGTTGGGAAACATGACTACCATCCCAGAAATTTATAAAGCGGCAGGTATTAAATTTGATTTTAGTCGTGGGTATATCCACGAGCTAATGAGCTTTGTGAAAGATGAACTAGCTGACAAATAGACGAAGCTTTTTCTAATTGTGCCAGATGTTCCCCCAGAACTTAAAGAAATGCTCATTTCCTAAAGTACTGTAGGTTACATAGATTCTGTATTTTCCTTTCGGTATATTACTGATCTGGAAGCTTGTTGAAGGAATGTTCAAACGAATTGATTTTTTTTGGATAGGATGAAAATAGCTGTCAACAATTACATATTTTGCTATCACACTTCCATTGAATCCAGTTGATATGATTATTACGCTTTGAAACGGATTCGGATATGCAGGTAATTGTCTGAAAATTAACGTGGAAGAAGTTCCTTCAAGTTTGACGGTATCCAGATCATTGAATAATGCCATCTCACTAGAAGTAAAATTAGTTTCTTTCCATTGATTCGCTGTGTTACCTGTTGATCCATCATATTGGCTTGGATCAGGTCCATGATCTAAATAAATAGCATCTACTATTGAAGTATCATGGTAAGAGCAGCCAGCTAGTATGAGATAGGAAAGGAGAACGACGAATTTTTTCATTAAGAATTTTCGCTCTAAAGTATATTAGCTCCGGCACTTATCCAGTAAGTTGCTAAGCTTGACCGCTTCACCTGCTGTAAGGTTAATAGCTTTGCTGTCAGTTTGATCCATTTTGTCGTCCAGCTGTTTTAGCAGTTGAAGACCTTTTTCAGTGATAGCAATGTCTGCAGCTCGCTTGTCATTAGGGCACTGACTTTTAATCGCTAATTTTTTTGTGATTAACCGATCCAACAATCGAGATACGTCTGAATTCTTATCGAGCATTCGTGACTTAATTTCAGCGCCGGAGATTTTATTGGGATGCTGCCCCCGCAGAATGCGAAGGATATTGAATTGTTGGTTAGTAATTCCGAACGATTTGAAAAAATCTTTATTCTTACTTTCCAGCCAGCTAGCGGTGTAGATCAAATTCAGCGTAGCCTTGTGGTGTGGATTACGAAATTTAGTCTGTTTGATTTCTTCTTCGATTTTCATGGTGAAAAAAAATTGGGGAGTTGAAGCTCCCCAATTTGAAATTATTTTTATTTGGATTAGGCTTGCTTGTTGATTTCAACTTTAACGTTGATGTTAACTTCTTCGCCTACGATCAGGCCGCCACCTTCCAAAGCCTTGTCAAATTTCAATCCGAATTCTTTCCGGTTGATTTTGCCATTGAGTTTGAAGCCGGCTTTCTCACCACCAAATGCCTTCACACGGCCGCCATAAGTAACATCGAAAGATACAGGCTTCGTTACATCACGGATCGTTAAGTTGCCTTTCAAAATGTATTTACCTGATTCTTTTACCAATGCACCTGTGAATTTTAGTTCAGGGAATTTTTCAGCGTTGAAAAAATCATCTGACTTCAAGTGACCATCACGTTTTTCATTGTCTGTAAAAACAGAAGCAGTTTTTGCTGTAAACTCTATTGTTGCGCCTGCAAAGTCATCAGCAGTGCTGGTAACTTTTGCATCAAAATCCTTGAAGTTTCCTGTTGTTTCAGAAACGACCATGTGTGCTACGCTAAACCCGATATTGGAGTGCGCTTTGTCAATCGACCAGTTGGTTTGTGCCATAGACGCGCCAGCTACAAGCATGGCGACTACTAATGTGTTCAGTTTTTTCATTGTTTATTGATTTGGTAGTGCAATACTAGCACGAATTTCAATATAGATGTTTAAACATGAATTTATTAATTTCTAATTATCTGATAATCAATGACTATAATTTCACTCTACTTAATCTATATAGTTATAATTACAGATTTATCCAGTAAGTTAATTTCAAAACGAGCGCTCGTAATTTTGGCTGGCCGAGATAAAAAAATTCTCCATGTGAGCTGGATTCAGCAAAATAATTGTCCGTGTAAACAATGAATAAATCGGATACGGGTTTGAAACGCCATTGCAACCTTGAGTTGATGTTTACGTTGCTGATTTGATTGTTGTATTGGATATAGGTGGTCCAGAAAAGTTTGCGCGAAAAAGTGAAATCAAATTTCGGACTGAGAATGAGAAGATCAACACTATTGTATCCTGAGGGTAATGAAATGTGATTAAATGAATAATCGAGTGAAATGATCACGTGCGGTTGAAGACGATAACTGAAATTGCCATCAACGTTTACACGGTGGCCATTGTAATATTGCCCAGCACGAGCTTGAAACCCGTAAAAGAATTTTTTGCGAGCATTCGATTGAAAATTGGCGATGACTGAATTCCAATAATAGCTCGACCCGTAAGGAAGATTCTTGGCCAAGCTATCGTAGGCGGGAAAAGTGGGGTCAAAAGGAAAAAATACCAACCCATAATCTTGCCGGATACGAAGGAAAAACTGAGCGGTATTTTGAAAATTAATACTGTACCACAAATTGTAATCTGCATCAGTGATTCCAAAAAGATCGTTGCCCACAAAGTCAATGTCGGTGCCCGGACCATGGTTGTTAACCACTCGCGATTTTGGATACCAGGAATAGAAAAAATCGGGAGCAAACCGATTGAATCGAGCACGCGGTAAATAACCGACTTGCGGATCAAAATTAGCACCCACGGCCTGCATGAGTAAATCAAATTGAATTTTTGGTTTGCTATAGGTCAACGAAACAGTAGATGAGAAAGCACTGTCCTTTTTATGTTCGTCAAAGGAATGATGATAAAATGCCTTGCCATTCCATCGGTTGTCTTTGCTTCCTAAATTGAAATCAACACCGGCTAACCGGTTGTATTTATTCGGCATTAATTTAAAATCAGTGTTGGTTGAGTCGTGAAAGGCTTGCTTGTTGATCAGCATCAGCCCGATGTTCGATCGGGTAAAAATCTTTCGTTGAACAGCGGCAACTGTATAATTGATCGAGGGAAGATTGATGGATTCATCCTTGGCTGCTTGCATGGTCATGAGCCCGATGCGCCAGTTATTGTCAATCTTTCCGCTCAGGCGAGCGCCACCATAAATTTTGTTTTGGAGATTTTGCCCCGTTGATGGATCACGCGTAACACCAATTCTTCGGGAGAAAAATGGTCGAGCATTACTGTAACCAAAATTTGCAAAGAGGTCTCCATTCTCAAGAAAAAATTGTCTTTTCTCCGGATAGAAAATTTCAAAACGGCTGAGATTAACAACTTGCTGGTCTACCTCTACTTGTGAGAAATCAGGATTTACCGTCAAATCCAAATTCAATGCTGGACCAACGGCAATCTTTGCGTCACCGCCAAACGCCGGACCGCGATCGACTGGTTTGTTGTTTTCAAAATCATTGATGTTATGGGCGGCAGCATATGGTATTAACGAAATGTTTCCTCCCGGATGGTTCAAGGGTTTGTCCCAAATCAACTCACGATTAAATGCTATCGTTGTTGGACTATACACGCGTGCGATTGGAGACCATGTGCTTATTTCAGCACCATGATGACTGTCGATTCGATAAAAGTTAACGTACCATGAATCCAAATTTTCTTTGAAGCGAATGGTCTTAAACGGAATCGCCATTTCGCATACCCATCGGTCTGGTAAAATCTTGGCGTCACTATACCACTTATTGTCCCAGCTAAGATTCAAATCGTCTGTGTTATTTCCGCCATTGGATATTAACCCTTCTCGCTGCACCCCGAATGGATTGACTCCAAACATAAACCCATTAGTGCGGTCCTTGTAGGTATCCAGTACAACGGAGAGGCCATCATTGGCACCACCTCGAAAGTCGCGTCTCAACGAAGGTGTGACGTATTTTCTTGCACTGTCTTTATTGTGCATAATCGCATACACATAAATGAAACGATCATCATAAGTCATTCTCACTTCTGTATTGACAACAGCATAAGAGGAATCAAATGGGAACATTTGTTTGAAATGGCCAGCTACATCGGCTTGCTCCCAATCTTCTTCTTTCATTTCTCCATCGATCACAATAGGTCTTGTTGCTTTTTTGATTTGCAATCCACGAAGTTGAGACCAGGCACCGATGGAGGTGAAAAGAAAGAGGCTTAGGATAAGAAGTCGAATCATTAATTTAAACAATCGCGCATGATACGAAATTGTTTGAAAGTCGGATTGAGTTTTCTTTTAAGTGGTCAAGATAATTTCATGGCAACTTGAAGGCGTTCTCGTGCATTATCCCAGTTTAGAATAGAAAATAAGTTATCCACAAATCCGCCACGGTTATTTTTCCATTTTATGATAGTAAGCATGTTCCCAAACATCGATCACTAAAAGTGGAACACATCCCCACTGGGGGAACTTCTCATGATTCTCGCATTGTAGTACACAAAGTCTTTTTGAATACGGCTGGTAAGCTAATATTCCCCAGCCGTTTCCATCCACGCTTTTTGAAATTTGAGCGATCAATAATTTCAACTTATCGTAAGAGTCGAACGACTTCTCAATTTCTTTCAACAAATCGCCGGATGGATCTGTCTTTTTATTGGAGAGGTTGGTCCAAAAAATAGTATAAAGGATGTGCGAAGAGAATTGCGACTTCGTAAAAGAATCCACGGCACCCAATGTGCCAATATTAAGTGCTTCACGAATTTGTTTGAAGTTTGTTAGCGGCTTTGACGGCATTGCCATGATGAAAAGTATAATGCAAATGGAGCGTTTCCCCATCCATAAAAGACTCAAGAAAATTTTTGTTGTAGGGGAGAGGTTGTTTGAATGAAGTTCCCTTGGTCATCAGCGAGTTTATCCATTCCTGTTTCCGCCAGATTGTATGCGAAAAGACTGTCTGGTGGGAGAATGGCCGCGCCTCCAAACATCGCAGAAGTTTTAATGAAATTGTTACGATTCAATGAGGAGCCAGTATTTTATTTTTTCAATTCGGCGATTAATTCATCTAGCATCTTTACTATCGTAGTTCGAGCAGCCCGATAATCAGCGCTAATGGCAGGTATGCCAGTCCACGATTTGTCTGTGTGATACGATGAAGGCACGGTACAATCCATGCTGATTAACATGGAATTAGCGTCCACATCCTTTGGAGTAAGGGCAACGGGTATGAAGGATGCTGTTTCAAATCCATCCTCGATCAATCCATTCTTTGTTTCTTTCGAGATGGCCGAGTCAGGCGTCAGGGCACGGAAGATAGCGTGGTACTGAAGGTGGTTTTCCTTTGCCATTTTATTAAAGTAGGCAGAAGCAATGGTGCTTCTGGCACCGCCATGCTCGCAAACAAAGACAATGGTTGTTTTTCGGTTGCCTTGTGCCCAAACGGTTGCCGAGAAAAGAAATAGCAATAAAAATTGGAGCAACTTCATTTTAAATCTATTCAGCTATTTCAAATCTTTAATTTTCAAATCATCAAACAAGGAAATGGCATCCGACCTTGACCAGAACCCAACCTGCCCGGCATTAGGAAAAGTGGTATCCGTGGCATTCAATAACTTTTGCTCGTTTAAGTAACAATTCAGTGTGTAGCCGATCATCGCCACTTTCAGCGTGTACCATTCGCCGGCTTTCATTTTTACATTAACCGCTTTTATCTCCTTTCGAACCCCCTTAACCACTTTGTATATTTTGAGATTATTTTCCAATGGATTAGCACGGGCGATGTAATAGTTCTTTGGATCGTGATAGCGCCAAACCAAACCACCTCCCTGATCTTCCACGCCCTCTATGGGTTTGATCCTAACTTCTAATTGCAAGTTTTGATACTTCAGTTTGTTGTTAATGCAGATGTTAAACCGCTCGCCTTTACTTTTTCCAACTTGCTTTATCGCTTTGTTTGTTCCGTCTGCAGCAGTCACCCAAGTTCCAGAGGCTGCCGTCCAGTCGTTAGGAATTTTACCCGTTGTTTCTTTGTCAAAATTGAGAGTAGCATCTGGGCTATTTTGAGCAAGGGTGGCTCCGTTTCCCGCACACACCACAAATAGCAGGAGTGAAATTAATTTAGTTTGCATTTTATAAAATTAGCTTTATTAAAATTCCCGTTAAAGCGGCAAAAATAATAATATACGGCTCTTGAATTTTCTTAAATTTTAATAGCAGACCAATTGTACTCATCGCAATAATGATAGTTGGTATGTCGGTGAGTGTTCTTTTACCTAAAACTAATACAGCTCCTGCAATTGCGCCGATGGAAGCTGCCGTAATGCCATCAACAAATGCTTTAATCGCAGGATTTTTTCCATATTTTTTAAAATACGGTGCAGGAATAACCGTGAAAAGATAACAGGGAAGAAAAGTAGCCAACGCGGCAACACATGCTCCAGACACTCCCGCAACAAGATATCCAATGAACCCAACTGTGATCACCACCGGGCCAGGCGTGATCATTGCTACAGCCACGGCATCCAGAAATTGTTGTTCGTTTAGCCAGTGATATTCTTTCACAACACCTCCGTATAGAAATGGAACGATGGCTAATCCACTGCCAAAAACAAACGCACCCGCTTTGGTAAAGAACCATCCGATCTGCCAGAGTTTCGATTCAGTAAGGGCAGGAAAAAATTCAAGTAACGCAAGTGATACGATCACGTTTGTTGAATAATTTAAAAAATTTGGTGGAGCTTTTACAAGCCATACAACCACACCCGCTAATAGAATTATCCAAATGATTTCTTTCTCTGTTATGAATGTAGTGGCGGCAACAACGATACATATTAGCCACAGAAGTTTGTCAGTGCCAATACTTTTGGTGGTAAGCTTATAACTTCCGATGGAAATAATTCCAATGACAGCTGCACCAATTCCATAGAAAAGCGCCTGCATCCACGGAAGTCCACCATAGAGTATGTAAGCGTAACCAATACCCAGCACCATTAAAAAGGAAGGCAACACAAATGCTATCCCAACAAGTGTTGCACCTAGCAATCTGTAATGCACATATCCAAGATAGATGGAAAGTTGGGCAGCCAATGGACCCGGAGCCAGTTGTGAAAGTGCAAGACCTTCCTTGAAGTCATCTTCACTGATCCATTTTTTATTTTCGACTAGGTCGCGGTGCATATAGCCAACCAACGCAACTGGACCGCCGAAGCCTAATGTTCCCAGCTTTAAAAAATAAATGATTAAGTCTTTTAAAGAATACATGGATCAATTATTAAAGATAAAAATCTTTGGTTAGGTTGATGTAATCACTTGATTTCATGTTCTCTGTCTCGTAAAGAAAAAGTTTTTCGTTTTTCGTTTCCGATGACTCAAACCCAAATTCAAATAACCAGCGTTCTTGTGGTTTTTCTTTTCTTGAATAGAAAGCAAGTTGACGCTTAACGTGCAGTCCATCTTTTAAGGCGATCTGTTTGAAATCATTTCCTTCCCGAACAGGCAATATCACAGCCAATGTCCCAGTTGGGTTTAATAAACGAATCGAATGCATTATCAATTCATCGAAAGTCAATTGTTCTGCGTGACGGGTCCTCGCACGATGTTGAGAAGGAGGGAGCAAACTGTTGATGAAGTAAGGAGGGTTGCTCACAATCAAGTCATATTTTATGGTTGTTTCTAACTCCTGAATTGATTTATTAAAAACAGAAACTTTACCGGGCCAGGGAGAAATTAAAACATTTTCTTTTGCTTGCGAAGCATCTTCTTTCTCAATTTCAATCGCATCAATCTGCACATGATCGTCCGTTCGTTGGGCAAGCATTAAGGCAATCACTCCGCTGCCCGTGCCAATATCAAGAATAATCTTTGCGTTATTTACATACACCCACGACCCCAACAACACCGCATCGGTGCCCACCTTCATAGAACAACGATCATGATGGATAACGAATTTCTTAAACTGGAATGGTGATAACTTTTTCAATTCTTGATTGTAGCTTTACTTCGAATTTTATTGATGACAAGTAAAGCAATAATCGTGAAATATATTCACAGGATGCGAGTTACATTCTTTTTCCTGCTGGCGCTTGTAGGCTGTGCTGAAAAACAATCAGCTCAGGACGGAAAACTTTTTAGCAAAGGCATCAACAAGGGAATTATTGATGTTCGGTTGGTAGAAGCTTCAGGGCTGGTTGAAAGTATTGCTAACCCAGGTTATTTATGGTCTGTCAACGATAGTGGGAATTCTGCTGAAGTTTTTTTGATCGACACGTTAGCTAAAATAAAATTGGTTGGTAAACTGAATGTAAAAAATCGCGATTGGGAAGATATTGCCATTGGCGCTGGGCCGATTGAAGGAAAGAAATATGTATATGTAGCTGACATTGGGGACAATCTTGGGATCCATGATTACAAATATATTTATCGATTCGAGGAACCTTTGTTGAAGGATGGGCCGACTCAAACAATTACTAAATTTGATACACTGGTTATCAAGTTGCCAGATGGAAAGAGGGATTCTGAGACGCTGATGATCGACCCCACTAACAATGATCTCTACATTATTTCAAAGCGGGAGAAGCATGTTCATGTTTACTTGCAACATTATCCTTATCCCGACACCTTACGGCTTGCAAAAGTTTTGAAAATCCCGTTCACCAGAATTGTTGCCGGATCCATTTCTCCGAATGGGCAGGAAATTTTGCTGAAAGATTATGAAAACATTTATTACTGGAAACGCTCAGGTGAGAAGTCTTTGATAGAGTTGCTTGCTAAAGAACCCATCGAGCTTGCCTACAAACCGGAAGCGCAAGGTGAATCCATTTGTTGGAACCATGACGCCTCAGGGTATTATACACTCAGCGAAAGCCACCAAGGGAAGATCGCGCAGCTGAAATTTTATAAGAGGAAATAAGTCTTTCACGCAAAGGCGCTAAGACGCAAAGTCATAATTTGTTTACCATTCTTTGAATTCCATCTTTAATGAGTGCCTCATTGAAATTAATTAGCAAGCCTAACTTTAGTCCGGTTAGCTTAAGATACAATAGCTTCAACA
>Ga0302164_10000050_pt1 | contig 60609 bp, 62 predicted proteins | sample I_Fen_E3_1_FD_193500 | JGI IMG/M metagenome (GOLD analysis project Ga0302164, IMG submission 193500) | Peat permafrost microbial communities from Stordalen Mire near Abisko, Sweden - I_Fen_E3_1 | ecosystem: Environmental > Terrestrial > Soil > Wetlands > Permafrost | place: Sweden: Abisko...
AAATGTGTGCGCCTTACCCAGGGCGACTTTGGACAAATGAAAGTGTACCGTGAAAATCCGGTAGATGTGGCGTTGGAATTCCAGCATGCTGATTTGGAATATTTGCATTTAGTGGATTTGGATGGAGCAAAAAAAGGCAAGGTTGTAAACTGGGGCGTAGTGGAAGAAATTCAAGGCAAAACAGCACTGACCGTTGATTTCGGTGGCGGGGTTTCTGAAGATGATGAAGTTGAATATTTGCTCGATCTGGGAATTAACCAAATCAATGTAGGCAGCTTGGCAATTAAACATCCGGAGAAATTTATCCATTGGCTTAAAAAATATGGCTCCGAGAATTTCATTCTTAGTGCAGACGTACGGAATGAAAATATAATGATTAACGGCTGGCTTGAATCCGCCGATTATCGTGTCCTTGATCTAGCCGATCAGTTTATCAAAGAGGGACTCACCTACCTCACCTGCACTGACATTGGCTCTGACGGCATGCTTAAAGGACCCAACTTCGATCTTTATAAAAAAATAAAGGAGCGTTTCCCTGACTTAAAAATAAACGCCAGCGGTGGAGTCTCATCAGTCAAGGACTTGGAAAAATTAAAAGAAATAGGTGTTCATGGTGTAATTATAGGCAAAGCTATTTATGAAGGGCGCATCAGCCTTAAACAGTTAAAGAAAATGGCCCGCGAACAGTTAGGTATTTAATTCCTCATGCTCACCAAACGAATCATACCCTGCCTCGATATTAAAGACGGCCGCACTGTAAAGGGCGTCAACTTTGTTGGCCTTCGCGATGCAGGTGACCCGGTTGAATTAGCCGCAGCCTATGCGGACCAGGGTGCCGATGAATTACTCTTTCTGGATATCTCTGCCACCAATGAAAAACGAAAAACATTTTCAGAACTGGTAAAGAAAATCGCCGCTCGTATTAACATTCCATTTACCGTTGGAGGAGGAATTAATTCAATAGACGATGTTGCTCCCCTGCTCGAAGCAGGTGCTGATAAAGTGAGCATCAATTCTGCTGCAGTAAAGAACCCTGAGCTCATCAATGAACTCTCCAAGGCATTCGGATCCCAGTTTATCGTTCTGGCGATTGACGCTGGTAAATCAGAAAATCAATGGGCCGTACGCACGCACGGCGGCACCAAACCTTCTGACAAGAGATTGTTTTCATGGGCGAAGGAAGGACAGGAACGGGGTGCTGGTGAAATTTTATTTACCAGTATGGATCACGATGGCACCAAGAATGGATTTGCGATTGATCCGCTCCAGAAATTAAACGAGTTACTAACTATCCCTGTTATTGCATCAGGCGGAGCAGGGGTTCCCTTTCACTTTGCAGAAGTATTCACGCTGGGAAAAGTGGATGCCGCGCTGGCAGCCAGCGTATTTCATTTTGGTGAAATTAAAATACCTGATTTAAAATCATTTCTAATAAACAATCAAATACCGATAAGACGTTGAACCCATGGATGCTTCAAAATTAGATTTTAAAAAATCAAACGGGTTAATCCCTTGTGTTGTTCAAGACGAAAGAACGCACAACGTGCTTATGTTAGGGTACATGAATGAGGAGGCACTCCGAAAAACAATCGCCAATAAACGACTTACTTTCTTTAGTAGAACCAAGCAGCGCTTATGGACCAAAGGCGAAACTTCGGGAAACTATTTGAATCTCGTCAGCATTGATCAGGATTGTGACAATGATGCACTACTAATTAAAGTGATTCCCCACGGACCAACTTGTCACACAGGAACAGCTACATGCTTTGGAAAAAAAAATGAAGCGAATGGATTAGTTTTTTTAGAATGTATAATTCATGACAGAAAAAAGAATCCTAAACCTGGTTCATACACCAATACACTTCTTGATTCAGGTATTAATAAAATCGCTCAAAAAGTAGGTGAAGAAGCTATTGAGTTAGTAATCGAGTCAAAAGATAACGACAAGAGTTTATTTCTTAATGAAGCCGCGGACCTGATGTATCACTATTTGGTTTTGCTAACGGCTAAAGGCCACAAGTTGGACGATGTGGTTTCTGTTCTTAAACAACGCCACACAGAAGTGAAATAATTATCCTTATCGCTGAGCCATCGTAGCTTTTGGATAAAGCTTCACAAAAGTTAGTTTGTACGTGTATGTTACATTTCCACTTGTTTCAATTCTTATGCCTTCTAGCATATCCTTTTCTTTGTCATAAACAAAAGAATAAATGAGCTCTTGCCCCTTCGGCTCAAAGTGCTTAAGTACTAAAACATTACCTTCGGATAGTGTTGTAAATTCGCCGCGGATGGAGTAGGAAGGCAAATAATTTTTATCAATAGGTACTTCAATGAACTCTCGGTTATTGCGCGCATTGTCTCGGATTACAGCCACCTGAGCATAATGATCTTTTTGAAAAACGGTACGCTCTTTTGCTTCTGACGCAAAAAGTCCTTTACTCTTTTTTAACACTATGCCTGAAACAGAATAAATACCTTCTACACTCTCGTTACCTGTGTTCTTATCCATGTATTTTTTCATCAGCTCAACGAAATTGATTTGTTCGTAAGGCTGCTTTGCTCTTTTTGCATTTGCCTGATAAAGTTTTTCAACTGAGCAAGAGAGCAAAGCAAATGAAAGGAAAAGGAACTGGGAAAGTTTCATGACACAATTTTTAATAAATCAGAAAACAATATCTTCATAAACACCTGCCACATATTTTCTACATGAAAGTCTTCCACGCAACGCCGTTGGTTTAAACATCGACTTGCCCATTAGCATCCGCGCGCACTCCTGAATACCTTCCGTAATGCTCGGGTGAGGGTGAACACACTCAGCTAGTTCTTCAATACCCTTGTCCATAGAAATTAAAACCGCAACCGCCTGGATTGCACTGCTTGCATTGTTGCCAACCACCTTCATTCCCAAAATTTTCATGGCGTCATCATTTGTTACCAACAATTTGATAAAGCCTTGTGTATTGCGCTTGGCAATCGCCCTGGGAATGGTACTGTACTCTAAAGTTACGACTTTGTAATTAATATTCTGCTCTTTTGCTTGCGTTTCATTTAAGCCCACGCCAGCCACTTCAGGAGTTAAAAACATGATGGTGCTAATGTTTTCGTAAACCAATTGGCGTTGTGGTTTGCCAAACATTTTCTCCACCGCATAGCGACCTTCTAGTTCACCGACATTAACTAACGAGATATCGGCCGTTAAATCGCCAACAGCATAAATATTTGGTACGTTGGTTTGTGTATCGTTGTTGTGAATGCCGCGTTTAGAAATATCAATCCCCACTTTATCGTGCCACAAGTCCTCCAGGTTGGCTACTCTTCCAACAGAAACAAGCGCTTTCTCCACGTTAAAAGTTTCCCGGCTTCCTTCATTGTATTCAAGCTCATATTCCACTCTTCCATTCACTTGCTTCATCGCTATTAATCTTGAATTGCGGTGAATAAGAACGCCGTTATTTTCCATGTTGCGCTCAATAATATTCACCACGTCTTCATCTTCAAATGGCAATATTCTATCTCCCTTGTCAATCAAATGAACTTTTGTTCGGCCAAAACCTGAAAATATAGTCGCGAATTCGCAACCGATAACCCCCGCTCCCACAATGACCATACTTTCTGGAAAATCTTCCATGTTCTCAATGCCGTCACTGGTCATCACAATCTTTTCATCGATAGGTAAGTCAGGCAAATAACGAGGTCGGCTTCCTGTAGCCAGGATAACATTTTCTGCCCACACTGTTTCTGTTTGAGCGCCATGTACGATTTCAACATGATTCTTGTCGAGCAAACTAGCCGTTCCTGTTTTAAATTGAAGGAGCTGAGAGTAGTTTGATGTCTTCAACATATCCATATGCTCTTCCAGCATGGATTTGCGCTCCTGCACAGCTTTGCGAACCTCGTTTTGAATTTCTTTATAATTGATAGTAGGAGCTTTGATGTTGTAACGCATAAGGCTTTTTCGAAATGCCGATGCTTCGCGAGAAAGCTCCCACCATGTCTTTGAAGATAGCGCGCCATTGGTAACTCCGGCACCACCTACTTTGCTTTTTTCTATCAGTAAAGTTTTCTTCTTAAAATCGATTGCTCGCATGGCAGCAGCATAGCCAGAGGGGCCGGCGCCTATTACAACCAGATCAAAACGCTCCATAGACCTTTTTTTGTTAATTTTAGGATATTTGGGTTGAAATAAAAAAGGCAAAAGCATTATTTTCTGAAAACTTTTCTTCTTCATATCCTCCACACTGGTACGCTTGATGGTCAATTCAGTTTAGAAAGTAGAAACATCACAATAGTAGGCGAAGACTGGATAGATGATTCTATCGAATCTAAATAATTCATCAAACCATGCAGACACTGATCGATCTTGACAAAAAACTTTTTCTGTTTCTGAATGGATTGAATAATCCGTTTCTTGATCTCATTATGTATTATGCAACTGAAACTCTCTTCTGGTTGCCTTTTTATTTATTGCTGATCTTTTTGATTTTTAAAAATTATAAAAATGAAGGCTGGTTTATTCTGTTGGGTGCTGGCATAACAATTTTATTGGCCGACCAAATTGCCTCTTCCCTCATGAAGCCATTCTTTGAGCGTCTCCGTCCATCGCACGAGCCAAGTCTACAAGGCTTAGTTCATTCAGTGAATGGGTACAAGGGCGGTCTGTATGGCTTTGCATCAAGCCATGCCACTAATACTTTTGGAACGGCTATTTTCGTTTGGCTCGTTCTAAAAAATTACTATAAAAGTGTAGCATGGATTTTTGTTTGGGCTACTTTTGTGACCTACACCCGAATTTATTTAGGGGTTCACTATCCCGGCGATATACTTGCTGGAGCGATTATTGGATTAATGTGCGGATGGATTGGCTATAGGTTTTCTAAATGGTTGCGTGAGCGGTTCGCAAAGACCCAAACTATTTCAAAGTAATTTCTTTTGCAATTCGTTGTGCCCATAACGCATACATTTTTCCAGATGGATGGAGACCGTCTCCAGCAACTAAAGTTGGGTCGCTGATTCCTTGTCGTGAAATATCGGTGATATTGAAATACTTGATGTGATACTGGTTTGTAATTTTTTTACTGATTTCATTGAATTGATCAATCTCCTTAGAAATCTTCGATTGATTTTTTTGACCGAAGGGTGTAAATCCGTAATCAGGAATGGAGACAACAAAAACATTTTCCTTGTTACCTTTTGCCAGACGGATTGAAGTTTTTAAAAGTTCTTCAAACTCAATTGCATATTGATCAGCAGACTTGCCTTGGTATTGATTATTAACTCCAATCAACAGTGACACTAAGTTGTACTCATCTTTGAGTTTGGCAATGTCGATTGCATTCATCAGGTTATCCGTACGCCAGCCTGTGGTGGCGACGATGGAAGTCTTGACTTCTCTAATACCACTTGATAAAAGAGATGCCAATTGGTTTGGCCAGCGATCCTTTTCTAAAACACTTTCGCCAATGGTATAAGAGTCTCCAAGGGCGAGATATTTCAGTTGAGCATCCACTGAAGAGCTAAAAAGCAAAAAGCAACCTAAAAAAAGAATGCCCCTAGACTTTTGTAAAAGTCGATGTAACAATATATTTCCCGTTGCTATTCGTGAACGAATACGAAATCACAAAAGTTGTGTCGGTAAGTTGAGTAACATTTGCTTCACCAAGTGCAGTGAAAAAATATTGGAATACAGTTTCCTGAGTCAAATCATCATACCATTGCCCCTCAACTACTATATTTTTTCCATCATTAGTAAAAGCCCAATTCCCTGACTCAGTAACAGTAGAATCCCCCGGTTGACATTTTACGGTGCCTTCCGTTTGAATAAAATCTTGTGAGGGGTTGTTGGTGAATTTATATAAGTTGTCGAGCACGCACGGATCCAACATAAGCGACTGCGCAAGTCCACCATTCAAAGTGTACGTTACGGAAGTAAGTTTCCAGTTTTTACTCGATCCTGAAGCACCGGCTAAATTAATGCCACTCGTTTGGGCTGCCGAGGGGGAAGCTTTCTCCTTAGAGCAGGCAAAGACTAATGCGATGAACGTCAATACTATTATAACTGATGCTGAAATTGTTTTCATTCTCTTGTCAAATTGTTAAAAAACAAAAATAACTGAAACGTTTGAATACCAAACCTTTTTAAGTTCTTAGTTTTGGAGAAATTTCTTCAAAGTACAAATATTGCATACCTATTCAGGCATTATGTAGACGGATACAATCCCCGGAGAGGTGCCAGAGTGGCCGAATGGGACGGTCTCGAAAACCGTTGTACAGGCAACTGTACCGTGGGTTCGAATCCCACCCTCTCCGCTTTATCCGAAGCTCCTTCTTCGCTACGAGCTCCGAAGGGTAAATCAGCGAAGGAGGACTTCTTGTTTTAAGGTTTATTAACTGGACTTACACATTCAAAGTATTGATCAACACGGATTTCACACGGAATGGCCTAGAATTCATCAGTAATCATCCTTGTAATCTGTGACAAAAGAAAGCCGTGTGTTACATCGGTTATTAAATCCTCTAACAATCCGTTTATCGTAAATTCATTTTTTAGGGACAAAAAAATTTTTAGCTTGATCATCAATTGATCTCAAAAACTAAATACTATGAAAACACTAAGAGCTTTTTTACTTATATGTTCACTATTCATTTTCTGCGAATCCTTCGGGCAGAACTTCATTATTCAAGAAACCAACGTTAACAAGAACCTTACGCAATGCGTCAATCTGGCGAAAAAATCCGCCCTGGTATTGCTAAAGAAACAGACCGTATATACAATACCCTTTTCCACCAAATCAACTTTGACCGCTGTTGCAATAACCAAGTTGTCAGAGAAATTCAGCGTTGTTTTTCCAAAGGAAAACACGGGCAAAGGTGATGAGCGCGTAATTGAAAGACCCTTTGCCGATGAGCGAAATCAGATCGTAAAACTGATGTATGGGTTTCTCACAAAGGATCAAAAAGCTACTACCAACTACGCTCAGGTCGTTGTCTATTTTGACAACAGTGGAACAAGTCCAACCATCCACGACATCCAGGTGAAGAATAAAGCTGACTTAGGCATCATCACCCTCACCACAAGGGAGGTACTAAAACTCACAGAACCAGAACCAAAACCTGCTGCAAAGCCTACGACAAAACCGGCGGCTAAACCTGCAGCCAAGAAAAAGAAGTGATCATCACACCACTTCTTATCAGCAATACTTTCAAAATGAACTATCCAAGTGACCTTGTTTAGGTTATTGTAAATTGCGCTATTCAACAAATATGAATTCAAAACTCATTCTTTGGTCGATTACAGTAAGTCTTGGCGGGCTCCTTTTTGGTATGGATGTAGCCGTTATCTCAGGTGCCGAGCAAGACATCCAAAAACTTTGGAACCTTTCAACACTCCTGCACGGTCTGGCAGTAGCCATTGCGCTATATGGAACTGTAGTTGGTGCAGGTTTTGGTGGATGGCCAAGCGACAAATTCGGAAGGAAGCGCTCTCTTCAATGGATTGCATTTCTTTTTGTCTTCTCGGCTATTGGATCAGCAATCGCACCAGGGGTAAACTCATTTATGTTTTTCAGGTTTCTTGGCGGGCTTAGCATTGGAGCTTCTTCTGTGGTTGCACCTGTTTACATTTCAGAAATAGCACCACCCAAATACAGAGGCAGGATGGTCATTTCATTTCAATTGAACATTGTGCTTGGTATTTTGATTGCTTATGTCTCCAACTATTTCATTAGCGGTATTCCCGACGACTGGCGGTGGATGCTCGGCATTGTTGCTATGCCCGCACTGATTTTTTTTATTTTATTGTTTTTCACACCCGAAACCCCACGCTGGTTGATCTTGCACAAAGGGGATATCGATGAAGCCCGAAAAATAATTGCTTATACCGATCCAGAAGTTGATAAAGAGGTGAATGACATTGTTCAGTCCAAGGAGGATCACAACGGAAATGAAAAACTATTCTCAAAAAAATTCAAGTTCCCCATTTTGTTAGCGTTCTTATTTGCCGCATTCAATCAGCTGTCGGGAATTAACGCCATCATTTATTACTCGCCGAGAATATTTTCCATGACCGGCCTTGGAGAAGAAAGTGCATTATTATCCTCGGCGGGGATCGGACTAGCGAACCTTGTCTTTACTGTTCTCGGATGGTTCTTTATTGATCGTTTTGGAAGAAGGGTTTTGATGTACATCGGCTCGGCAGGATACATCATTTCATTATCGTTGATCGCAATTGCGTTCTTCAATCAATCTTTCGCGAATGTTCCCATTTATATTTTCGCATTCATCGCGTCACATGCGATTGGGCAAGGCTCCGTGATCTGGGTTTTTATTTCCGAGATATTTCCTAATTCAGTTAGAGCATCCGGCATGGCATTGGGCTCCCTCACACATTGGGTGTTTGCTGCAGTGATTGCCAACACATTTCCATATTTCTCTGAACAACTTGGAGGTGGGATCATTTTTGCATTCTTCGCTGTAATGATGATATTTCAATTGCTCTATGTTTGGTTGATGATGCCTGAGACGAAAGGAATATCATTGGAGAATCTTCAGCGTCAAATCATTCATTAGTTAGGCAATGAAGTATATATCTTTTATAGTCTCACTTTCGATCATAACAAGTTGCTCAAAACCAAAGAACACTGTCTTCCCACTTTATCAAGAACCACACCGCGGGCAATTTCATTTCTCTCCTGAAAAAGGATGGATGAACGATCCAAACGGACTCGTTTATTCCGACAGCACCTATCATTTATTTTACCAATATAATCCGGACAGCAACGTTTGGGGTCCTATGCATTGGGGTCACGCGACAAGCAATGACCTCGTACACTGGAAAAATTTACCCATTGCATTATACCCCGACTCGCTGGGTTATATCTTTTCAGGAAGTGCCGTTGTTGACTCACAAAACACAACTGGATTCCAGCAAGGAAGTAAAAAGACCCTGGTTGCCATTTTCACTTATCACGACATGATCAATGAGAAAGCTGGAAGAAATGATCGTGAGTCACAAGGTATCGCCTACAGTAATGATAAAGGAAACACGTGGGTTAAGTTTCCAGGTAATCCCGTATTAAAAAACAAGGGTGATAAGGATTATAGGGATCCAAAAGTTTTTCTTCATAAAGCCAGCAACCGATGGATCATGCCATTGGCTGTAGGGAACCACTTAGAACTATTTTCTTCAGGCAATCTTAAGGAATGGGTGAAAGAAAGTGAGTTCGGAAAACAGGAAGGCGCACACGGTGGCACATGGGAATGTCCAGATTTATTTCCTTTATCAACTCCCGATGGAAAAGAGAAGTGGGTGCTAATTCAAAATATGGATAGAGGAAGTGTGAATAGTGGATCAGGTACTCAGTATTTTATTGGTCAGTTTGATGGGAAGGCCTTTACCAATGATAACGAACCTTCAAAAATATTATGGCTTGATTACGGAGCCGACAATTATGCTGGAGTAACTTGGTTTGGCGCACCTGATAACCGGAGAATATTTATCGGGTGGATGTCGAACTGGGACGATTATGCAGCTTTGGTTCCAACAAAGAACTGGCGCAGTGCCATGACCATTCCACGCGAAATTTCTTTGGTCAATACAGCCGATGGTACTAGAGTTGCACAACAGCCCGTAGAGGAATTAAAGAAGTTAAGGATAGGAAAAATTAGCACATCACAAAAAACTTTAAATGACTCACTGGTCATCTCAACCGCCCATGTAGAAAAGGAATTAGATTTGAAATTTGATCTTTCAAAATCTTCTTCAACCTCTCTAGGATTTGTTATAAGCAACAAGCTGAATGAAAAAGTAGTTTTCGGCTATGACAAATCGAAAAATGAATTTTTCATTGACAGGGCTGCTTCGGGGAAAACGGATTTCTCTAAGAAATTTCCAGCACGACACACAGCTCCATACAAGGCAAAAGGGGTTTTAAAAATTCATGCTTTCATCGACACCTCTTCAATAGAAGTATTTATTGACGACGGAGTAATCGTAATGACAGAATTATTTTTTCCCAACGAAGACTACACCAAACTTAGTTTGTTTAGCAATGGCGGTGAAACCGAATTAGTAGATGCCGAAATCTATAATTTAGAATCCATATGGAGTTCTAAAATCAAATAGCCTCGTAATATCTACGAGGCTATTGAAAGAAATTTTAAAAGTAGTAACCTAAGCCAAATATGACTTCAGCAACTTGCTTCTGTATCCGTTCCTCAATTTACGAGTTGCCTTTTCCTTGATCTGTCTTACACGTTCGCGTGTTAATTGAAACTTATCCCCTATCTCTTCCAAGGTCATTGACTGACTGCCATTCAATCCAAAATATGAAGCAATCACTTCCGATTCGCGTTCGGTTAAGGTGGAAAGTGAACGAGCGATTTCTTTTTGCAAAGAACTATTCATCAATCCTTGATCAGGAGTTTCTTCACTATCGTTCTCCAATACATCAAGCAGCGAATTTTCTTCTCCTTGCACAAATGGCGCATTCATTGAAATCGACCGGCCTGAAATACGCTGATTATTTTCAATTTCTTCAGGGCTCATGTCAAGAACTTTGGCAAGTTCCTCGGCCGAAGGTTCACGTTCGTATTTTTGCTCTAGTTCAGAAAATGCTCTCGAAATTTTATTCAATGACCCTACCCTATTCAACGGAAGGCGAACAATACGTGATTGCTCAGCCAAGGCTTGCATAATCGACTGGCGAATCCACCATACCGCGTAGGAGATGAATTTGAAACCACGTGTTTCATCAAAACGAGAAGCCGCTTTAATCAATCCCACATTTCCTTCATTGATCAAATCACCCAACGACATTCCATTGTTTTGGTATTGCTTAGCAACCGACACAACAAAACGTAAATTAGCCTTGGCCAATTTCTCAAGCGCAACTTGGTCGCCATCGCGGATGCGCTTTGCCAATTCTACTTCCTGTTCGGCAGTAATTAGTTCTACCTTGGCAATTTCTGACAAATATTTATCGAGCGATTGGTTTTCGCGGTTGGTAATTTGCTTTACAATCTTGAGTTGTCTCATGTATATATTAAATTCAAATGCATTTCAATTCGAAAGACCCATCTTACGCAAATAGAGCAAGTGGGATGAAAATGCCTGAGCCATGGATTTATACTCATGGTAGGCAATATTAAATTCTTTGCACGTCTCTTTTACAAGACGGCTGATTTGAGGATAATGAATGTGGCTCACCCTCGGAAAGAGATGATGTTCCACCTGAAAATTCAATCCTCCTAATAACCAAAACAATAACTTACTTGATGTGCCAAAATTTGAAGTCGTACCGATCTGGTGAACGGCCCACTCCTTTTCAATTTTAGATTCAATTGGAAAATCCGTGATCTCAACCACATGTGCGAGTTGAAATACCACGCTGATAAAAAGTCCACAAACAAATGTAACGATGACAAAACCAACCAATGCCTTTAGCCAGCCAATCATAATGATAGGAAGAGCGAGGTAAATAAAGACGTACGAAACTTTTGTAATCCAGAATACCAATTTCTCCCTCATCGGCAATGACTTTGGTGTTGAATTGGCTGCAATTTTACGACTAAAATATTTTACGAAATCCTCGTAAAAAACCCAGGCCATATACGAAATTCCATACAACACAAACCAATAGATATGCTGATAACGATGCGCGCCGCGCAACGGTTGATTGGGATGCAATCGCATAAAAGGCTCCACATTGATATCCGAATCAATACCAGCAATGTTTGTAAACGTATGATGATTAATGTTGTGCTTTATCTTCCAGAAATGAGTGTTGCCACCCAAGGCATTAAGAAAATAAGCCGCAACAGAGTTGAGCCAATTGTATTTAGAAAAACTTTGATGACCACCTTCGTGCATGACGTTGAAGCCAAGAACGGCAAGGTTCATTCCTAACAAAATAGCAAGCGGCAAAGAAATCCAAACCGAAGGATTAACAAATACCAGTATGCCATAAATCAAGACGGCCGATAAAACCTGTATGCCACTTTTAAAGTACAGTTTATTTTCACCTGTACGGTCTAAACGGTTCTCATAAAAGTAGAGGTCTACTTTCGCTTTGAGCGTGTTGAAAAAGAAGTTCTGGGTTTTATCGGACGTTGTGACTTGCATTAAAAAAATAGTTGATTAAGCTACTACTTCTACGCGAACAGCATTCATGCCTTTTCTTCCGCGTTCAGTCTCATAGCGAACATTATCATTGTCTTTGATCTTGTCGATCAGACCTGACTCGTGTACAAAAATGTCTTCGCTGCCATCGTTGGGGGTGATGAATCCAAATCCTTTGGTGTTGTTAAAGAATTTTACTTTTCCTTCTTTCATGGTGATAAAAATTAATTGTTAAATAGTTACTAAAAAAAATTATATAAGTTCTGTTTTCCTTTTCTCAGGTGGAGTAGAAGTGATGTTTCCGAATTCGTCTACATAAGCCATCATACTTTCAAGATCTCCGCCCGTTGCGTTTTTCTTACGCTCAATTTTCTTCTCCTCTTTTTCCTCTCGCTTCTTCTTTCGAACAAGCTCTTTCTGTTTTTTTATAAATGAATTATTCGATTTGGACATTCTTTAATTTTTAGTTTACAAAAGTGAAAGCTTTCCCACCTTTGCCCGCACGACCTGTACGGCCAATTCGGTGAATGTAGCTATCGAAATCCCTTGGCTGCTGATAATTGATCACGTGCGTGACTTCAGAAATATCAAGTCCACGAGCTGCCACATCCGTAGCAATTAAAACCTGAATTCTCCCCGATTTAAAATCATTCAACGCCTTCAACCGATAATTTTGCGACTTATTGCCGTGAATTTCATCCACTTTTATCCCAGACTGGTGCAATGTCTTTCTAACAGTACTTACACCCCGTTTAGTTTCAGCAAATACAATTACTTTTTGAAAGGAGCGATCGCGTACCATATTCAAGAGGATTTCCATTTTGGTTTCTCCTGCGCCAACGCGAATAATTTCCTGATCAATATGGTCGCCTGTTGCATTACCTTTACTTACACGCACTTCCACTGGTCTACGAAGTAGTTCATCAATCAACTTGCGTTGATTCTTTTCTTCTGTTGCAGAGAACAAAATAGTTTGCTTGCGATTGTGCATGGCTTTCACGATAAATTGAATATCGCGTGAGAAACCCATGTCTAAAAGACGGTCAAACTCATCCAATATAAGTGTCGTGAAATTCCCAAAACGTAACGCTCCCTGACGAGCAAGGTCAGTTAAACGGCCTGGTGTTCCAATCACCAAATGCACCGGTTGGCGCAATGTTGCTATATCTCTGCCTACGCTTGTGCCTCCAATAAAGCAGGCGCTATTCATCGACAACCCTTTTACAATACTTTTATATTCTTGCTCCACCTGCACTGCCAATTCACGTGTTGGTACCACTACCAATACTTGAAACGCTGCTTTGGTGCCAATTAGTTTATGAACTACTGGAATTAAAAATGCTCCAGTCTTACCCGTGCCGGTTTGAGCAATGCCCATTAAGTCGTTATCCGTTAAAATCGCTTCTATGGTTTTGTCCTGGATCTCTGTTGGCCTTAAATACCCTTTTGCAATCAAATTATTTTTGATTCTTGCATCGACCGGTAAATCTTCGATTTTTCTTGGGGACTCGTAGCGCACCTCATTTAAGGGCTTCGCTTTCTTTTCAAATAAGCGAGGATCCAGTGTGCTAACCAATTGCTGCTGGCCTCTTCCGCGTGAGGGTTGTTGACTTCTTCTTCCTTGCTGATTGCCTTCTCTTCTCTTTGTGTTGTTCTGTTTTACAAAATTCATTTTTCGTTGTTAAAATTAAAAATCAAGCGGGCAATACCATCACATCTATCGTTCCGGTGCTAACGGACAGAGAGAATAGCAACCGGAAACCCGTGCTTGCGATTTTCAGCGAAAATGATTGGGTGTAGAAAGAACTCTTAAAATTAAGAGGTTAAGACTTGCTATTACGGAATGATTCTGCTAAAAACGTTGCAAAGATACACCCGATATCCTTAAGAACCTAATTAGCCCCTAAACACGAGGTGTTGAACATAAATAGGAGCCTTGATACGAACTCTAAAATTTAAAAAGGCTACCTTTGACGAAATATAATCAATGAATTTTATGAGCTTTAACTTATCCGAAAGCAAACCGTATGCTCCAGTGTGGAACAAATACCGCCCTGCGATATTAAAACTAATGGTCGCTTCTGCGGATGAGCCACAGCAATACAAGCTTTATAGCCATGAATTCAAGGCTATGAATCCCAAGGAAAAAGGATTTTCATTTACGCTGCAAGCCTTTCAAGGCAAGGCAGTGAATAACATCAGGAAATCACCCATTGCGCAAGATTTGCTTACTATTTTAGAACAATCCAAAAAAGCTTCTGAGCTGATGAATACGAATACGTACGAGTTCACGCTCGACAAGCACTTCGTATTACGAGTGACCAAGCAGGAGCTGATTGAATCAGTCTCCAACTCTTAATGGAGTCGATGCCTTTGTTCTGACCAGCCCCTAAACTGGCGCAAGTCTTGTGATATGAATTTGCGCGCGGCTGACTTGTGCCATCTTCAAACATAACTCAATTCAATTAGACTTTTCTTTCCGTTATAATAATGGGCAGCGCTGCTATATGTCCAATCTTCTGCCTTCTCAACAAAACCCGCCCGTACTGGATTTTCATGAACATAATCTATCTTCTGCCGTAGGATGGTTGGACTGCCGCATTCAATTGGATGATTGTCTTGTTGCCATAATTGGAATATTTTATTGTTGCTATTATTTTCTCCCGCTTGCCTGAACAATGATAGCATCCACTCCCTTCTACTCTCCGGCTCTTTCTTAATAGCTTCCAGCAATTTTGAAGAAGTGAATTTTTTCATGTCACGCATAATGGCTTCTAATAAAGTATCCGAGTTTTTTGAAATAATCATGTGGACGTGGTTGGTCATAATAACATAAGCATGGATAAGTAATCCTTTTTGTTGTTGACAATACCTCCAGCTTTCTAAGAGAATGTCTTTGTAAACATTTCTTGTAAAAAGATCTACCCAACCGACAACGGCAAAGGTTACGAAATAGCATGCATCTGGATCATGAAATTTGTATTTGGTACTCATGGCTTAAAGATAGCAGCCTTGGATTATATGGCACAAGTCACTCGCAAATCCTTCGCACCTTCCTAAGACTTGCGCCAGTTAAGGCAAGCGTATGGAGGAGATTGAGAGCCTACCCATCAAAGAGAAGGAAAAAATATTTGAGTACATCGACCTCATTATCCGCGATGTCAAAATCAAAATCATTCTTGCAAATAAGAATTTTCGCCAAAGTAATATTCGGATCAACTTAAACAATCCACATGAAACTTATTCAGTGCAGGGATGGAAGTGAAAACATTTGCTCCCGGCAAGAAGCGGGTGTTCTCCGTAACCAACGGAAATATAGAAGGCAGTGCACACCTGACTGCAACGGGTGGTGCGAACGCGCACGAGTGGCAATACACGAACGATGTGGTGAATTTCAGCGGCCGCATTCCAGCCAGTACCACCACTGCCGCAGCCATAGACATAATGGGGCTGCAGAGTGGAACAAAGTATGCTTTTTTTCATAAGCCTATCGTGCCGGGCGCCGCCACCGATTGGGAAGGGCCCTTGTATATTAAGGTGATATAATTGGTTGTAGTAATTAAAAAGGAAGCCGCCTCAAAAATATGGGCGGCTTTTTCCAATACACATTACCTACGAGTTCTCACTCAACAAGCACTTTGTATTGCGAGCAACAAAGCAAGAGTTAATTGAATCCTAAAATATGAATGAGGTTACTCGAATCTTAGCGACTCTATCGGATCAAGTTTGGATGCTTTGTGTGCAGGATAATATCCGGAAAGTAAACCGACTACAACGCATACAACTAAGCCCACTATTATCCAGAACCAGGGCATAACGAATGTGTCAACTTTGAAGACAAATACGGAAAGCAAATTTCCTAACCCAATGCCAAGCAAAACTCCTGTTATTCCGCCCAGGATACACACCACAATCGCTTCAATTACAAATTGCTGACGGATTCTCAAGGGCGTAGCTCCCAACGCCTTACGAACCCCCACTTCTCGGGTCCGTTCAGTAACAGACACCAGCATGATATTCATTAAGGCAATTGATGCACCAAGAAGGGTAATGAACCCAACGCCAAATCCACCAAAGCGTAAACCATTGGTAATGCTTTCCATTTCTTGCGCCAGCGACTCACTCTTTTCAATTTCAAAAGAGTTTTCATTTCCGATTACATCATGCCTGATCTTGCGCATGACACCTGTTGCTTCACCCATGGCATAATCCATTTGGTTAGGATCAGATATTCCAATATTCAGTCGATACCTTAGCCCTGCTCCTGCTGCCTGCTGATTGGCAACGATGATCGGAATGAGCATCATGTTATCAAAATTATTTTCTGAAAGTGACCCTTTCTCTTTCAACTTGCCGATCACTTTAAATTGCATCCCTTTAAATGAAACAACCGTATTCATAATATTTTTTCCTTCACCGTAAAGCGTCTTAGCTAATTCAGAACCTATGATGGCGACATGCCCTCCTTGACGGATTTCGAATGGTGAAAAATTACGTCCTTCCTCCAGGTTTAAACCTTTAATACCAATATACTCCTCATTAACTCCCATTACATTTACATTTGGGTTGGTCTTTTCAGAACCATGCTTGATCTCCGCCAAGATCGTAAGTCGAGCAGACAAACTAACAATCGATGGAACGGAGTATTGTTCAATGAATCGTTGTGCCTCGTTCAAAAGCACAGGAGAATATACTTTTTCCTTAATTCCACTTTGAGCTGAACCCCGGTTGTCCTTTGAATAGATATCGAATGAATTGGCACCTAATGACGAAAGGCTTTCATTCACCGAATACTCAATACCGTCAATCGCGGTAAGAATGCCCACAAGGGAGGTTATGCCGATCGCAACAATCAAAGCAGTAAGAACAGAGCGAAGCATATTGGCCTTTACAGACCGCAAACCTTCTTTAATGTTTTCAAGCAAATTCATCGATAAATTTTAGGATTCTATCTATTACCCGACTAATCTTTAGTGTATCCAAAACCAAAATTATACCTTTATGCGTTCTTCTAAAGACTTTTAGGGAATCATTTTGTTACAACCTTAAACGGCTTCTACGATGTGCGCGAGGATTTTGTTGTTGTTAGCCTTTTTATTCTCCAAAGCTTGCCTGGGAAATTCCATCCTTATCCCCATGGATGAGAAACAGGCCAATCATTTAAAAGCATATGGCTTAGCGTATTGGGTTTTGAAAGCCGACCAGGAAGTGGATTGGCTACTCAATTATCGAGGGGGCAGTTTTATGTGTAAATACAGTGCCACCATCCAGAATGAGCTGGTGGTTCGCGGTATTAGTTATGAAATTATTTCCGAGGCACAGGTGAATGCCATCGTAACGGAAATAGCAAGTCCATCAGCCAACTATGACATAATGAAGTTAGAGAAGGCTCCGAGAATCGCGGTGTATTCTCCCAAATCAAAACAACCATGGGATGATGCTGTTACGCTCTCCCTTACTTATGCAGAGATTCCTTATGATATCATCTTTGATGATGAAGTGATCAATGAAAGTTTACCAAAATACGATTGGCTCCACCTTCATCACGAAGATTTTACCGGGCAACAGGGAAAATTCTATGCCACGCATGGAAATTTTCCGTGGTACATCGAAAAGCAACGTGAAGATGAGGAAACAGCAAGAAAGTTTGGCTTCAACAAAGTATCACAATTAAAATTAGCAGTAGTAAAACGAATTAAAGCATTTGTTGCCGGCGGTGGATTTTTATTTGCTATGTGCTCTGCCACCGATTCGTTTGACATAGCTCTTGCTGCTGATGGCGTTGATATTTGTGAACACATGTATGATGGCGATCCGGCCGATCCTCAAGCGCAGGAAAAACTGAATTTCGAGAACACTCTTGCCTTCACCAACTTTCACCTTGAGCGCGACCCATACAAATATGAATTCTCAGACATTGATAATAATTTCCCTGAACGAGGGTTAGCGCAAACCAATGATTACTTTTCTGTATTTCAATTCTCAGCCAAGTGGGATCCTATCCCAACCATGCTTACCCAAAATCATGAAAAAATGGTGAAAGGGTTTTACGGGCAAACCACGGGGTTCAAAAAAAAATTAATAAAGCCCGATGTGGTGATCATGGGCGAAACCAAATCCATTGGTGAGGCTAAATACATTCATGGAGTGATGGGCAAAGGTTTCTGGACTTACTATGGAGGCCATGACCCTGAAGATTATCAACATCAAGTAGGTGAAGAGCCGACCGATCTAAACCTTCATCCCAACTCACCAGGCTATCGCCTAATTCTGAACAACATTCTCTTTCCTGCCGCAAAGAAAAAGAAACAGAAGACATGAGATTTCTATCTGTGTTTTTTCTCGCAACCTTATTTTGTTGTAAGGCTGCAAGTAATCCTTCGAACAATCAGGCAACTCTTGAAAAAATTGTTGAAACTGAAATCGGGGTCAACGCAATTATTAAAAAAAATAATTCTTTAACTTTTGCTCTTGCATCTCAAACTAACAATAGATCAGTTGAATATCTTATCATTCGCCTTTCGGATTTAAAAATAATTATCAAAGAAAAAATTCAAGGATCGGTGACCTGGAATGGGGACAAAGAGATTAAAGTAACACAAATCCCGGGCACAGTCAAAATGAACTCAAGGCCTGAGGATAATGTGAAAATAATTAATTTGAATAATTACGCTATACCTAATAAATGAGAAAAGTACTTTCATTAACTGCTCTTTTTGTTTTGACAATAATGGTAGCAGTTCAATTTCGTAACAGGTTGGAGGTTGACCACGAAACAACAGAGGATTTTTTGGAACAGGGGGAGGCAGTAGAATTTAGAGAGCATGAAGAAGGTGGACCGGGAGAATTTTTAAAATTCCATCAAGGTATTAGAACAAGGTCTGATGAGGAAAAACCAGGCTACTCACCCAACTATCAGTGGACCGAACTTCAGAACGCGCAGCGTTTCTCTGCAAAAAAATTTAATAAATCCACACATACCCTAAATGCTGGTAATGGTGTGATCAGTTATACTGAACGCGGACCTGGCAATGTTCCCGGCCGTACCCGCGGGTTAATTGTTGATCCTGATGATGCCACACATAAAACTTGGTTCGCGGGTTCAGCAAGCGGAGGTATTTGGAAAACCGCCGATGCTGGATCAAACTGGCAGTGGCTTACCCCATCCATTGCCAATTTAGCTACTACAACTTTGGCGATGGCCGAATCAAACCATAACACAATTTATGCAGGAACTGGAGAAGGCTTTGGAAATGTAGATGGAATAACCGGAAATGGAATTTTTAAAAGCACTGATCGTGGATTGCATTGGACTTTGCTTTCAAATTCAGTGAGTTTAGGTCCCATCAATCGGCTCGTCATTGATCCGACTAACGAAAATAATCTTTTTGCTGCATCAAATTCTGGTATCTATCATTCAATTAATGGAGGAAGCAACTGGACTCAAGTATTTCAAGTACCAAACAATTCTGGTTTATCTGTTCAAGACCTGCGTGCTACTCCTGGTAATTTTTCAATAATGTATGCCGGTCAATTTGGTGTAGGTGTACTAAAATCTATTGACGGTGGCGCGACATGGAATCTTAGTAATCAAGGAATGGCACCAAACGGCAGAGTAGAAATAGCTGTATCGCCGGTAAAGACAGATCGCATAATTGCTTCGACAGAAGGTACACTATCTGGCGGCAACTCTGATTTGTATTTATCAGACGATGGTGGCGCGACTTGGTATCTTGTCACGTTAACATTGAGCAGCAAAACGGTTGATTATCTTGGAACTCAGGGTTGGTATGATAACACGGTTGCTTTTAGTCCTTACAATAAAGATGTGGTTTATGTTGGAGGTGTAGGTTCCTATCAAGTAACACTTGGATCTGTCAGTGCTGGTACGACCGGCGCCTACACTTTGCAGGAAAACAATACCGCTTCATTTTTATCCCTCCAAAATTTTAGCGCCTCGGCAGCTGGTGGTAAATTAGATGTTGGAAGTGCCGCCAATAACCACATTATTCAAATAAAATTCGGACCTGGCGTAACACAAAAAGCTCATCAGTTTTTTGTTCCCGTTGGATCAACTTCTGGTGTAACTACAGCCAATTATTCTTATCAGGGTTATGTTGACGTTCCATTTCAGGTCTGGGATCTTACTACGAATTCGCAACTAATGGTTTCCTTCCGGGATCAGGACCGTAATGGAGTTTTTGACCTCTTAGCCTCAAACACGACTGACACTGACGCAACAAAGCAAAGCAGGGAATACATATTTATTAACAACGTACCCTATTCTACCACACCTAATGCTTCCATTGCCACAGCAGGCGGGCACGTATTTCAGGAGATGTATAATGTCTGGCCAGTATTGGCCACGGGAGCAACCTGGAATCCTAATTCATTGCCGTCGTCCAATTTGCAAATCGGCAACCAGCAAATCAACAAGTACACGAGTACGGTGAGCTCTGTTGCCGATGTCTATTCGCAATATGATAAAAAAAACACGAGCGCCCTTGTTCATCCTGATCAGCACAATATCTATCCAATTAAAATAAATGATGTCTCAAAAACATTTCAATTGTTAATGGCCAACGATGGTGGGATTTATCTCTCAGGCACATCGACCTCTCCTGGAACAACACAAGGAGAATGGAATAAGGTTGGCAATGGCTACAACACGAGTCAGTTTTATGGCGCGGATAAAAGACCTGGTGCACAAGAATATCTTGGAGGCATGCAAGATAACTCCACTTATTTCACACCGGGCGGAACTGTTGCCGCTCCAACTACTCAATACAAAACCAATTCAGCACTTGCCGGTGACGGTTTTGAAGCATTATGGAACAGCTTAGATAAAAATAAAATGATTGGAAGCTCACAATATAATTACTTCGTAAGGTCACTTGATGGTGGCCAAACGTGGAGTAATGCATTCTCCGGTTTAACGCTTTCCGGTACAACCCCAGACAATACTAAATTTCCATTCATCTCAAAGCTGGCCAGCTCCAAGCAAGTTCCGGATGTGCTATATACCGTTGGCTCGGCAGGGGTTTGGAAGTCTACTAATTTTGGTGGAAACTGGAAGCTCACCCCTATTACTTCTGGCTGGAACTCTAGTAACAATTCCTCATTTGTCGATGTCGAAGTATCGCGAGCCAACGCAAATATTGTATGGGCGGGCAGTGGAGTTGGTTCCGGTGGAAATCTTTTTGTCTCCACCAATGCTGGCCAAACATTTACAGCAGTACCCAATCCAGCCGGGCTAACACTGGGAAATATCACACGCATTGCAACTCACCCAACTAACGAAAAGATTGCCTATGCTTTATTCTCCTTTGCAAAAACTGCAAAGATTTTGATGACGCAAAACCTCGGACAAACTTGGACGGATATCAGTGGCTTTGGTACAGGCCAATCAAGCACTACCGGCTTCCCAGATGTGGCTGTTTATTCATTGTACGTTCGTCCTGACAACACCAATATTATTTGGGCTGGTACTGAAATAGGAATTTTTGAGTCACTGGATGGTGGTGCAACCTGGGCGCTGAACACTGAGTTTCCGTCTGTTGCCGTTTGGGATATGAAAGGGCAAGACGACGAGATCGTAATTGCAACACATGGCCGGGGCATCTGGACAGCTAAAGTACCTGTGGATCAAAATATTAATTTTCCAGTACCCAATATTATTGCGTCAGGTACTTCCCCTGAATCAAAGTTCGTGGTGCAAGTTCATGTACCATATCATTACGATTCGGTTTATCTTATTATCAATTCGCAAACGATCAAATTTAATCCTTCAGATTCCGGCACTTACATCCTCCAAGTAAGCAATGTTCAAAAAGGAAGTGTCACAATTCAGTTGGTTGGATACAAGGGAAGTGCGCCAATCTATTCCGCTATTTCCACCGGCGTAAACTTAACCTTGCTCGCCTATGAGAAACAGTATTATGATTACTTTGTTTCAGGTGATAATTTCTACTTGAGCGGATTGTCGGTTCAATCGTTTGGTATCTCTACCTCAAGCTTTCAAAGTCCTCATCCCTATCCCGCCAATCAAGACGTATCGGGTACTTTGCTGGTTCCAATAATTGTTTCTAGTGATGGCAATACTTCCATTTCATATCAAGATGTCGTCATCGTGCAACCCGGTGCCCCTGGTTCTGTCTTTGGTCAAAGTACATTTAATGACTTTGTCATAGTTGAGGCTACTAAAGATGGCTTGACCTGGATAAATGTTGCCAATGGTTACAATGCTTCCTCAAATGCAAATTGGTTGACCGCCTTTAATACAGCAAGTCCAGGTTCACCCTTATTATCGGTAGCCGAAACTTTTGATTTGAAAAACAGTTTTAAGGCAGGTGATACTCTACTTTTTCGTTTTAGGCTGCATGCCAATAGCGATGCCACTACCGGCTGGGGATGGTCCATTGACGATCTCTACATCCAGCAACAACCAACAGGATCTGAATTCAGTGTTTACCCAAACCCAACAACAGGCAAACTAAACGTGAACTTTGCTCTGCCCGTTGAATCGGATGTTGTAATAAATCTTTGGGACATGACCGGACGAAATGTTATGACCTGGAATCTCGGGGATCAGGGCCAAGGTGGTCATCTCCTCGAATTAAATTTAGAGTCGATGAACGATGGAATTTATCTTTTAAAAATAAAGACCAAAGACAGAGAAAAATCGATAAGGGTTTTATTAAAGAAATAGAAAGCGGAAATAAATGAATCAAAAACAAACTCTAATAAGTGGCTCTCTTTTGGGTTTACTTGGCGTTGCTTTGGGCGCATTTGGTGCTCATGCTCTTAAAGATATATTAATTCACAACAGTCGGTTGGAAACTTATGAATTAGCGGTACGCTACCAATTTTATCATGCATTAGCCCTTTTACTCATTGGATTATTGATGGAGAAGCTAGGAGCAACAACTTTTAGATGGGCTTCTCTTTTAATTTTCGTGGGTGTAGTTCTTTTTAGCGGAAGTCTTTACTTGTTTGCATTGACTAACGTAACCACCTTCGCAATGATCACTCCTCTCGGAGGAGTTTTAATGCTATTCGGATGGGGATGGCTAACTTATTCTACTCTTTCAATAAAAGTAGGTTAGCATTAGGATCAATTCTGGATCTTCTTTTCCAGCACTGTTGCTGCAAAAGTAATCTGGCTGTTTCCCCTGGCCGCATTTGAAATTACGGTAACCACTTTATTTTGCCTCCCCATTTTACCAGTGCTATTGAACTGTACAATAAGCTCTGCTTTTTTTCCGGAAGCAATGGGGTCGCGGGGCCAACCCTTAGGAGTGGTGCAACCGCAAGTAACCTGTACATTAGTAATCACCAAGGGCTCTGTGCCGGTATTCGTAAACTTAAAAGTATACTCCACCTTTTCTCCTTCAATAATTTCACCAAAATCATGCGCGTTCTTCTCCCAGGAGATTTCCGCCCCGCTACTCAACGTTTGAGCGCTTACTGTCGACAAAGCTGCGACACAAAGAATAGCAGTGATCCAGCTAAAAAGTTTCATAGGTTCAATTTACGATTAAAGTTAAATAGAGTTTAATTTGAGTTTATGATTAGTAACGTTTAAATGGAAAATGAGGTTCAAAAATTTTATGGCAACCGTTTGCGGGTTCGCGCCTGTGGCATTTGCGTGAAGAATGATTCAATCTTGTTGGTGAATCATCATGGAATTTCGAATCAAGATTTCTGGGCTCCGCCTGGTGGAGCAATTGAATTTGGTGAGGCAGCGATCGATTGTCTCCATCGGGAGTTTAGTGAAGAAGTTGGACTATCTATAAAACCAGGGAAATTCTTATTCGCTTGTGAATTTATTCAGCATCCACTTCACGCCGTTGAGCTTTTCTTTGAAGTCTTCCCTCTTAGTGATCAAGTACATATAGGAAGTGATCCCGAACAAGGAAGCCCTTCTATCATTAGAGCAGTGAAATTCATGTCATGGAACGAAATCAAAAAGCTTCCTACCGACCAGTGTCATGGTATTTTAAAGCACATCGATCATCCGTCGAAGATTACAACACTTAATGGCTATTTTAAGATATAAAGATTACGTTTAACCCGCGAAAATTTTTATTATTGCAATACGAAGACCGGCCAGAACGTTAAAATAATTGATTTGCAAACTGCTACCGTCCCTTACAAGCTAATCAAGAAAGTTAAAGACGACCGTTTTGATGAAGAGCTTCTTCATCAGTACGACTTGCTCATCCAAACCGGCACCAAAGATTTTCAAATTGCGGTCATCGATAGTAAGGATAACAGGATATTGTTCCTTGAAGACTATGCCATGAGCAATGTCCAATCCCACACAGAGCTGCTTCTTGCGCTGAAGGATTTATTTGAAGCACATGCTCTATTGAAAGCAGGATTTTGGAAAGGAGTAAAGATCGGCATTAAGAATAATAAATTTTGCCAAATCCCGGAATCACTATTTGTAGAGAGCAGTGCCATCAATTATTTGAAACTGAATGTTACTGTTGATGAATCAAAGGAAAAAATCATTTTTTGTAAAAACTTTACAGGAAACACCGTCACGGTTTTCGCTGTGCAAGACGATCTTTATTCTTGGTTGAGTTCCGTTTACCAGAATACATCCCATCTTTTTTTTCATCAATCTGCAGCGTTGATTGAAGGGGTTTTGAGGCAATCCAATAGAAATGAAAACCCCTTATACATTTACGTAGATCGTTTTAAACTCCATGTTTTGTCTGCCGAGAACGGCAAACTAATTTACTACAATCAATTTACCATCAAGCAGTTTCCCGACTATGTAAAATACATTATGCTGGTGATGAATGGACTGAATATGGATCAGCATAACAGCAAGATTATTTTGTGGGGGTACATTGGGAAAAATTCACCACACTATCGCGAGTTTGCTAAATACATTCGCAACGTAACTTTTGGAGAGCGATCCAATCACCTAAAGTTTAGTTATTTATTTGATGAAGTGCAAGAGCATCACTTTTTTGATCTCTATTCTCTTCACTTGTTAAAAGCCTGATGAAACGAGTAGCACTTTTTCCAGGATCGTTCGATCCTTTCACCAAAGGTCATGAAGACATTGTATTGCGTGGCCTTACTCTATTTGACGAAATTATTATTGCCATCGGATACAACAGCGCCAAGAGTCAGCGCTATTTTCCTATCGATCTGATGACAGAAAAGATAAAGGGAACGTTTAAGAATTATCCCCAGATAAAAGTTCAAACTTATTCTGAGCTTACGGCCGAATATGCCAAGAAAAACAAAGCCAACTATTTATTGCGTGGTTTAAGAAACACTACTGATTTCGAGTATGAAAACAGTATCGCCCAGATTAACAGAAGTCTCAATAATGAATTGGAGTCTGTGTTTTTGATTACTTCACCAAAATTTGCTCCAATCAACTCTTCGATTATCCGCGAAGTGCATAAATACAGCGGGGATGTATCGGCTTTTCTACCTTACCAACTTTGACCTTGAATTAATATTCACCAAAGTACATTCTGCAACCAGCAAATGGTTGCTCGTTCATAATCCTGGTCAGTTTTTGACTTTTTCTTTCTTGTAATACTCCTCAAACACAAACCGAATGGAGCGATAAGAATTTTCAAGAGCGTGATAAACTTCTTTTTGAGTCATCCAGCGAAGTTCTTCAATATCCTCTTCAATGGCCGGGCGACTTCGTGAATCATCCACTAATTCCATTAAGTACCAGCGGGTCTTTTTGATCATGTTATTCTTGTTCATCGTGTACGTATGCCACGTTGTACAAATTTTTTCTCCGATCTTCACTTCCACATTGCACTCCTCCTCTATTTCACGTACCGCAGTTCCTTTATATTTCTCTCCGCTTTCCTTTTTTCCTTTGGGCAAGTCCCATTTCTTCATGCGGTAGATCATCAAGACTTTGTCTTTCTTGAGTACCAACCCCCCTGCTGCCTTCACTACTTTGAATTTCTTCTTTAGATAGGTCTTAGTCGCCTCATAATTCTTTACCGTGATTGCCAGTGAAAGAAGGTTCATAGGCACCTTTGAATTGATTAAGTCAAGGATCAAATCCAGATCCATTAGACTGGCTTCATTCACCCACACGTGGTTGAGTAGCTTAGCCTTCGTTACCGGCTCAGAAGCTGCTTTGATCTCATAATTGATTGATCCTGGCTCCGGTTCTTCGCCAGGTTTCAGAATTCTCACAGGGATGTCGTTGACGAATAAGTCCATAAGCAACTATTGTCTGCAAAAACATAAAATATTTCCATTCGACCAACCCGATGTACTATAAAAATGAAATATTCTCTCTGATTCAAACCATTGATGCTCGTTTAGCAGCTCATTTTCTCAAAAAACCACTCGTTGCCACTTTCGACGCGCGAGTGATTAACTTTGATTTCCATGATTTACAAATGCTACTCATTGAAATCCCGTCAATCATTCACTTTCCAACGAGCTGTAAATTTGGTTATTTAAGCGGAAACTTTTCTAATGAATGATCCAGGTTTAAATTTGCGGTATGAGTTTGATCAAAATTGAAGAATCTACCGCCCAAACTGTAGCTGGCAAGCTACTCGAAATTGGGGCGATAAAATTGAATTATAAAAACCCATTTACCTGGAGCTCTGGCTGGAAGTCGCCAGTGTATTGCGATAACCGCCTGGCACTCTCCTATCCGCAAATCAGAACGTATGTAAAGGAATCATTGGCTGCAGCTATTCGCAAGAATTACCCACAAGTGGAATGCATTGCCGGTGTTGCTACGGCAGGAATTCCTCAAGGTGCTTTAGTCGCTGATCTTCTCGGGTTGCCGTTCGTTTATGTTAGGCCAAAACCAAAAGAACATGGCATGGGCAACCTGATCGAAGGTAAAGTAGACAAAGGAAAGAAGGCTGTGCTTGTAGAAGATTTGATTTCTACCGGAGGAAGTTCATTAAAAGCCGCGCAAGCAATGACTGAAGCCGGCTTTAACGTCATAGGGATGGTTGCCATTTTCACGTACGGATTTGAAGTAGCTGAGAAAAGTTTCGCACAAGCGAACATTCCGTTAGTGTGCCTTAGTGATTTTAATTATCTATTGACGGAGGCTGTAAGCAAAAAATATTTGGATGAAGATCAATTGAGCTATGTGAAAAGCTGGAGACTTGATCCAGGGAATTGGAAGTAAAGCCACATTGATTTCTTAAAAGCAAATCATCCTTCTTTCCTCAACGCCTGCAAAGGCGAAGTATTAATCACTTCGCGTGAATTCAACCAACCAATAAAAACAGTGAGGATCACAACACCCAAGCTGATCCCAAGCAATTCAAAGTAGTTAGCAACCAATTGAACCTCAAAGAAAAATTTGGTCAGCAGCCACCCACCACCGAGCGACAATACCAATGCGGTGATTGCACTGAACAATCCAAGATAACCGTATTCGATCAAGGTGATTTTCACAATCTGACTTGTTCGTGCCCCGATCGTTCGTAGTAAAACATTTTCTTTAATACGAACAAACTTGCTGTTGATCACTGCACCAGCAAGGACTACCAATCCGGTAACAATACTGAAGAGCGCGAGGAAACGAACTACCAAGGCTATCTTTTCAAAGAGTTCGTTGACTGTGCTAAGGATCAATCGTAAATCAATCAATGAAACATTAGGAAATCCCATCACCAGTGCCTGCTGAAACTTTGCCGCCACTTTCGGGTCATCAACTTTTGTGGCTGCTACCCAAATCTGTGGTGCGTTGACCAGTGTCTCTTTAGGAAATACAAAAATGAAATTAGGAGGGTCTTTCGGCCAATCTACTTTTCTGATTCCAGAAATAAAAGTTTTCATCTCCACACCTTGCACATTAAAAACTAAAGAATCACCAATCTTTACGCGCAACGTTTCCTGCATGCGTTCAGAGATCGTAACATAGACCGAATCTTTCTTTCCCTTTTCGAAATGATGCATCGTTCCCTTCACCAATTCTTCTGAGGCGGTTAAACTATCACGGTACGTCACACGATATTCACGCGTAAGCGCCCATTCGGGGATTGAAGTTGTATCTTTTTGGATAGCTTCGATCGATCGGCCTTTCAATTCACTCAGTCGGCAGGTAATGATAGGAACGATTTGGTTCAAAGGAAGTTTATGTTCCTTGATCAGTTTTATCACGCCTTCTTTTTGGTTTGTCTGAATATCAAACAAAATTGTATTCGATTGATTTTTGTTTCCCTTGAATTCAACCTGGTTCAATAAACTTTCCTGAATGATATTCAATACGGAAATAATAAAAGCACCCAAACCAATCGTAACCATCAACATTCTTGTCTGGTTGTTGGGGCGAAATAAATTGGAGAGCGCATGACGGAAAATAAAAGAGGCATTGGCAGGAAAGAATTTTCGAATTACATAAAGCAATCCAGATGCTACCAACACCAAGCAACCCAACGCCACGGCAATTCCACCCGAAAACAATCCGCCTGAAATAAAGCTTCTGGTCTGATAGGCTGCTGCAAGAATTGGAAATAGAATGATCAATACGATTGCAGTTATCCTTGTCTTCGAAAATATCCTACCTGGTACAAAGTCAGCACGCAAGACGGTCAGCGGCGGAACAAACCGAACTGACACCAAAGGCAGGACGGTAAACAAAACAGAAACAATCGTGCCTATCAAAACCCCTTCGCCTACTGCACGCCACGAAAAGAAGAACTGCATGTTGCCCGGCAAGTATTCTTTGAATACGATTGGAATGACTTGATGAATTGCAACCCCCAGCAATGCTCCAATGAAGCTGCCAATGATTCCCAAAACAAAAACCTGAATGAAATAAATATTAAACGCTTGCCAACCTGATGAACCAACGCATCGAAGCATGGCCACCTCATCGCGCTTCTCTCTTGCATAAATGTGCACGGAGCTCGCAACGCCAATACAACCAAGTATGAGCGCCACAAACGCAAGCAATGAAAAGAAACGATACACTGAGCGGTAGCTTTCTCCAAGACTTTCTTTCCTACCTTCAACGGTTTCATATGAATTACCCAGCTTCTTGGCAAGCGGCTTTACTTTTTCAATCAGGCTTTGTGTTTCCTTTTCTGATTTTGTCTTTACATAAATGCTATACCCTATTCTACTTCCAAATTGAATCAACCCGGTGGAGTCAAGTGCCTTCATTGAAACATAAACTGCAGGAGCCAATGTTGATGTAAGTCCGCCACCACCAGGGATCTTGGTCACAACTCCGGAGACAATAAAAGTTTTGTTTCCCACTTTAATCGAGTCATTTGAACTAACTTCATATTGTGTCGCCAGAGACTCATCCAACATCACATAGTCACCTGTTTGAGTTTTGAGATAAGCATCAGCAGGTTTTGTTACTATTTGTCCGTAAAACGGAAATGGTCCTTCCAATCCAGTCACTTTCACTAATCGCGAATTGCCTGTGTTCATGAACATCACCATCGAAGCCATGTCGGCATCTTTGGCGATGGACACTTTGGCTTTGCTCAAAAGATTTGTCCAGGCTGTATCAAATTTCTTATTTCCGTTGATTACCAAATCGGCTCCTAATAGTTCTTTGGCGTTTCGATCCAACTCATCCGAAAGTGAGTAGTTAAGGGAGCTGATGGCAACCACCGCTGCAATGCCGGTGACCAGTGCAGCCATGAACAAAAACAAACGAGAGAAATTATGACGACCATCGCGCCAAGCCATCCTCCAAACCCAGGGATCTTGAAAAATGTTTTTTGTCTTTCGTTTTAATTTAATGATGTACTCGATCATGTAGGAACGGTTAAACGTTCATTTACTAAGTGGCCGCCTTTCATCTGCAATATCCGTTCTGTCTTCTGAGCGAGTTCAAGATTATGAGTAACTAAGATCAATGTAGTTTTTTCCTGGCTGTTCATTTCAAAAAGCAACTCTCTGACCTGCTGAGCATTTTCCTCATCAAGGTTTCCCGTGGGTTCGTCGGCAAATAGAATCCTTGGCTTGACGATGAACGCACGGGCAATAGCCACCCGCTGCTGCTCTCCTCCCGACAATTGTGATGGGTAATGATGAAGACGATCACCCAGCCCAACCCTTGAAAGCAATTCCTTTGCTTTATTGGAGATGTTTTTTTCGCCCCTCAATTCAAGCGGTACCATCACATTCTCGAGAGCTGTCAACGTGGAGAGCAACTGGAAATTCTGAAATACAAATCCCACATATTGATTGCGCACATAGGCCCGGTCATCTTCGCTCATGGCGTTCAATTTGAAACCCATTAATGAAATAGAGCCGCTTGTCGGAACGTCAAGACCAGCGCACAAGCCAAGCAAGGTTGTTTTGCCGCTGCCGGATGGCCCGATGATGGAAAGGCTGGTTCCTTGCTCAGCCTGAAATGAGACGCTGTTTAGGACTGTTAGTTTCTTATCTCCAGAAGTGTAGGTCTTGGTTAGATTTTCAGCTTGCAATACGATGTCGGCCATGGTGAGGGGTTAGAATACAATAATCGACAATCCTGTGAAATTGTTTCACATGAACTTGTTAAATGGTAGTCGGATTGGAGAGAAAGTTATTGCAAATGGTTCTTTACTCAGCAAGACTCAGCTCATGAACTTTTTTCAATTTACTGATTAACCTTGCCGATTCAATAAAATCAAGGGTCTGTTGACCATCGCTTGCGGCTTCTTCCGGTTTTTGATGGGTCTCATATATAATACCATCAGCACCCGCCATGGCCGCGGCCAAAGCTACCGGCTCAACGTACTCACGAATACCAACCCCATGGGAGGGATCAGCTATTACCGGCAAGTGTGTCTTTTCTTTTAAGATGGGAATAGCATTGATATCAAATGTATTACGACTTGCCTTCTCATACGTGCGAATGCCGCGCTCGCACAACATCAATTTCTCATTGCCTGCAGAAAAAACATATTCTGCTGAGTACAAAAGTTCTTCGATTGTCCCTGAAATTCCGCGCTTGATCATTACCGGTTTATCTACTCTACCCAACTCGTCAAGTAAATTAAAGTTTTGTGTGTTGCGTGCGCCAACTTGAAATACATCCACGTAATCCACCATCTCGGCAATCTGGCTCACTTGCATTACTTCTGTCACAATTTTAATACCCGCCTTCTTCGCTAATGAATACCACAACTTCAATCCATCAATACCTAAGCCACGAAAAGCATAGGGTGAGCTTCTTGGTTTGAACACTCCGCCACGCATGATGCGAACTCCGTTTTCTTTCAAGTGATTAATAGTAACTTCAATTTGCTTTTCATTTTCGATAGAACATGGTCCGGCCATAATTGCTAGTGAACCGTCACCAATAAAAACTCCGTCACCCAAATCAATTGCTGTGCGACCGACTTTCCATTTGCTGGAAACCAATTTATAATCATCTGACACGCGATGAATGTCATTGATGCCGGGCATACTGCCCAACGAGCGGATATCAAATTCTTTTTTGCCGATGGCAACAATGTAATTTCCTTTTTGTGTTTTTACTTCGTTGGGCTTGTAACCCAAATTCTTCACCGACGAAATGATCGACTGTTTGTCTTCAGGAGAAATGGAAGGAGAAAGTTGAATAATCATTGAGCAAGTTTAAAGTTGTAAGTTTTAAGTTAACGGTTTGACTTTCTGATTACGATTTCACCACAAGTTTTATTTTATAGCGAGAACAAAATCCCTTACCTCTTTATTAACATCTTTCACTTGTGATAATAAACGAATGAAAGCACTTCCAACAATTGCACCCGCAGAATAATCGGAAGCTTTCTTGAAGGTTTCGTTATTTGAAATTCCAAAACCAATCAAGAAAGGATTTTTGAGTTTCAGTGTTTGAAGCCGCTTGAAATAATCTTCTTGTTCGAGAGAGAAACCGTTTTTCGCTCCTGTGGTACTGGATGCTGAGACTGCATAAATAAAACTATTCGAAGCATCATCAATTTTTTGAATCCGATCTTCGGAAGTGGTTGGAGAAATCAAGAAGATATTCTTCAATCCATGTTGTTCGAATAAAGTCTTGTATTCGGTTTCATATTCGAATAGAGGGAGATCTGGAAGAATAACACCATCCACTCCAGCAGACGAGGCATCTTTACAGAATTTCTCTATGCCATATTGAAGAACCGGGTTTATATATCCCATGAGAATAATTGGCAGCTTCACTTGCTTTCTTATTTCACTGACTTGTTCTATAAGCAATTTCAAATTCATACCGTTATCCAGTGCAACCTTGTTGCTTGCTTGAATGACCGGTCCATCAGCAACCGGGTCCGAAAATGGAATCCCGATCTCAATGATATCCGCACCGGCGTCCTCCAATGACTTAGCTATCGACACTGTGTCGTTTAACTTGGGAAACCCTGCTGTGTAGTACACGGACAAAATGTTTTTCGGTTTTGCCGCTAGAAGTTTGTTAATTCTATTTTCCATTAATTGAAAATTGTCAAATTGATCATTGATAATTAACTAGTATTTTCCCCACTTAATATACGTTTCCAAATCTTTGTCGCCGCGACCGGACAAATTGATCACGACCACATCATCTAAATCCAAATCCATTTTGCCGAGAACAGCAACCGCATGTGCACTTTCAATCGCCGGAATAATTCCCTCCAGTCGACTCAATTCAATTCCGGCATTCATCGATTCATCATCGGTAGCATTGAGGAATTGTACTCGACCCGTATCAAATAGATGTGCGTGCAAAGGTCCAATGCCTGGATAATCCAATCCAGCGGAAATCGAATACGGTTCAATCACCTGTCCATCTTCTGTTTGCATCAACAACGATTTGCTTCCGTGAAGAACTCCGATCTTACCCAACACCGTCGTTGCAGCCGATTCTCCAGAATCAACCCCATGACCGGCTGCTTCAACACCAATTAATTGAACATGCTCATTATCCAAAAAATGGTAATACGCTCCGGCTGCATTGCTTCCACCACCTACACAAGCAATCACATAATCTGGAAAAGGATTTCCAATTTCTTCAGTCAATTGGCTTTTAATTTCTTCACTAATAACTGACTGAAATCTCGCCACCATATCAGGATATGGATGCGGCCCAACAACAGAGCCAATAATATAATGTGTATCTGTCGGATGATTGATCCAATGCCGCATCGCTTCGTTGGTGGCATCTTTCAGTGTCATGTTTCCTGAAGTGGCAGCAGCGACTTTCGTTCCGAGGATTCGCATTCTCTCAACATTAGGTCGTTGGCGTTCCATATCCAACTGCCCCATATAAACGATACACTCCATGCCCATCAGCGCGCAAACTGTTGCTGTTGCTACTCCATGTTGACCAGCACCAGTCTCCGCGATTATTTTTTGTTTGCCTAATCGCTTCGCTAACAAAATTTGCCCGATTGTATTGTTGATTTTATGCGCACCGGTATGGCAAAGATCTTCTCTCTTCAAGTAAACCTTCGTTTTGTACTTTTCAGAAAGTCGTTGAGCGAAGAACAATGGCGTTGGTCGACCAACGTAAGTCTTCAACAAATGATCAAACTCCGTTTTGAATTCTGACGATTCAATAATGGACAAATAATTCAATCGCAATTCTTCTACATTGGGATAAAGCATCTCCGGAATAAATGCTCCGCCAAATTTTCCGTAGTAGCCGTGCTCATTGACTGTAAACTTCATAGTGAAAAGATTTATTAGTGTATAGAAGTTAGAATACTTTTAATTGATTTAATTTTCTGAATGCTTTTTAATCCAGGAGAGGTTTCCACCCCACTGTTAACATCAATGCCGTGAAGGTTCATGCCCTTCAGTTCTTTTATATTACTATTATCAGGTGAAAGTCCACCGCTGAGAAAGAAAGGGATTTGCTGATCATACTTTTTTAATAAACCCCAATCAAAAGATTTCCCAGAGCCGCCATAACTTTCGGATTTCGTATCAAACAAAAAGTAATCTGAGTAAGATTGAAAAGGTTTAGTCTTATCGAAGTCAAACTCATTGTAAATAGAAAAGACCTTGATCACGCCGATTTTGTTTTCCTTCAGCACTTTGCAATCCTCAAGAATTTCATCACCATGAAGTTGAACAAAGTCTAATCTGTATTTAGAAACTAACTTCAAAATATTATCAACTTTCTCATTCACAAATACCCCAACACGCTTGATCGTTGACGGAAATTCGTTGGGAATAGAAAAGTCATTTCCAACAAACCGTTTCGATTTCCCATAGAAGATAAAACCTAGGTAGTCAGGTTGCAGCGATGCCACTTCAAGAATATTGACTGCCTCACGCATACCACAGACCTTGAGCTTTATATTCATTTCCTAGCCTTCAATTTTCCAATGAACTCCTTCGCAGCAACTTCCGGTCGGCTGTGCTTCATGAAATTCTCGCCCATCAAAAATCCATCAAAGCCGGTTCCTCTCAATTCATCAATCGCTTCCGCAGAACTTATTCCGCTCTCAGAGATTTTCACAACTTCTTTTGGGATCATCCCCACTAATTTTCTTGAAACATCAAGACTCACTTCAAAAGATTTCAGGTCACGATTATTAACCCCGATAAGATCAACTTCTGAAAATAATTGTGGATGCAATTCCTCCGCAGAGTGAACCTCAAACAACACTTCAAGCCCAAGCGAATGGGCAAAGGATGCCAATTGCTTTGCTTGCTTTGGATCCAATATCGCTGAGATGAGGAGGATAGCATCCGCTCCAATTGATTTGGCTTCGATAATTTGATACTCATCAATCGTAAAATCCTTTCTAAGAATCGGACAGTAATTAAACTTTCGAGCCACCATTAAATCCTCATTGCTTCCACCAAAAAATTCTTTATCAGTAAGTATGGAAAGTGCACTTGCTCCGGCTTGCATGTAACCTATTGAAGTTCGCTCGATAGAAACGTAAGGATTAATCGGACCCTTCGAAGGCGACTTCCTTTTTATTTCCGCGATAATACCTGATAAGTCTTTGCGCTGAACGTACTTCTTTAACGAAACCGTAGGCGATGCAAAAAAAATATTTTGCTCCAGCAGTTTGACCGGATACAAGCTCTTGCGTTCAGCTACTTCCTTTTTCTTTTGTTCAATAATTTTCTCGAGAATATTCATGTTTCGTTGATCGTTGTTCGTTACTAGTTACTCGTTAAGCATTTAACAACTTCTTAAAAGCAGTCAATGCTTTTCCTGACTCCAAAGATTCCTTTGCTTTGATCAGCCCTGATTGGATTCCATTCTTTTGATCGCCACAAAATAAAGCCATGCCAGCATTGGCGATTACAACTGCATTCTGAGCTGCTGTTCCGTTCCCTTCCAAAACATCCATAAATATTTTAGCGGATTCATCCATTGTATTGCCACCACTCAAATTCTGCGCAGACAACCTTGGCAAATTTAAATCTTCGGGTTCAAGCAGCGTTTCACCAGCATTGTTAAAATACTTGAATGAGCTTGTCAACGAAATCTCGTCATAACCGGCAATAGAATGCAGGATCACAAAATCTTTATTGGTTTGCTGATACAAGTATCCATATTGGCGCGCGAGCTCTAAACTAAAAACACCTACCAGTTGTCGAGTTGGAAAAGCAGGGTTCACCATTGGGCCGAGCATATTGAAAAAAGTTTTTACACCGAGTTCCTTTCGGATAGGTGCCACATTCTTCATAGCGGGGTGAAACAATGGAGCATGCATGAAGCAAATATTTGCTTGATCAATACTTCGCTTCAATTCATCTTTATCGTTCGTGAATTTATAGCCAAAGTATTCGAGAATATTAGATGACCCTGAAAGCGATGAAACTCCATAGTTACCATGCTTGGCTACAGGTTGGCCAGCAGCTGCAACGACAAAAGATGAAAGTGTTGAGATGTTGAAAGTATTTTTCGCATCTCCTCCTGTTCCGCATAAATCTATCACCGGTTCATCAAATTTTACCGGTATGCAAAGTTCAAGCATCGCATCCCGAAAACCAGCGAGCTCATCCACCGTAATTCCACGCATCATGTAAACAGTCATGAAAGCTGAAATCTGGCTTGGGTTGTATTGTCCAGAAGTGAGATCAATCAACACTTGATGTGCTGTTTCCTTATCCAGCGATTGATGCCCAATAAGGTCAGTGAGTATCCTTTTCATTTCCATTGTACGTTATCAGTTATTCGTTAATAGTTAATTGTCAATAATACATTCGATTAACGATTAGCCATTAACGAATTATCAAGCCAGTTAGCGATCATTTTTGGTCCTTCCGGTGTCATCACCGACTCAGGATGAAATTGCAATCCTTTTACATCATACTTCACGTGGCGTAGTCCCATGACCAATCCCTCATCATTAGAGGCGGTCACAATAAGATTATCATTGATGGTTTCAGGAAGCACCGCCCATGAGTGATAATGTGTGCACTGAAAAGTCTCGGAAACATTTTTAAAAAGTTTTTCGGATTTATCGGTCACTCGGGTAATGGAAGTAACACCATGCAGAACTTTGGGGATGTTAAAAAGTTTTGCTCCATACACTTCAGCTATACCTTGATGACCAAGGCAAATTCCAAGAATGCTTTTAGTAGGTCCGTATTTTTCAATGACCGCTTTCATGATTCCTGCTTCATTGGGAATTCCAGGTCCAGGTGAAAGTAAAATCTTATCGTACGCATTTACATCCTCAATAGAAATTTTGTCATTCCTAAAAACATCAGGCTTATGGCCCAATGCACGGATAATGTGCACTAAGTTGTAGGTGAACGAATCGTAATTATCGAGTACTAATATTTTCATTGTAAAATTGTAAGATTTAAAAATTGCAGAATTGAAAGATTCTTTGTTGTCATACTATTTCTTTTTGTTTTCAAAATCCTTCAGATATTTTATGAAGCCTCCTTTTGAATATCCAAGAAATTGGTAAAGCTCTTATTGTTATTGTATTCAAAACCTTCAGCTATATTATTCGAAATTGAAATTGTAGCTCTTCTCAATTGATCTTTTGAGGAATAATCCTTTTCCAATTTTCCAACAGAAGTCATTTTATAAATCTCAACTCCAATAACAACCGCTTCCTTCCACAAATCCAAATCCTCAAATCTCTCAATCTTTGCCATAAGCTTGTCTTATGCCTTTAATTTTTTTAATTTTTCAATCTTCCAATATTTCAATCAGTCTATCAAATAGTCTCCGCCATCAAAATCGCTTTCCTCAACGCTTCCAGTTTATTATTTACCTCTTGCAATTCACTTTCGTTTACTGACTTAGAAACGATGCCTGCTCCTGCCTGGTAAATCAACTGATTGTTCTTGCTAAGAAAAGTGCGAATCATAATCGCTTTGTTTACCGAACCATCAAAGCTGAGTAATCCAATAGCACCACCGTAAAACCCGCGGCTCACATTTTCATATTCACTGATTAAATTCATGGCCATCACTTTGGGTGCGCCTGAAAGTGTGCCTGCTGGAAAAGTATCAGCGAAAAGCTGAACGGAAGAGGACTTCTCGTTTAATCGTCCTGACACTTTTGAAACCAAATGAATAACGTGTGAATAATATTGAACCTCCTTGAATACTTCAACCGTAACATGATCCGCGTTTCGGCTCATGTCGTTTCGAGCCAAGTCCACCAGCATGACATGCTCGGCATTCTCTTTTTCATCTGCCGAAAGTTTGGCGGCCAGTGCGGCATCCTCCAGGTCATTGCCACTTCTTCTGAATGTGCCAGCTATCGGATAAATGTAAGCGTGCATTTTTTTGACTTGAAGTTGCGCCTCGGGTGATGACCCAAAGATTTTGAAACTCCCATAGTCAAAGTAAAAAAGATTAGGGGATGGATTGATGGATCGAAGTGCTCGATATACATTGAATTCATCCCCCTTAAATGCATTGGAGAATCTTCGTGATAAAACAATTTGAAAAACATCTCCACGATAGCAATGCTTCTTTCCTTTTTCAATTACATCGAGAAATTCCTGATCAGTGAAATTGGTAGATTCCTTCCCGGTGGCTTCAAATTTAAAAGTCGAAAACCGATTGCTAAAAATGATTCGCTCCACTCGGCTAAGTTCACTTGAACTATAACCAAAAATAAATTCATGCAACCGCAGTTCGTTATGAAAATGATCCACCACAATCACATAGCGATAAAGCTTGTAGATCATATCTGGTATTAACGAACCCGATGTATTGATCTTGACATCTTCAAAATATTTAACTGCATCGTAAGAAGTATAGCCAAACAATCCCATCGAATGAAATCGGGGCTCGGAGGCAGTTATGTCAAATGAGTTTTTAAATGTTTCTAATAGCGCTGGCAGATTTTTATTCTTTGTGTCAAGAACAATCTCTTGCGACTGTCCATCAGGAAATCGTGTTGAAACTTTACCGGTTTGGACGGTAAAAGAGGCGATCGGCTCGCAGCAAATGAACGACAAGCTGTTTTCATTGCCATGATAATCAGAGCTCTCTAGCAAGATGCTTCCTGCAAATACATCGCGCAGCTTGAGATAGATATTCACCGGTGTGAGCGTATCCGCCAACAGTTTTTTGTAGTGAGTTTGAAGTTTGTATTTCATTTCTTTAAAATTCTGAGTTGGTGAAAATAAAAAAGCCTGCTCCGTTTGATCGGGGCAGGCTTTTTTAGAAAATATTTCTTTTCAATAAAGCACAATGCAACACCGATCGACTAACGACCTGTGCCACCACCATGCATTGATTGAAAATTGATTCATCATTTTAATCTTCTTTCTTTTTAGCCACTTTGCGAGCCTTTGGTTTTGCATCACCTAAAGCTAACGGTTTCCTGCTGGCTGTTCTTTTTAGTCTTGCTTTGATCTTCTTCTTATTCCTTGAGTTACCAAATGAACCTATTGTACGCTTTCCTTTTTTAGATTTTTTATCTCCTCTTCCCATTTAATTAAAATTTTGAGGAGCAATAATAAGGATGATTTGCGAAATACAAAAGCGCAAGGCTTAATTATTTGCTTTATTCAGCAATAATCGAAGGATTCCAAAGCCGGCCACTCCCGAAAAAAGGGAACCCATCATTACCGCGATCTTAGAACTATCAATCAGAGCCTCATCATTAAATGCCAGCAGCGTAATGAATATCGACATCGTAAATCCAATACCGGCTAATAATCCAATACCGAACAAATGAGACAATCGCAAGTTATTAGGAAGGGCACACCAGCCGAGCCATGAGCCAACAACAGCGAACAGCAAAATCCCAAGAGGCTTACCTATCATCAGTCCAAGCATAATGCCAAGGCTATTGTGGGAAACCAAATCATTAACAAAAGATGGTGGGATGACCAAAGCTGTATTGGCCAGAGCAAAAAGAGGGAGAATAAGAAATGTGACGGGCCAATGCAATTGATGTTGCAATTTAGTGGATGGTGCTTGCGCATCTCCAGCTCGAAATGGAATAGCAAAGGCCAAAAGTACTCCTGTAATCGTGGCATGAATTCCAGACCGGTGCATACAAAACCATATCGCACAACCAAGAAGTAAGTAAATCCAGATAGCCAGCACGTTCATTCGATTTAGAATGATCATTACGATAAACACTGTCGCTGCCAGACCAAGGTAAAGAAGAGAAATGTGCGAAGAATAAAATAGAGCAATGATCAAAATAGCTCCCAGATCATCAATGATGGCAAGTGCAGTTAAAAAAACCTTATAAGAAAACGGTACGCGATTTCCAAGAAGAGACAGAACTCCTAAAGAGAACGCAATGTCAGTAGCCATAGGGATGCCGTACCCATTTTGAGAAGGCAGACCTTTATTAAACATGAAGTGGATCGAAGCCGGAACAACCATTCCACCGATAGCAGCAATTATCGGCAACAGCGCCTTTTTAAAATCATTTAGTTCGCCAATGTAAATCTCACGCTCAATCTCAAGCCCCACTTGCACGAAGAAGATGGTCATCAGGCCGTCGTTGATCCAGAATTCGATCGGCTTTGTCAAAACAGGGTTGTGCCAAAAATGCTGATAGCTTCCTCCCAGCAAAGAGTTAGAAATAAATATCGAGCCAATCGTACAAAATAACAACACCAGTCCACCTGATTTCTCACTCTCAAGAAAGGCATTCAAAAATCTTAGGTGCTTCATCAATCAAGTTAGCAATGTAATTATAACCATTGTTGCTGATATGTGCCTATTGATTCCTAATTTAGCAAACTAAAAATTCGCTATGAAGTTCATCATCTTCCTCCTTTCTTTGGTTTCAATAAGCCCTGCTTTTGCTCAGACCAAAACTTACGATACGCTGCCAAATATGCCCGAGCATTATGTGACGCGTTATCAACTCTTTCAAAAAGAACGGATGGTCACTGGCCGAATAATTATGGTAGGTAACAGCATTACTGAAGGTGGCAATTGGAAAGTTTTATTAAGAGATACCACTGTTATTAATCGAGGTATTTCAGGAGATGTGACTTTTGGTGTACTCAACCGATTGAAAGAGATTACTGACCGTAAGCCAAGCAAACTATTCCTTTTGATTGGAGTAAACGATCTCTCGCGAAATACACCGGATGAAGTGATCCTTGAAAATATTTTTAAGATTGTCGGCAAGATAAAGTCAGCATCTCCGAAGACCGCTATTTATGTACAAAGCATTTTACCCACCAATGAATCCTTTAAAAACTTGCACAAGAGTTTTAGAGAAAAGGGTGAACACATTACAATAATTAATAATCAGCTGAAAAATTATACTGAAATGCTAAAATACACCTACATTAATTTGTATTCCAATTTTTTGGATGCTGACGGACGGATGGACAGCAAGTTCACCTATGACGGGCTTCATCTCAGTGCTGCCGGTTACGATCATTGGATTGAGATTTTGAAGAAAGGGAAATATTTATGAAAATTGCGAAACTTTTTTTTGTGACTACCGAATGAGAAAGTTTCTTTCTGTTTTTCCGCTTTTCGTTATTTCTTTTTGCTCATTCTCTCAATTTAAAAACATAAAATTAGCCGAGCAGTCCGATGACGGTGGGTACCCTCCTGTTGAGCCATCTATTACAATCAATAAAAATAATCCGCAAAACATTGTAGCTGGAATTGTGTTGGATCGGGTGGTGACTACTACTGACGGAGGCACAACTTGGACTGAGTCAAAATTGAATTCAGCATTTGGTGTATATGGAGATCCTGCCGTTATCTCAAACGCAAAGGGAAATGTATTTTATTTCCATTTAGCCGATCCTAGCGGCAAAGGTCAAAGTAATGAAGCCTGGCTGGACCGCATTGTATGCCAGGAATCCATTGACGAAGGGAAAACCTGGCTGGAGGGTGTATCGATTGGAAATAATCCACCTGCAGATCAAGACAAAGCATGGCCAGCAGTTCATCCAAAGAAAAATTTCATGTGCGTTACGTGGACCCAGTTTGATAAATACGGAAGCAAGGACCCGAGTTGCCAATCTAACATTTTATTTAGCAAGTCAAACAACGGAAACAGATGGTCAACACCAGTGCAAATTAATGAATCTCCTGGCGATTGCCTTGATGACGACTTTACAGCCGAAGGCGCTGTCCCTGCCATCGGGACTGATGGGAAAATCTATGTAGCCTGGGCCAACCGTGGCAACATTTACTTCGACCGATCTTACGATGAAGGCAACACCTGGTTGCGTAATGACTTGTTGATTGCAAAACAAGAAGGTGGATGGACGCTGGAAATTCCTGGATTGGAAAGAAGTAATGGATTACCTGTACTTGCCATCGACAACAGCACATCGCGCTATCATGGTACATTATACTTGGTCTGGGCTGATCAAAAAAATGGAAAAGATGATACTGACATTTGGTTGATCCGCTCAACCAATCGTGGAGATTATTGGTCTAAACCGGTGCGGATTAATACTGACGATTCGCGTACTCATCAATTTCTTCCATGGATTTCGGTAGACCCGACCAACGGGCATGTATATGTTGTTTACTATGACCGAAGAAATTATGAAGACAACCAGACTGACGTCTACCTGTCATATTCATTCGATGGAGGAAATACTTTTAAGGAAGTAAAAATCAGTGAGACTCCTTTTATTCCGGACGCCGGAAAATTCTTTGGAGACTACACCAATATCGATGCCTATGGAGGAGTCGTTACTCCGATCTGGACACGTATGGATAGCGGAAAGACAAGTGTGTTGACCACGATTATCAAAGATGAAGAGTTACCTAAATTTGAAGCAGTTATAAAAAAATAAGACGTGTCCCCCTCGCGCTTAGCAGTAAAAATTATTTTCTTTTTAAACGGCTTTGTCCACGCCAATTATTTTTCCCGTCTCCCCAGAATCCAGGAACAATTTTCAATCGACAATGGAGTAGTTGGCTTGGTTTTACTTGCATCGTCTATTGGTGCACTCATTGCTATGCCGTTTACAGGATGGCTAATCATTCGTAATGGAAGCAGAAGGATCACCATCCTCGGAATCTTTTTTTATTGCTCTTTAATTCCCTTCATTCCCTGGATGCCTAACTTGTGGACATTGATGGTCTTGTTTTTCGCACTTGGTGTTTCTTCAGGCATGTCGGATGTAGCCATGAATGCCCAAGCCGTGATGGTAGAAAAGCAAATGCAGAAACCAATCATGACTTCATTTCATGCCTTGTTCAGTATAGGTATGGCGCTCGGTGCTTTTGCAGGTGCATTCTTTACTAAAGTAGGAACTGGAATGCTTATTCATTTCACTATCATTTCAATAATTAGTTTGATCACCCTATTTATTGCGCGTTATTACTTGGTCCACGATAAACCACAAATCAAAACAACTGAAGAACCTGCCTTCCGTTTGCCAAATGCTGCTATGGTAAGCATTGGTGTCATTGCCTTTTGCAGTATGCTTGGTGAAGGAGCTATGGCCGACTGGAGCACAAACTACATGGAGAATGTTGCAAAAGCAGATCATGCTCTCGCTCCCATTGGGTTGTCAGCATTTGCTTTAGCAATGACAATTGGGCGCATCTTTGGTGATGGTGCACGAGTGAAATTTGGTGATCGCTCACTGATGGTCGCCTGCGGATTAATCGCTACTCTTGGATTAAGCGTAGCAATTATTTCCAGTCAGCCGGTTATAGTGATTGCCGGATTGTTTATCGTTGGGATCGGCCTGTCGGCCATCGTACCAATTGCCTACAGTATTGCAGGCCATACCAAAGATCTTCCTCCCGGCGTTGGATTAGCGATGGTAACAACCGTTGGCTATTCCGGATTTTTGTTTGGTCCGCCCATCATTGGTTTCATCGCGCAGTGGGAAAACCTGAGAGTCGCCTTAGGCTTTGTTGCTATACTTTTTCTAGTGATGACCTTCTTGAGTTATCAAAGGAAAAGCTGAGGAACTAGCAATTCTTGGTTTCAACATCGCAGGCTTCTGCATTTGCAGATGGCTCACTACCAACCTCATTGAATACCTGCAGAAAAGCCTCCGTTGGTTGCGCCCCCGAAACTCCGTATTTATTGTTGATGATATAGAATGGCACTCCTGAAATACCTCGTTTGTGGTTAAGTTGCTCTTCCAATTTAACCTCGGCAGTAAGCTCCTCGCTTTCTAAAAATGTCTCAACGTCATTTGCATTCATTCCCAATTGGGTTGCAAGAGCAATTAAATTTTTAGTTTCTGTTAGGTCCACTCCTTTTTCAAAGTAAGCGCTCATCAAGGCTTCTTTCATTTCAGGTTGCTTGCCTTGTTTCTTGGCGAAAGCTATTAGCCTATGCGCATCGAAGGTGTTTGGCGTAACTTTAGTATCGTTGAAATCAAATTTTAATCCTTCTTGTGCAGCAACGCCCACTACATGATTTGAAAGTTGCTGGTACCGTTCTTCACCGCCAAACTTCTTAATGAGATATTCTTTATGATTTACCCCCTCCTTTGGTGTATCAGGGTTGAGTTCGAAGGGGTGGTACTCCACTTCAAAATCAATTTTATTTTTTAGCTGGGCAATCGCTTTCTCTAATCTTCTTTTTCCGATGTAGCACCACGGGCAAACTACATCCGAAACAACATCGATTTTAATTACTGGCTTATTCATCCTTTGAATTTTTGGTCAACAACAGATGAAATCCTTGAAAAGGTTCCGATCAAAGGAATTATTCCTGAGACTAGCCGAATATCCATTGTTAGCGGGGTGAATTTAGCTTGGACAACCAATTCTTTCAAATTTGAATTTCAACTTTCCTCGTAAAAGTATCAATCTTGAACTCCATAAATATTATCTTCTACTAAAGGCGAAGTCTGAATTAAGTCCATTGCATTACTATTTGGCCATCGAATAGATTGAATGAATTTATTTCGGCTAATCTGGCCTTCACATCATATTTATTCTGTTATTCTGAGGTCTCAAACCTTTATGTTATCTTTGAGCCCTCTAAGAAATAAAACACAAAAAATATGGTTGCCGAGAAAGTTTCCTACAAAGTAAAAGACATGTCGCTGGCCGCTTGGGGTCGCAAAGAAATTAAATTGGCCGAAGCCGAAATGCCCGGCCTGATGGCGCTACGTGAAGAATACGGAACACAAAAGCCTTTAAAAGGTGCACGTATCGCTGGTTGCCTTCATATGACAATACAAACAGCTGTATTGATTGAAACTCTAAAAGAATTAGGAGCAGAAGTTACCTGGAGCTCGTGTAATATTTTCTCTACGCAGGACCATGCGGCGGCGGCTATTGCTGCTGCGGGCATTCCGGTTTATGCCTGGAAGGGAATGAACGAAAAAGAATTTGACTGGTGTATCGAGCAAACCTTGCATGCCTTTAAAGATGGCAAGGCTTTAAATATGATTTTGGATGATGGTGGTGACTTGACCAACATGGTGCTTGATCGCTACCCTGAATTGGTTTCAGGTATCAAGGGAATCTCCGAAGAAACAACAACAGGCGTGCATCGCTTAATTGAGCGCATGAACAATGGTAAGTTGCCTTTGCCTGCGATCAACATCAATGACTCAGTTACTAAGTCAAAATTCGATAACAAGTACGGCTGCAAGGAATCTTTAGTAGATGCTATTCGCAGAGCTACTGATGTGATGATGGCCGGAAAAGTTGCCGTGGTTGCTGGTTACGGAGATGTAGGTAAAGGTTCTGCTGCTTCATTGCGTGGTGCTGGTGCTCGCGTGGTCGTTACCGAGATTGATCCTATCTGCGCTTTGCAAGCCGCGATGGATGGATTTGCTGTAAAGAAAATGGATGACGCTGTAAAAGACGCTGACATCATTGTTACCGCTACCGGAAATTTTGGAATTGTATTGGGCCGTCATTTCGAAAGCATGAAAGACAAAGCGATCGTGTGTAACATCGGTCACTTCGATAATGAAATTGATGTTGCTTGGTTAAACAAGAATGCAACGAAAGATGAAGTTAAGCCTCAGGTTGATTTGTATACGTTGAAGAATGGCCGTCAGGTAATTTTGTTGGCAGAAGGCCGCTTAGTGAACTTAGGCTGTGCTACTGGCCACCCTTCGTTTGTAATGTCTAACTCATTCTCGAACCAAACCATTGCTCAACTTGAACTTTGGGTTAACTCCAACAAATACGAAAATAAAGTTTACATGCTGCCCAAGCATTTGGATGAGAAAGTTGCTCAACTTCATTTGAAGAAAATTGGTGTTGATTTGGAGACACTTACATCAGAGCAAGCTAAATATATTGGTGTAGAGGTGAAAGGACCGTTCAAGCCTGAGTACTACAGATATTAATACTCCTTCCCTAAAGCTTCGGAGCATAAATTAATCTTCGCTCTCTGCTTGCAAAATAGAGAGTCCCCAAGGTGAAGAAGCCTTGGGGTTTTTTATTTTCTATGCTCTGTGTCGACACAGACCTAGTGAAGAATTGTCAGGTTGATTCTGTCGAAACCTGACCCATGTGATTTAAATTGCCTTCGACAAGCTCGGGCTGACAGGGAACTATCAACCAATCCTCTTTGCTTTATACCCTTCTTTCAAAAGTGCCTGCACCACTTTGTCTCTCAGATCTCCTTGCAAAATAATTTCTCCATCTTTGGAGGAACCGCCAACACCACACTTCGTTTTCAATAGTTTAGTCAGCGTTTCAAGATCACTGCTACTTCCCACAAAACCTGTAACCAATGTCACTTGCTTTCCGGCTCGCCCATTTTTGTCAAGTTGAGCTCGCAGGTTTTGTTGTTGTGGAGGGAGGGTTGCTTGCTCTTCCTGGCCTACCAATTCGTATTCAAAATTCTCGCTGGTGGAGTACACTACTCCTTCGCGGTTCTTCCAATCATTTTTCTTTGCCATCGCCGTTAAAATTTATGGACGTTAAGGAATATCAAGGTCAATAAAAGCAAAATAAGATTTACAACGCCTACATTAAAGCGAAACTCCACTCCTTTCCAATAAAATGTTCCGACCAGTGAAGTCAGTAACAATAGAATCGGCCAAAAAATAAAATTTCCATAGATTGACAATTGTACATCAGTGCGATAATGAGTAGCCTCATCTTCGAGTGTCAGCGGGATCGAAAACCAGGCCGAACGATGAATACCAATCTTCGTTGCCCTTCTCAAATTTCGGGCACCTTCTCGCGACACACTCACCGTTTTACCATCACGCAATTCAAGTTTGAATGATGAGCCACGATTAGTTGGATTTTCGGTTAGCACTTCCGTAATTGTTTTTACTGGCGGCAATGAGTAATCCGTAATCAAGACAACGGAAAACAAAAGCGTCAACCGAGAAATTAGCAATGCATATCGCAAGTTGGTAGCCATCATTCCCAATATTTCCTCGCGATGCGTTGGTCTTCGTGGTACGTTTGTTGGCTTGGGCCGATAACGTGGATCACGATGTGTTCGCACAGGTTCCTGAACCTGTTCTTCCATGGGTACTCCACGAAGCATCTGGTCATAGATTACTTTGCGCAAAGGATCACCTAAGACTTCATACGCTTCATTCACTTCCTTAAAAATTGCTTCCGCTTCAAGTGTCGGATTTTTATCGGGGTGAAATTGCAGTGCTAACCTTCGATACGACTGTTTGATCTCCGTATCGCTTGCGTAAATATTCAGGCTCAATATGAAGTAGTAGTTTTTCAAATTTTTGCCAGGCGTCAAGGCACCTTTGAAGTGTCAGAGGCCTGAATAGGTTACACAGCAAAATTAAAAAAATAAAGCCCCGAACTTGCCGGGGCTCTTAGAATTTTCATCTTGGCAAGAATCAATGTTTCACAACAAAAGTAAGTACAGGGCGTCTTGAATGCCCCACCACATCTTCGGCGATGCTGCCCGCCATCACATGCGCAAAGCCCGTGCGGCCGTGGGTTGCCATCGCAATCAAATCGGCATCGATGCTATCGGAGAAATAAATTATTCCATCTTCTTCTGAAATATCATTATACACATTGATCGTATAATTTTTCAAACCCAATTTTTTAGCAAACTTAAGCATAGCATCTTTTACCACCTTGTCCCGCTGAAAATCGGCAGGCGTATTTATCCTTACCAAATGGATGGTTGAGTCATACATTTGTTGTGTCTTTTTGACAAATCGTGAAAATACTTCTTCATCCGGCGACATCGCTGTTGCATAAACGATATTCTTAAAATCCGTGCTGGCTGGTTTTTTATGGACTGTCAGCACAGGGCAACGCGAATGGCGCACAACTTTTTCCGTATTTGTACCGATCACCATTTCTTCTAATTTGGTGTGGCCGCGAGTCCCCATCACCACAAGGTCTACTTTCTTTTCAGTAACAATCGTTGTTATCCCATGATATGGATTCCCTACGCGTTGTTCTCCAATAATCTTCACTGCTGCGTACTTCGGGTCATTCACCAGTTTCTCCAGTTGTACCTTTGATTTTTTCAGCAATTCAAACGTAAATATTCTGTCTTCCCAATCAGCCTTGTGCCATTCACCAGAGACATGATAGGATTCCGTCGTGATTTCTTCTACCACATTCATGGCGATAATCTCAGCGCCACTTTTCTTGGCAATATCAAAAGCAACATCAAAAGCAGTGGTCGATGTTTTAGAATAATCGACAGGTACAAGAATTTTTTTCATTGTGAATAATTTTATGAAAACAAGATAAGTAATTTTTCAGCGCGACAAAAGATGAATTTTGTCATGTCAAGACCAGAGGTATGTTGCTTAATTTCAAATAGTCCCAAGGCTAACGAATATCCGCTTAGTCTAAACCAACAAGCCTCCAATCCCAAAAAGTAAAACAAACAGGAGCGTTGACAACGCCATTTGCTTCAGGAATGGATCTAGCTTTTCAGAAGGTAATTTAGCTACCGACTTGCCATTGATGATCAACAGCGGGGATGAAAGAAGAAATAGAAACTGTACTGGCGATTGGTAATTAAGAACGACAAAAACTAATGCGCAAAGAATTCCGCCCAACAATAATACCCAATGGTATTGAATAGCTTTCTCTCTCCCAATCCTCACCGGAATAGAAAATTTTCCTGCCTGCCGGTCTGATTCAATGTCGCGGATGTTATTGATGTTAAGAACGGCGATGGAAAAGAATCCGCAGCTTAGTGCCGGTAAAATCTGTAATGGATAAAATTCTTTCGTAAACAAATACAATGAACCCATCACTCCGACCAATCCGAAAAAAATTAAAACAGAAAGATCGCCTAACCCAATGTATCCATAAGGCTTCTTCCCCACTGTATAAGCAATGGCGGCTACAATGGACAAAAGCCCAAGGCCAAAAAAGAACAAAAACGATTTTAATTCAAATCCAAACGCGGAGTAAACAAGTTCAATACCACTAACTAAGCTAAGTGCAGTGAAAATAATAATCGCGTTTTTCATTTGTGCGGCAGAGATTGCGCCAGATTGTACAGCTCGCTTCGGTCCTTGTCGTTCGCTGTGATCTGCTCCATTCACTGTGTCGCCATAATCATTGGCTAGATTGGAAAGTACCTGAAGAAAGATTGTAGTAGTGCAGCACAGAAAAAAAATCAACCCATTGAATTTATTCTGAGCTGCCGCTAAAAATCCACCCATACCAATGCAGGAGAGTGAGAGGGGCAACGTGCGCAAACGAAACGCTTCAATCCAAACCTTCATCTAAGTTATCAGTTAATTGTTATTCGTTAATTGAATGCAAATATCGCAACTATTCACCATTAACGAACAGGGATTAATGATTAACAATTTCTAAGATTTGCTGATCTAACGGCTGAATGCCGGATTTAAAGAACTTGACCGTAGTACCGTCTTCACTCACAATATATTTGGCAAAATTCCAATCGGGCTTCTCCCCTGTCTTTCCCTGAAGCCATTGATAAAGCGGATGCTGATCTCTTCCTTTTACAGACACCTTTTCAAACATTTGGAATTTCACTCCATAGTTACGTTCACAGAATTCGGCTATCTCTGCGCTGCTACCAGGCTCTTGCCACAAGAAATTATTAGCAGGGAAGCCAAGCACTGTGACGTTCTTTCCATATTGTTCATGCAGTTTTTCCAAACTCGCATATTGCGGAGTTTTGCCGCAGTTAGAAGCTGTGTTCACAATCAACAATTTTTTTCCCTTGTATTGGCTGAAGTCAATCTCTTTACCATCCAGCGATTTGATTTTGAAATCATAGATCGTTCCGGTGGCTGGTTTATTTTTTCCAGGCGACTGGTCAGTCAAAAAAGAAGCGATACCCATCGTAACTATTATAGTTGAAGTGACAGCTATGACTTTATTTCGAAGAGACATAGGTTTTTAAAATAAGCAGTAGGCAAGAAGGAAGTTGGCAGAAAATGTCTATTGCCAACTGCTTGCTGCCTACTTGTAAAAATCATAGTTCACTGGTGATTTCTGGATCAAGTGGTTTCACTTTCGACGCGAAGAATTTAACTGTGCCATCAGGCTTAACCAAATATTTGCAAAAATTCCAGCTTGGTTCCTGACCAGTCTTTTCTTTCAAAAATTTGTATAGCGCGTTCTGATCGTCACCTTTCACAGAAATTTTTTCAAACATCTGGAAAGTAACACCGTAATTTTTCTTGCAAAATTCACCAATCTCAGCATTAGTACCTGGTTCCTGGTGCCCAAAATTGTCGGCTGGAAAACCAAGGATAGTCACTTTGCTTCCATAAGTCTCATGCAACTTTTGCAGATCTGTGTACTGAGGCGTATAACCGCATTTAGATGCTGTGTTAACAATCAACAATGTTTTTCCCTTGTACTGAGAGAAGTCAATCTCTTTACCTTCAAGTGAATTCATCTTGAAATCATAAAGTGATGCAGGTGAGCCAACGATAAGCATAAGGATCGATAAAATTAAGAGTTTCATAAGGATGTTTGTTTTGACAATAAAGATAACACAAAGCGTGTTGAGTTAGGTTCCCTTCATTGTTCTTTTAAAAATTTTATATCGCGGGCTCCCCAGAGTTATGAGCGGATTATAAAGCTTGGTGGTAAAGGTGTCAATCGCGTGAGTTTTGATTTTTGAATTCCTAGTCGGATATTCCGTGGTTATGTCTGGATTAACCCATAAGAGAATTGAGTCGATCGACCTTGTCAAAGGCGCAGTGATATTGATCATGGCGCTTGATCATGTGCGTGATTTCTTTCATGCTGACGCCTTCAATTTCGCGCCTATCGACCTGGCTCATACAAGCGTCGTCTTGTTCTTCACACGGCTCATCACCGAATTTTGTGCTCCTGCTTTTTGCTTACTCGCAGGTACACAACAATCAAAAAGCGTAACTTAATCACTACGGGTATCTCACTTATCATTTTCTTTATCATTATCCGTTGGATCAACATCTATGGTGACCCTGTGCAATGGCAACCACAATCAACTGTCATTGTTACTTTCTTGTCATTTATGAATTTGGCTAAATATCTGCCTTCGCTTCTGTTCCTTCTCTTTACACTCAGCGGAGTATTTATTGCGCTTTGGTTTCTGGACAGTGCAAAAGGAAAAGTGGCAAACTTTCTTTCCATATTTGGTCGCGTCCCTTTCTTTTTTACGTGCTACACCTCTACCTCATTCATGCTTTTGCCATGGTGGCAACAGAGTTTACAGGTTTTGGCTGGCAGGGCATGATTTGTTCGGTATTTGTAAACTATGAACCTGCCCTACGCGGCTTTGGTTTTTCACTACCAGTTGTATTCCTGGTTTGGATTGGCGTTGTGCTGATAATGTATCCGCTTTGCAAGAAGTTTGATTCCAACAAAAGCCAGAACAAACAGAAGGGATGGCTAAGTTATTTGTGACGAGTATAATCAGCCACGAGTATGTGTGGTGAGGCAATTTAACCCTCACCACTCAATAACATTTACATCTTCTCAGGAACACTGATTCCCAGCAGCCTCATCGACTTCTTCAGCACATCCGCAATGACTTGAGAGAAGGCAATCCGGAATTTCAATTTAGCCTGATCACTCTCATTGAAGATAGGAATCGACTGATAAAATTGATTGTATTCTTTGGCTAAATCAAAAGCAAAATTAGCGACAATAGCCGGCGAATATTCGCGCGCCGCTTCGTTCAGTTTGTTGATGTAATTATTAATTAAAAAAATGATGGACTGTTCCGAGGGCTCTAATGAATCTACCTTATTAATCTCTGCTTCAACCGGACTAATATTCATCGACTCTGCCTTGCGAATGATCGCGCGAATGCGGGCATGTGTATATTGAATAAAAGGGCCCGTGTGTCCTTGTAACTGAATCGATTCATTTGGATCAAACAACATCCGTTTCTTGGGATCGACTTTCAGTAAGAAAAACTTAAGCGCACCAAGTCCGATCATTTCTGAAAGTTCTTTGATCTGCTCTTCGGTTGCATCTTCAATCTTTCCAAGTTCACGGGTTTGCTTCTCCGCTTCATCTACCATCTCTTGCATCAAGTCGTCGGCATCCACCACAGTTCCTTCGCGCGATTTCATTTTGCCGGAAGGAAGATCAACCATGCCGTACGAAAGATGGTAGCATTCTTTAGCCCAAGCGTAACCGAGTTTTGCTAAAATCAAAAACAAAACTTTGAAGTGATACTCTTGTTCGTTCCCAACGGTATAAACTTGTCGGCTAATTTTTGGAAAATCGCGGAAGCGCAAAATGGCCGTGCCAATATCCTGCGTCATGTACACCGAAGTGCCATCAGAACGAAGCAAAACTTTTTGATCAAGACCATCCGCAGTTAAATCAACCCACACCGAGTCATCTTCTTTCTTGAAAAACACGCCTTGCTCTACTCCACGAAGTACTTCATCTTTTCCTAACAGATAGGTCTCCGACTCGTAATACAATTTTTCAAAATCTACACCCATCCTTTTATAGGTAGAGCTAAAGCCATCGTATACCCAACCATTCATTGTTTTCCACAATTGAATAGTCTCCGGATCTTTTGCTTCCCACTTAAGAAGCATATCAACGGCTAATTTCATTATTGACGCCTGCTTCTCTGCATCTGCCTCACTCATTCCTTTTTCAACCAACTCCTTCATTTGAGCTTTGTAGTTCTTGTCGAACTCTACATAATATTTTCCGACCAGCTTATCTCCTTTCATTCCGCTGCTGTGTGGGGTTTCTCCATCGCCAAACAATTTCCACGCAGCCATGCTCTTGCAGATGTGAATACCGCGGTCATTGATAATCTGAACTTTGTGAACGGTGTACCCAAGTGCTTTGTAAATCTCAGCAACCGAGTAACCAAGAAAATTATTTCTGAGGTGACCCAAGTGCAAAGGCTTGTTGGTATTTGGGGAAGAATACTCTACCATGATCTCTTTGCCATTGGAAGCCAGTGTTCCGAAATTCTTATCCGAAAAAATAGATTGAAATACCTCAACCCAAACTTTATCAGCAATCACCAAATTCAAAAATCCTTTCACCACATTGAATCGAGAAACAATTCCTGAGTTGGCAACCAAATATTCTCCAATTACAGTGGCAGTCTGCTCTGGACCTTTCTTTGAAATTTTGGCCAACGGAAAACACACCAGCGTATGCGAGCCCTCAAACTCCGCGTTGGTGGGCTGAATTTGCAATTGATCAACCTGTACATTAAACAAAGACGATACTGCCGATTGGATGGAAGAACGTAACTGAGAATCTAAATTCATGAACCGTTTTTTTCGAGCGCAAGTTAAATGTATTTGTACAATTGCATTCAATAGGTTTGAAGCACGCCACTAATTTTTTTGATGAATAGGTAAGTTTAGTCCAGGTGCGTTAACTTACTTTTACAATGGATGCCGGATGATGAAGGTAGTTCCAACATCCGGTTGTGATTGAATATCAATAGTGCCGCCCAATGCTTCCACCTGCTCTTTCACAAGGTATAATCCAAGCCCCCGTCCATCGGCATTCAGGTGAAATCGTTTGAACAATTTGAATACAGAATCCCGGTGTTTAGTCAAATCAAGCCCCAGGCCATTATCACTCACCGTAATCTCTACCGCGTCGTTCTCCTTTCTGGCTGCGACAAGAATTTTCAGCGTACGGTCAGGCGAGCGATACTTATACGCGTTGTTCAGCAGGTTGTAAAATATACTTTGAATAAATGCCTTCACCGAGCGAACGGTTGGCACTTTGCTAAAGTTTGCAGAGACACTCTGCCTGTAGCCTTCTGGAAGTGCATTTTGGGCTATGGCCACTGCAAACTCCGCAACAAGGTCAACCTGTTCAAGGGAATTCATACCACCTTTGAGATTGATTATCTTGCTTAGATCCGTCACAATATGATCAAGGTCAGCGCTTGACCGGTGGGTGAGTTCAACAAATTTATCCTGTTCTTCTCCCGGTGGAAGTGTTTTCAAAATAGAAGTGAGACCTAGCAGTCTGGCAATTGGCCCCCTTAGATTGTGCGATACCACATAAGAAAATTGCTGATTATTATTATTTGACCTGATCAGCTCTTCATTCATTTTTTTCAAATTGGAAGTTTTCTCTTCCACCATTTTTTCCAGGTATTCATTGAGTTGATGGATAGTACGGTTGCTTTGCGTTAGCTCTTCCGACTGCGCCTGGATTTCTTCGCTTTGTTCCTGAATCCCCTTGTTTAGCACTACAATCTTTTTGTAATAATTACGGAAACGTAACGTGGTTAAAAGAAGCGTAATAATCCCCAGTATGGCGACTGCCGCAATGATGTATTGGACCTGAAGCCGGGAGTCTTTCAACTTGACTTGAGCTTCGCTTAATTCATTTTGCCTAGTAAGGAGCTGGATATTTCGTTCACGTTGCCGGATTTCGTCCAGCCGCTGCAGGTTGGCAAACCGATTGGTCACTTCCAAACTGTGGATGCTGTCCTTCAGGTGCTCGGCTAACTCAGCAAAGCGTAACGATTGTTGAAAATTTCCCTGAGCTCTGTAAATGGCTTTCTTCAAACTATATATCTCAATGATCGCATCTTTTTCAGGCGTTACCTCTTCCATTTTTTCTCCAAGTGCAAGTTCTTCCATTGCGGTGTGGAGCAACCCCAGTTGAATGCACGCTTTCGCAAGCGAAAGATGCCCCCACAATTCACCATGAAAATGTAACTTGTCTTTAGAAATGGCGATCGCCTTCGTCAATAGGGCAATGGCTTCCGTTGGCCGTTTGGCTTTAATCTCCAAATCGCCAAGGTTGAGATAAGCTATTGCCAACTCGACATAATCATGATACTTGCTGCACGTATCTATACTGACATGCAGCACTTTTCTTCCATCCTCAAGCTGATTCAAATCCGTCAATACCACGCCCTTTAAGTTGAGCGCCTGCACCATATAGTAATGGGAATTAACTTCGATAGAATTTTTCAGCGCCTTCTCGGCAAACGATAATGATTTCACAGGATCGCCGATTTCCTTAGTAACCCACCCTAACTCCCACAGCGTCTCCTGCGCATCGTTGAAGTAGTTTTCTCGCTCTGCAATCGCCAGTGCCTCATATAAGTTTTCAAGGGAAAGTTCGTAATCGCCTTGTATGCTAAAGGCGCGCCCGATATCCTTCAAAAACTCGGTCTTTCTTTTTGGTAGGGAATGTTCGTCAAGGTATTTACGGGCTGAGTCCATATAGAGGAAAGCCTTATCATAGTTACTTTGTGCTATAGCAAAGAGCACACGGTTACAGTTGATTTCAAAAATCCAGTTTTTACTATCGCGCATTCTCTTGGCTCTTTGCCAAGTTATGTCGAGGATGGCATTGGCTGAATCATACTTTCCCTGTCGCGACATCAGCACCGCTTTCTGCAACCAAACATCAATGATCCGCTCTTCATCATGTAAGGCATAATTGATTTTCAGAGCACGATCCAAATATTTTTTTTGCATTTCGTTGTTGTGCGAAAAGCGGTACATCACACTGAGGTTGCGGTACAACTTCGAAAGGTTCAGCGGGTTGGTGCTATCTTTCAGGATAAGGTAAGCTTTGTCGTAGTAAAGTTTGGAGGAATCAAAAATTCCATTGTCCATATAAAAATTGCCTAACTGCAACAACGTATAGCTCTCATTATCGCTGTCTCTTGATTTCGCCGAAAGAGCCAGTCCCTTTCTCATGTTTTGTAATCCCTTGGGATAATACCCCGACAGATGAGCATTTACACCTTTTTGTGAATAGGCAACACCAGTAAGCTTTTCGTTTTTGATTTTACTACCTAATTGAATCGCCTGATCAGCGTATTGATCGGCTGCATCATGATCATTGCCAATCAATTCGTAAGTAAGTTTATTCAGTACAACAAGTTTGGTTTCTCCTTTGCTTTTTTGCAGTTCACGTTTCAGGCTATCGGCTGTTTTCGTTTGTGAACATACCAATAACGGTACCATCACAAGTAAACATACCAACCTACAAGCCATCTTCGATAAAATTTATGTACTTCCAAGTTAACGAAATAAAATAATTATGCATTAATGCACCTCAGCATGGCCTGATTCCTAAAAGAATACATTAATGTTCACTACGGGTTTTATTCATGGAAATAGAAACCTTTTTTCTCGCCTGCCCGCATCCATGCCAGCGACAAGAAAAGCAGCTTAGGAAATATCGAAGTGGAAAGAGAAGTTGGTAAAGAACCTTTCACATCACAATGAAAACAAATTTAAATTTGTAAAAAAGAGAATACATTCAAACGCAAAGGACGCAAAGAACCGCAGAGTTAATGTGGAAGTGGCTTCTGCTTTTCAACTAAAAGTCCAGCTTGAATCAATTCGAAGTAAAGACATTCCTGATAAGAAGATTCCAGAAGACCGGGCCCAAGTTCCCGATGAACTTGAATGGCGCATCCAATTACTTTTTCGGAAATCTCGTTCTCTGTCATTTGCATTTCCTCTGTGTACCTCTGCGCCCTCTGCGGTTAAATGCATTCTTAAACCGCAAAGAACGCAAAGAAGCGCAGAGGCTTATTAATTCTTAATTGTATTTCCTTTGCGTACCTCCGCGACCTCCGCGGTTAAATGCATTTCTCACATATCAAGAATATACGCAAACATCAAAGGCGCCACGATAGTCGCATCGCTCTCCACAATAAACTTCGGAGTATCGATACTCAATTTACCCCACGTGATTTTTTCATTAGGTACTGCGCCCGAGTAAGAACCATAACTTGTTGTTGAATCACTGATTTGACAGAAATAACTCCAGAACGGAACCCCATCTCTTTCCAAATCCTGGTGCAACATAGGCACTACACATATCGGGAAGTCACCGGCGATACCACCACCGATCTGGAAGAAGCCGATACCATGTTCGCCAGCATTGTTAGTGTACCAATCCGCCAGCCATACCATGTATTCAATACCACTCTTCATGGTCGATGCCTTCAATTCACCGGTCAATACGTACGAAGCAAAAATATTTCCCATCGTGCTGTCTTCCCAGCCCGGCACCACCATCGGCATATTTTTTTCCGAGGCAGCAATCATCCACGAATTTTTCGGGTCGATCTCGTAATATTGTTTCAAGTCACCGCTGTTGATCATGCGGAACATGAACTCATGCGGAAACAAACGCTCCCCTTTGTCTTCGGCATCTTTCCACACTTTAAACAAATGTTTTTGCAGCCTGCGGAACGCTTCTTCTTCCGGAATGCACGTATCCGTAACACGGTTCAAATGTTTTTGCAGCAAATCCCACTCTTGCTCGGGTGTGAGATCGCGATAGTTAGGAATCCTTCTGTAATGCGAGTGCGCCACCAGGTTCATGATGTCTTCTTCCAGGTTGGCGCCCGTGCATGAAATGATCTGCACTTTGTTTTGGCGAATCATCTCGGCAAAGCTGATGCCCAGCTCACCGGTGCTCATCGCACCCGCCAGGCTCACCAGCATTTTCTTGCCATCGGCAATGTGTTTTTTATAGGCTTTGGCTGCATCCACCAAAGCGGCCGCGTTGAAGTGCAGATAATTCTTTTCAATGAAAGTGGAAATCGGACGGTTGCTCATAACTTCTGTAAAATTTTGACGCGAAAATAAGGGATTAAGTTGAAAGTTGCTTGCCCGCCATAGCTTTAGCGAAGGCGGGAAAGTAGAAAGTTAATGGGCGGCCCCCCGATGCGCACATTGCAAGCGCACCAGCTACCGGGGCCAGGCTGTCGGCAGTCGCCAATCAACCGCACATTCCATTTCGGGCTCCAACAAATGCCTCCATCCTTGGCCGAAATTGTCATTTATCAAAAAATGATGACATCAGATAAAAAGTCGTGTCAATGAAGAACAATACTCCATTGTTTGTCAACACATTTTCATCGTGCAAGTCTTCCAAAATAATTCCCGCTTCAGAATTAAAATAGTCGTTATTCTTCTTCAACTGAAATCCATTGGCATTCAAAAGCTCTTTCACAATGCCTGGATCGGTTGGTTCAGTAATTTCAATGAATGGTTGTTTTACAACGGCATGCAAGATTTTTTCTTCCAAATAAAAGCCGACCAGTTCATACGCTGTCTGAGGGAATAAAAAATTGTGAATTAATAGATTGCGGAAATAATCGAGCCAGCGTTCATAAAAAATCGAGTCATTAAGTTTGATAACGTAATGTACATCCTTATCCAAATAGACTCGCTGCTCTGCGCCTCTTGCAATGAATCTACTCTCATCTACCAGGTTGAACCAAAGATGAGAAGCATCAATCCACTGGATCAGCTTCGCTGCTTCTTGATCTTTTGAGAACTCGTTTGTTTGAGGGTTTCTACCTGCTTCCTGGCTTTCTCCAAGGTAGTAGGCTGCTGCTTCAATAGGATTTGCTTTTGAATCTCGGCCAGCTCCTGAAATGATACTTTGTAGTTCATATTTCAAGTTCATTTTTTACAAAGATAAAAATAATCGGAGGTACTGACTCCATAACTCAGGCGAATGACAATTTTGAACTTGGGTTTTTACGCCTCACCAACTCTTCGATTCTTTTTCGAGGTCATCTACACTTAAGTAATTCCCTTCACTCACTTGACTTTTCGCTTCATCTATCTGCTCCACGTATTCCTTATGCGACATAAGTTGAAAAGGTCCTTTGGCGCTTTTCAACAAAGTGAAAACAGCTTCCAGTTTTTCTTTGTCAGCAATCACATCGATGATCTCGTGAAGTTGCAATCGCAAATCTGCTACGCCCATATTGTTTTTTAGCAAATTTAAGCAAAACTCTGCGCTTCTTTGCGCCTCCGCGGTTAAATGCATTCAACCGCAAAGATCGCTGAGGTTCGCAGAAAGACTTGGGCGGCCTGCCTCCACGTACAATTCCAACGCGGGCATCAGGCTATCCGCTATACTTCTCGATCCACACGCGTACTGCGCAGGGGATTGCTTCGCTCCCGTGCTTCACAGAGTTTCGCACCAAGCCGCCAAAACGATCAGGTTCTTGCTCAAGCAGCTAACAATAACTAAAGTGTATTATGCATTAATTGTATCACCCGTATGTTTTTCAAGCCATTCAGTTGCAGCAATCAAGGATTGTTCAAGGCACCCTATAAGCTCGCGTACTTTAATGGGCTCACCCTTGTTATTTACTATTAGTTCTAATTTCGATACAACTTTGTAACCTATTGACAGTCTTTCTTTAAGATTGAATTTTTTTTTAGGAATTGAAAATTCATTGAACGTAACTAGAACCACTTCCGTTGGAATATTCACATTTTTGGCATTTAAGGTTAGGTCAGGGAACGGCTTCGTTTTTGCCATGAGCTCCACAGGCATATTAATTTCATTTCTTATTTTGAGCAGATTTTCTAACCCCTCAAAAAAATTCTTAGTGTCAATAATAATTGGAAAGTCAAGAAGTGGATCAATAGATTTACTTGTAAAATTTGCTTTTGAGGGTGTGAAATGATATCCAATTGGGAATTCGCTGTTGTCTATTTTACTTAAGTGTACCTTGATACCTTTAAGTTCCTTCAAAAAGTCCGCAACAACTTTCGCTTGTTTTTTTAAAGGCTTTCGCAAGTCGTTATCAGAATACCAAGCGTGAGTCTGTTTATTTTTTTCAATCAATTCAACGATGTCCTCCCAAGAAAAAATGTGCAATTCAAAAAATCCATTTGCTGTATTGTCAATATTCTTTTGACGCACAAACTCTTCAATCTTCACATCCTTCAAGGCTGTAGTCGCAAAATATAGTTTCTTTAGTGGCGGCTGAAATAATTTAGCTTTTTCCACTTCTGTGGAAATTTCGGTTTCAGTAAACTGTCTACCAGTGTATACATCCTTACCCTTGCATTGAATGCCATAATACTTTGTCTCCCCGAATGGAATTCCGTAAATATCAACTCCATGCTGCACCTGCCCGGCTCTTCCGTTCTTTTTTATTTCGGGGCACTTCCAAATTTCTCCCCATAGTTCTTTGCAAAGAGTTTCAAAATCTTGCCAATTCTTTGGTTGTTTCAAAATCAGAGGGGCTTTCATTAGTATGTCTGAGGAATTTTATATGCCTCAGCTGTTCAATTTACAAAATGCTTCCGTTACCGGAATTATCCCCTCAGTTTAGCGCTCGTTTGCAACGCGTTCTCATTCAGCTTATCTTAGAGACTGTTCACAGTAAGATCTACAATGAGATTATTCGCTCTAACTTTTATTTTCTCTTTCTCCGAAGAGTCACCCGTCACGGGGGCTCTGTCGGTTAAATGTGCGCAGAGTCCTGAGGCAGTGACTCCGCGAAGAATTAGAACAAGCGTTTCGAAAATGATTCTGCCGCGCGCATCGTTATCGTGCGTTTACTTCAGCAGACAAAAGCTTGTCTGTAAAAATATATGGGATCATTTTTCCATTTAGTGCATAGTGAATCTCCACCGCGTTGCCTGGCTGATATCTTTTGTTTACGTTAGCATCTACCTGCAGTTCGTGATCGCCAATAGTCTTATAGTAATTTGTTCTTCTACTTTTTCCTGTACCCACTCTCTCTTTACGTTCATTCGTGATAATTCCCCTGATTACTATTTTTTTATTCCTCTTCAAGATTTCCTTCATACTTGAAATTGAATAAGATACTATGAACAGCAAGAAACCCATAAACGTAATCAAAACGAAAACCGGTGCCAGTCCTTCTGAGAAAAAATAAACGCCACCACTTCCCACGGCCGCCACGATCAACACAAATAACACCGTATTGCGAATGGAAGTGTTGAGCTTCTTGATATCCTGAGCAGTCAATTCAACTTCTTCCTCCAGGTGCTGTATCATATCTTATCTTG
>Ga0302164_10000051_pt1 | contig 59797 bp, 50 predicted proteins | sample I_Fen_E3_1_FD_193500 | JGI IMG/M metagenome (GOLD analysis project Ga0302164, IMG submission 193500) | Peat permafrost microbial communities from Stordalen Mire near Abisko, Sweden - I_Fen_E3_1 | ecosystem: Environmental > Terrestrial > Soil > Wetlands > Permafrost | place: Sweden: Abisko...
TCACTGGATGGAAAATGTGAAGGATTGGTGTATTTCACGTCAGCTTTGGTGGGGACATCGTATTCCGGCTTATTTCTTGCCGCAGGGTGGTTTTGTGGTGGCGCTTTCAAAAGAAGAAGCTTACGAGAAAGCATTGAAGATGGTCAACTATCCATTGACCATAGACGATTTACGTCAGGATGACGATGTGCTTGATACCTGGTTCTCCTCTTGGTTATGGCCTATCTCGGTTTTTGATGGTATTAATAACCCTGAAAACGAAGAAATCAACTATTATTATCCAACCAATGATTTGGTAACTGCTCCTGAAATCTTATTCTTCTGGGTGGCGCGTATGATCATTGCTGGATATGAATATAAGGGTGAGATGCCTTTTAAAAATGTATACCTCACTGGTATTGTTCGCGATAAGTTAGGACGTAAGATGTCTAAGTCGCTGGGTAATTCGCCCGATCCATTGGATTTGATAGCCCACTTTGGTGCTGATGCGGTACGTTTAGGTATGTTACTCACTTCGCCGGCCGGAAACGATTTGCCTTACGATGATAGTCTTTGCGAACAAGGTCGAAACTTCAATAATAAAATCTGGAATGCTTTCCGATTGGTAAAAGGTTGGGAAGTCGCCGACATTGAGCAACCCGAATCGGCTCGCATGGCGGTAAAATGGTTTGATGCACAGCTCAACAAAACATTGATTGAAATTGATGATCTGTTTTCAAAATACCGTTTGTCGGAAGCATTGATGGCGGTTTATAAATTGTTCTGGGATGAATTCTCATCGTGGTATCTGGAAATGGCAAAACCGGCATATCAACAACCGATTGATCGTACTACTTATGAAGCTACTCTTGGTTTCTTCGATTCATTGCTGAAAGTGCTTCATCCGTTTATGCCATTTATTACCGAAGAATTGTGGCAAGCGTTGGAAGACCGTAAAGAGGACGAAAGTATTATGGTGCAGTTGCAACCCAAAGCTCTTGCTGTTGATGAGGCTTTGATTGTGAAATTTGAATATGCCAAAGAAGTTATAGCAGGTATACGTTCGGTTCGTTTGCAAAAAAATATTCCAAATAAAGAAAGTCTGAGTTTGCAGGTAATTGGCGAACATAAGACAGACTTTAATGCTGTAATTTCCAAACTTGGAAATTTGGAAACGATTGAAAGTGTTACCGATAAAGCGGCCGGTTCTATTTCATTCCTAGTTGGTACAACTGAATTTTCTATTCCTATGGGAAGTCTGATTAATGTAGAAGAAGAAATCACCAAGATGGAAGCCGAGATTAAGTACTACGAAGGTTTTATCGAATCGGTTATGAAGAAACTGGGTAACGAACGATTTGTGGCAAATGCTAAACCGGAAGTGGTGGAAGCCGAGCGGAAGAAAAAAGCGGATGCCGAAAGTAAAATAGCTTCGTTGAAAGAGGGAATTGCAGCTTTGAAAAAGTAATTCTGTTACTATATTCTCCGAATGTGAGAACAAAAAAAGACCGATTTGAAATTTCAAATCGGTCTTTTTTATAATACTTATTTGTTCGGATTATTTCTTTGTGAAATCACCGGCATATACCAATACAAATTTATTCAAATCGAAATATTTTTTGATAGCGGCATTTACTTTTGTTACGTCCAACGCTTTTACCTTGTTTTCATAATCGGAGTAAGCTTTTATTGTTTTGCCTAATTCTAGGTATCTCCGAAGTTGATAGGACAAGAAATTGTCCATACTCAAACTTGTTTGGCGGCTTTGAAGCCACGATTTCAGCGAACTATCATATTCTTCTTTGGTGAATCCTTTATCGATGGCTTTTTTGATTTCTTCCCTAAGTGCATTATCCATTTTATCCTTATAAATAGGATTGAAGAATGCGTAAACTCCCCAGCTTCCTGTTTGGTCAATAGAATTACCGTTTGTATATGATCCGGCACCATAGCTCATGCCTTCAGCTTCGCGCAAACGTTGAGGAATCCGGGATGATAAAAATGCACCTCCACCCAACAATTCATTCGCCATTTCTACAGCCGGATAGTCTGGATTTTCTTCACCGATCTTCAGATTCAGATTTCCCATAACGGCAGCGTTTGTCTTGTCGTTTATCTGAACGGTTTGTGTCTGGCTTTTTACGTCGAAATATTGTGTCGGGATTCTTTTGTAAGCTATTTTGGGTGTCCATCCTTCAAATGTGTTATTCAGGAAGTTCAAAGCAATCTGTTTGTCAACATTTCCAATAAACACTGAGTAGGTATTTACACCTCCGTAAAAGTTTTGGAAGAATTCTTTTATGTCCTCCAGTTTTACGGTGTTGAGTTCTGCGAGTGTTTCGTCAATAGTAGCTTCGTAATACGGATGTGTTTTCGGATATTTTGAACTCAAATTCGTAACTTTTTCGCTTGCTACCATTTGCGGATCATTTTTATAGGTTTCCAACTCCGATTTTAGTTCCAGTTTTACTTTTTCAAATTCGCCGGCATTGAATGAAGGGTGACGCAGAATGTCGTTTATAAGGTCGGTAGCATCTTTCAGGTTTGTTTTGTCGCTGCTGAAGCTTATTGACACACCGTTTACACTGGCGTTTAGGTTTAAGTTGGTTTTATACTTATTCAATAAATCATTAATTTCTTCTTTCGATTTGGTAAGTGTTCCAGTTTTTAGCATTTTGGCAGTCAGTGATGCTATCAGTGATTTATTGCTCAAAGTTGTTTCGCTTCCCACTCTCATAAGTATTCTTCCTTCAACTTTATCTCCTTTGGTTGGTTTGTTTAGCAGAAGGTATTTTCCACCTGAAGCAAGTTTACCTTCTTCCGATAGTTTCAGGATGTTCTCTACCGAGGCATCAAATTTGCCGGCGGCAGGATCCAGCGTTTTTCCTTTGTAGTTATTTACCAGCGAAGAGATATCATTGATTTCTTCCACCTTTGTTCGTTGAGATTTGCTGTCAGGGATAAATTTACCCCAGGTTCTGTTGGTGGTCAGGTAGTATTTCTTTGCAGCATTTTGTACGTCTGCCAGGGTAAGCTTCTCTACATTGTCGCGGTACAGGAAGAATAAACGCCAATCGCCTGCACCAATATATTCTGTCAGGTCAACCGCAAAATTAATGGTTTTGTTGAATGTGTTTTCGATATTTTTTATCAGTTCATTTTTGGCTCTGGTAAGATCTGCTTCGGTAAAAGTCATTTCAGGTACTTTATTCATTGTCGACAGGAAAGCTTCCTGAGCAGCATTGATATCTTTGTCCTTAGGAACTTCGCAAGCAAAATAACTGAAGCCCGGATCTTTTAGTGTGGCGGCATAACCGTAGATGGAACTCGAGAGTTTCGTGTCTACCAATGCTTTGTATAAAGGTCCGGAAGGATTATTTGTCAGGATCGAAATCAAGGCATCATTAGCAGCATAATCCTTATCGGGGACGCTGGGTGTGTGATACATCATAGCCACATACTGAATATCTCCGTTGCGTCTTAGTTCAACATAGCGTTCTCCATCCTGAGGTGGTTCCACCGTGTAGGTTTGTTCGATGGGAGCAGCAGATCTCGGTATGGAAGCAAAGTATTCTTCAATCCACTTGAGTGTTTGTTTCTCGTCAAACTTTCCGGCTACAATCAGGGTAGCATTGTTAGGTTGATAATATTTCTGATAGAATTTCTTCAGTCGGTCTGCTTTTACTCTTTCAATATCTTCTTTGCTTCCAATGGTTGATTTACCATAATTATGCCATAAGAAACCGGTGGATATTATTCGTTCTTGTAGTATGGAAGCGGGATTGTTTTCGCCGATCTCGAATTCGTTTCTTACAACAGAGAACTCTTTGTCCAGGTCGGATTGCAGGATAGCGGAGGTAACCATTCTGTCGGCTTCCATGTCTAGTGCCCACTTCAGGTTTTCGTCGTTTGCAGGCAAAATTTCGTAATAATTTGTCCGGTCATAAAAGGTTGTTCCATTAGCGGAAGCGCCTTTGTCGGCAATAGCCTTTTTGATGTCTGTAAATCTGGCGGAACGTTTGAATAACATGTGCTCAATCAGGTGAGCCATGCCTGATTCGCCGTAACCCTCGTGACGAGAGCCTACGCCATAAACAATGTTCACAATTACATTCGATTGAGATTGATCGTGCATTAAAAGCACCTTCAGTCCATTTGGTAGGCTGTAAGCCTTAACCCCTTCTACAGAGGTTTCAAAATTACAAATTTGTGCATTGCTCAGTGTAACAACCATGAAAGCAAAACACAGAAGAACGATTTTTTTCATTTTACGATGGTTTTAATTGATATGGAAAATTGATAAATTATTTGTCTTTCCGGTATTGAATAAATAATAAAAACAGTTGAAAGTCTGTGGTGTGCTAAGCTTCGGATTTCAATTTATAGTTACAAAAAACAAAAATATAAGTTATAAACATTGTATCCTGTATTTATTAGTAAAGATTATTATAATAAAGCGAAAAATTAAAACGAACGACTCTTGAGCTTGTTATTTACCTACAGATGGATTGATATTGCGACTTACCGGCTCTTTCTGCCTGACTCCGTTTTTTTACGCTGTACGGTGCGGGTATATTCTCCGGTTTTTTCCTTGGCGGTTAAGCTGGAAAACTCTAACTTTGCATCTGCATTAATAAACAGATAATTATGATACCTACATACAAAGAACTTTGTCTTTTTGCTTGCGATGTGGCCCGCTCTACCGGAAAATTTATGGCTGAGGAGCGTGTTGGGTTTGATTCCTCAAAAATTGAATTTAAAGGCGTGCATGACCTGGTGAGTTATGTGGATAAAGAATCAGAAAAAAGGATTATTGCCGCTTTGCAGATTGTATTACCCGAGTCGGGTTTTATAGCCGAAGAGGGTACCTGTTCCAAACGTGGCGAACGATTTAATTGGGTAATTGATCCACTGGACGGTACTACCAATTATATTCAGGGAGTGCCGATTTATGCTGTGAGTATTGGCTTGTTGGATGGAGACGAACTGGTGTTGGGGGTAGTATACGAAGTTGGTCGTCAGGAATGCTTTTATGCCTGGAAAGACGGCGGAGCTTATTTGAATAACCAACCGATTCGGGTTTCCACACGCAACAATATGAACAACGCTTTGCTGGCAACAGGTTTTCCTTATTCCGACTTTAGCCGGATGGACGAATATCTGGAATTGCTGAAATGGACCATGACCAATGCGCGCGGTGTTCGCAGGTTGGGATCGGCTGCTACCGATTTGGCTTATGTGGCATGTGGACGGTTTGATGCTTTTTGGGAATATGATCTTAAGCCCTGGGATGTGGCTGCCGGTGCTGTCATCGTAAAAGAAGCCGGTGGGGTGGTTACCGATTACAAAGGTGGAAATGATTATCTCTTTGGTAAAGAAATAGTAGCATCAAATGGGTTATTGACTTTACCGTTGAAATAAAGAACCCTTAGCTGATGTAGAAGTTTAGTTATTTCACAACTAACTTATCATATTAGAAACAATCAATATTGCAGCAGGTAGGTTTAAACTTGTCGGCTGCTAACATTAGTCATCTTTATATTATGCTAATCAACGAAAGAGATACCCGCCACGAACGCTTATTGCAAGTAGCTGACGAAATGATGACGGCTGCCCGAACTGCTCCAAAGGGGAAAGGTTTTGATATTATAGAAGTAGCCGTAATGACAGGCGACACAATCACTTATGTGTCCAAAGCCATGCTGACATACAGTCAAAAAACAGGCTTGAAGTTTATAATCCGCGATGCTGAAAATATTTTACAGGCCGAAGCTATTGTTCTGATAGGTACAAAACAAAAAATACACAGTCTGAACTGCGGATATTGCGGTTTTGATACTTGTTTTGAAAAAATGACGCATCCCGATATTCCCTGTGCGTTGAATACGGTAGATGTAGGCATTGCTATAGGTTCGGCCTGTGCGGTAGCTGCCGACCATCGGGTGGATAGTCGGGTAATGTTTTCGGTAGGCAGAGTCGTACAAGAGCTGGATCTCTTACCCGGTTGCAGTAATATCTATGGCATTCCGATTAGTTCTTCTTCCAAAAATCCTTTTTTCGACCGGATATCCAAAACACCCGATTCACACTCTACCGAAAAATAAGAGTTGTAGATAAACCTTAACTTGATCTGTGAATTTAAAATCAACATTTGAAACGTTCTGATTTGATACATGATGAACATGACTTTTTACCCCTGTTGCGATGGCATAAGAGTGCATGCAATGTATATGCAAGTCAGAATGGTAATGTTATTGGTTTTACTTGTTTATTTTGAATAGCTTTTATGGAATCAACCCTCATTTCATCAAAAGATAAACTTTGGACACAAAGTTTTATCAGTGCTTGCGTGGGTAACTTTTTGCTCTTTTTTGCCTTTTACCTTCTGCTTCCCATTCTGCCTCTTTATTTGATAGACCGTTTTCATTCTACTAAATCGATGGTGGGTATAATTTTATCCTGCTATACGCTGGTGGCTTTAATTGTGCGCCCGGTTGCCGGATTTGTTCTGGATATGTTTAACCGCAAGCCTATTTATTTGCTGGCTTACGGACTTTTCTCGCTTACGTTTATAGGTTATCCGTTGGCATCTTTTCTCTCCATGTTTTTGTTCATCCGTATTTTACATGGGTTGGCATACGGTGTGGTAAGTACAGCCGGAAGTAGTCTGATAGTGGATATTATGCCTGCTTCCCGTCGGGGAGAAGGTCTGGGTTATTTTGGGGTAGCCAATAATATTGCCATGGCCATGGGTCCGATGATTAGTTTGTTTATGCACGATTATTATTCCTACGATGTTATCTTTTATATGGCTATCGGTAGCGGATTCGTTGGGTTTATTGTTGCATCAACTGTCAGATCAAACAAAAAAGTAGATAAAACCGCGAAGCAGCCTATTGTTTTCGACCGTTTTTTTCTACTTAAAGGAATTAAAGCGGGGACTAGTTTATTCTTGTTGGCCATCCCGTACGGAATGCTCACCACCTATGTAGCTATTTACGGCCGGGAGCTGGGAATTAAATCCGGCATGGGAATTTTCTTTTCACTAATGGCAGTGGGGTTGATTGGTTCGCGTATGTTTGCCGGCAAAATGGTGGACAGGGGTAAACTGGTAAAAGTGATAACGTGGGGAATTCTGATTTGTATCCTTGCCTTCTTTACATTATCAGGATTGAACCGTCTGGCTTTATCTGCTTATTCCGTTTCAGCAGTTACGCTGTTGTTTTATTTGGTAGCTATGGTGCTTGGCGTCGGTTACGGCATGTTATTTCCGGCTTTCAATACCTTATTTGTCAATCTGGCTCCGAACAATCGGCGCGCAACAGCCAATTCAACTTATTTAACCAGTTGGGATATTGGTGTTGGTGCCGGTTTGGTATTAGGTGGTCGGTTAGCGGATACCACAGGTGGTTTATCGTTGGCTTTTCTGATGGGAGCGTTTGCAGTATGTCTTTCGTTCGTGCTTTTTACCCGAATCGCCGGACCCCATTTTGTCCGGAATAAATTGCGATAATCTGTTTTCAGAGCTTAAACTTGCCGTTATTCTTCAGCGTCTGGAAGTTTGGGTTGAACAATGCCTTCATAGGATTTTGTACACGCTACGAATTCTGAAATCAATCCCGGATTGGTTTCAAAAGCATTGCCTACCACTACCAGGTCGGCTCCGGCATCAAACGCAGCGGTTAGTTGCTCTACGGTTTTGATACCTCCTCCTACAATAAGCGGAAGCGATAGTCCTTGTTGTATATATTCAATCATTTCGGTTGGCACGGGGGTGTTGGCACCACTTCCGGCTTCGAGATATACGATACGCATACCCAACAGTTCAGCGGCAACAGCTGTGGATAGTGCAATTTCATTTTTGTCGCGTGGAATTGAGCGCGTATTACTCATATATTCCACCGAGCTTGGTTTTCCGCCGTCTATCAATAAGTAACCGGTAGGGATGACTTCCATCTCCGATTTTTTTATGGCAACAGCCGAATTCACATGTTGTCCGATCAGAAATTCGGCATTACGGCCTGATAAAAGGGATAGATATAGCAGAGCATCAGCTTTAGTGCTGAATTGCGAAGCATTTCCCGGAAATAAAACAATGGTTGAATCTACTTCTTCTTTCAGCAGATCTATCAACGAATCAAAAGGGGTCATAGTATGACTTCCTCCGACAAAAATAAAATCGGGAGTATTTGATTTTAATGCGGCTATGGTACTTGACAAAACACTTCCGCGACATTGATCTGGGTCAAGCAATATGGCAAGCATCTTGTGATTGGACTCTCTTTTTACTAAGATGGTTTTATATACGTTTTTCATATCGAAAAAATGGTTGTTTAATCAATGCAATACACCAATGTGTATGTTGAGTTTTGAATATAGTGTAGCTGGTATAGTTTTTTTGTTGGCACATGCTGCGCAGTAATTTGCCCCGATGGTTTTACGTCAAAAGGAAAAATGCGGAGCTGATTGGCAAAATCAATAGCCTCCCGCCCAATAATTTTATATAAACTTTCTTTTACCGACCAGGCTAGTTGCAGTTGTTTTATGTTTTTTCCGTTCGACAGGTCCTGCTGCTCGCCCCGACTCAAAAAGCGGGTATAAACTTTTAGAATTTTATCGGTCGGACATTCAATATCAACGCCTGTGTGCAGTGTGGTATGAGCCATAACTGCAATCCAGTTTTTGCTGTGCGAAATGCTGATCTGATAACTTCCGTCCTTTAGTATTGGTTTTCCGCTTTCTTCGTGTTCCAGACGGACTTCTTTGCCCAACAAGGCCTTCAGGGCAACGCGTACACCCAAAAATTCGCGTTTACGTTTTTCGGAGGCTATTTTGTTTAATTCATTGTCGTAAAAAAAGCTCAACTGACTTTTCAGTTCGTCGATGCTTTCTGTCAGATTCCATACTAATAATTTGGCATCTTCGCTGCAGATAAAATTACTGGTAGGCATAGGCAATAGGTCGATTTAAATTCAAAACAGATAATTACTTTTTCCACTCGAAACTTTCCATAATCCGTATGACATCTTCACGAATATAATTTGACATCGGAGCTATGGAGTCTTTGTTTGGTACATTGTTAAAATACAAGGCTCCCCTGAAAAAATGCTGTGTGCTGTCGGTTAATACAAACTGAACGGATGAGGCGGTATTGCCAGTCAGATCGTACAAAATTCCGTGAACGTTTTTCTCGGGATGAGCAAACACTTTTTCGCCAATTCCATCGGCGCGCACACTGTGTTTGTATACAATTTTTCGGGTTTCTTCCAGCAGGTCAATCAAATTTCCTTTTACCGGTTTGAAACTGCAATAAATGCTGGCGTTTAAGTTGGGGTAATAAATGTCAATCCAGTATTTTTCAGAAGGCGTGGCTCTGCTGATTATTTTTGCATTTTTAGGTAAATCAAAACGGTAGGGTAGTCCCAGCGTATCAATGGTTCTGTAGGCATGTTTAGGTAAGTCAACTCTGAAATATCCGTAAGGACGTGGAATGGAACTTTTACCGCATCCGCTTAACAGGAGCGATGCTCCGGCAATCAGATATATAGTAGCAAAACGAAATAACTTCATTTATAATTCTGTTTAATTTTTGCAGTGCAACGATTCTGTTATTCTAAGCCGGAATTCTTGAAATCGTCTTTAATATAGAGTTTTACTTTTTTTATGCGCCGGTTGTCGGCAGCAACAATTTCAAACACATATCGTCCGTAGTCGATGCGTTCGTTTTTGGCCGGAATGTCACCTTTCAATTCCAGAATAAGGCCGGCCAGGGTTTCTACTTCTTCGGTAACTTTTACAAAATCCTCTTCGGCAATCTCTGCAATTTTGAAAAAGTCATTCAATAATATCTTAGCCTCAAATACAAAGGTGTGATTGTCTATTTTGGTAAACAGTTGTTCTTCGTTATCGTATTCGTCGCTGATATCGCCCACAATTTCTTCCAGAATATCTTCGAGCGTAATCAGTCCCGACGTTCCACCGTATTCATCCACCACCATGGCCAGATGTACTCTGTTTTCCTGAAATTCATTCAATAAATCATCAATCATTTTTGTTTCCGGAACAAAGTATGCCTGACGTACCAGACTTTGCCAGCGGAAATTGGCAGGTTTATCCAGGTGTGGCAACAAGTCTTTGCTGTATAATAAACCTTTGATATTGTCGCGGGTGCCGGTGTAAACGGGAATGCGGGAGTATCCGGATTTTATAATCAGTTCCAGGAGTTGCTTGTAGTTGGTTTTGATGTCTACCACTACCATGTCTACGCGCGAAGTCATAATGTCTACCACCTGTATATTGCCAAATTTAATAATCCCCTCCAGTATTTCCGTGTCTTCGTCTTTGCTGTTGGACGTAAGTTCCAATGCCTGCGACAATTCATCCATAGATATATTGGCTCGGTTGTGTCTGGCCAGTTTCCGGTTTACAACCGAAGTTGAGTTTACCAACAAGCTGACAAAGGGACCGAATAGTTTTTCGAGCCAGGATAAATACGGAACTGTATACGATACGGTTTTCCGTGCAAATTGCGTGGCAAACACTTTGGGTATAATTTCGCCGAAAAGCAGAATGGCAAAGGTGATAAAAATGGTTTCGAAAACAAATCCTAACACGGGAACATGGTCGAAGTTCAATACGGTGTTAGTAAAGTGAGTGAGTAGCAGAATTACTGCTACGTTTGCAAAATTGTTGGCTATGAGTATGGTGGCTAATAGCCGTTGAGGTGTTTGCAGTAAGCGCAAGATGTTGCGATCAGCTTTTCGTTCACTCTCTTCCAACTCATTCATGGTTTGTGGATCGAGTGAGAAAAAAGCTACTTCAGCAGCCGAAACAATACCCGAAAAACAAAGCAAAAGCATACTTGCTATCAGCGAAATGATGGCTGAAAGAGTTACGGGGTGAATGGTTATGCCTCCCAAAGTAGAATATAAAACGTCAGTGTTCAATGAATTCTGATTTTAAGATAATGGTAGCCAAAACAAGTTTTTTCGCTGTTGCAAAAGTAGTTATTTTTTTTGAAAGAAACAGGCTCGAATTAATGATAATAAGCCGAAGTCTCAATTCATTATGCAAATTCAAAAAAGAAACCAAAGCCAGACAAGTCCCGACTTTGGTTTTTGGTTAGCGTTCAGACTCGCTGTATTTTGTCGTAACTTCTATTCGGTTGTTGTCCGGATCAAAGGTTTCGAACTCATAATACCCATCGCCGGTTTTTCGCGGGCCTCTGGCTATTTCAAACCCGGCCTGTCGGAGTTCTGCAGCTTTTTCATCCACTTCACGCATGTTATCCACGCCATATGCCAGATGCATTTCGGTTTGCGATCGAACATCGCTTGCAGGTTTGTTTTTTAGTTCCGGTTTCGACATGATTTCCAGCCGTGCACCCGAAGCAAACGAAACAAAATAACTCTCAAAACCCGTAAGCGGATTGTTGTATTTATCATTGGCAATACCACCGAGGTATAGCACATAATAATCCCGCAGTTTTTCCGGATCAGATGTCCAGATACCAATATGTTCCAGTGTTATAACAGTGATAAAGTAACTAATAACTAAATTAATAATGAGCAATGAATGCCCTGTTTTCAATAGGCTATCTTCAGATAAACAGTCTCGTAACTTGTAACTGTTTACTTCCAACTACAAACTACTTACTACTAACTACCGACTAGCAACTACTCATTTGTCTTTGACCGATATTATTTTGTCTACCACAAATTTGTTCACTCCCCGCCAGGGTAATGTTCCCAGGTATTCCTTATAGTGTAGTTCTACAGCTTTGCCACTGCAGCGCATCAATGAGTCGGCCACCACTTTGTCTTGTACCGAAAATGGAAATTCATACGATTGTACCGTTCCGGCATTGGCCGAGCGAAATCCCGACTGAATCATTTTACCTTCGTAGGTTTTAAAGATGTATCCTTTCCGAACCAGATAGTTTAGTTCGCCGGTTTTTACACCTTCGCCAAATACAAAATAAAATCTGAAAAATACCCAGACTACGAACACTACGAAGATCGCAAGTGTTCCAATAGTAAGTCCTTTTTTTATTTTGGGATCCATACTTTTTTTATTTAAAATGATTATGGATACAAATATAAGCCATTTTTTTCGATTGGATTAAAATATTCTAAAAAAGAAACGGTCAATAACCCGAAATTGGCTATCTTTACAACGTTTTCGAAGCTAAAGGTGCGGCTGAAAGACACAATTACTGTTGGTTTATAAATCGATAAAATATAGAACATTATGGAAGATAAATTAGTTACACTTGCTATTCGTACTTTTCAACGGGCGCAAATGATTAAGACTGTTTTAGAAGAGAACGGAATTGAAACGGTGATTCATAATCTGAACCTGGAACATCCCGAACTGGCGGTTGGTGTTCGTGTCCGTATCAAAGAAAATGATTTACCTGCTGCGCTCAAAATTGTAGAAGAAATGGAGAGTGCCTGGGAACAGGAACCGGCTGCCGAAAGCCTTGAGTCGCAAAAGGTATTGATTCCCATCGATTTTTCCGATCAGGTGCCAAAAATGATTGACTTCGGGTTTCACTTTGCCGACGTACTGGCGTGCGAAGTGGTGTTTCTTTATGTCTACTTCAGCCCGGCTTTTACCATCTCATCCAACAACGATATAAGTACCTACAGTATAAGCGACAGTGAATTGCTTCGTCGCATCACCGCATCGGCCAAGGCTGAAGTGGAAACATTAACTGCTTCTATTAAAGGACGCATTGGCAAAGGCGAACTTCCGAATATTCCATTTACATTTAAAATGAGAGAAGGAGTACCCGAAGATCAGATTCTCGATTATTGTAAAAAACACAAACCGGCCCTGGTGGTGATGGGAACACACGGTAAGAAGATGACGAAAGAGTTAATTGGTAGCGTTACGGCCGAAGTGATGGAAGCCTGTGTTTCGCCGGTATTTGCTGTTCCGGTTTTAATGACCATGCAGTCGCCCGACGATATTAAGCGGGTGGCGTTCCTAACCAACTTTGATCAAAAAGATTTGATTGCCATCGATCGGGCAATTTCGCTTTTTGCTTCTGAAAAGGTCGAAATGTATTTTATTCATGCTTCCGACAAAAATCAGGCTTGGAGCGAAGTGATGCTGGCTGGTATCAAATCGTATTTTGCTCATCATTATCCTTTGCTTAATACCAATTACGAATTGCTGGATGCCAGCGACTCTCCGGAGCTGCTGAACAACTATATGGTTACTCACCAAATCAATGTGTTGGCATTTAATGCCCGTCGCCGGAACTTGTTTTCCAGGCTCTTTAATCCAAGTCTGGCTTACAAAATGGTATTACATTCCGATACTCCTTTGTTTGTTACGCATGTGTAGTTGGTAGTTACGAGGCGTTAGTTACTAGGCGGTAGTAAGTGGTAAGTAGTGGATAGTCGGTAGCGGGTAGTAGTTACGAGGTAGTCACATTGCGAAGAAATCTTTGTAGACATTTAATTTTACAGATAAGTTTAAGATGTATCTCGCCGTAACCTAATAATAAGGGCTTGAGTTTTTCCGGTAGACCTTATTCGAAAACGATCAATAGCTTACTTTACTTACTTTACGCTCGTATAACTCAACTTTACGACACCGAAAGCAACTTTACGATAGTATAACCCAACTTTACGACCGCGAAAGCAACTTTACGCTCGTATAACCCAACTTTACGATCGCGAAAGCAACTTTACGATAGTATAACCCAACTTTACGCTCGCGAAAGCAACTTTACGATAGTATAACGCAACTTCACGACCGCGCAAGCAACTTTACGCTCGTATAACCCAACTTTACGCTCGCGAAAGCAACTTTACGATAGTATAACGCAACTTCACGACCGCGAAAGCAACTTTACGCTCGTATAACCCAACTTTACGATCGCGAAAGCAACTTTACGCTCGTATAACGCAACTTTACGACCGCGGAAGCAACTTTACGATAGTATAACCCAACTTTACGACCGCGAAAGCAACTTTACGCTCGTATAACGCAACTTTACAACCGCGGAAGCAACTTTACAATAGTATAACGCAACTTTACGACCGCGAAAGCATCTTTACGATAGTATAACGCAACTTTACGACCGTGCAAGCATACTATCCAACCTTCCCTTTGTTTACGAACGAGGGTTAACTGGTTCAGTATTTTTTAATGCCCGAGGGGTTTGTGATTTATTTTCCAAAATACTTGTTTTTGTTAAGTGGATTATTTAGTTTTGTAGACTGAAATTATTTAGTACGTCTATCTTTTGTTTGTAACGAGAGTGGGCGAAAATAATATGTATTTAGTAGCTTAACTGATTCGGCATTTTCAATGCAGATTATAAACTACATTGTTATAAACAATGAACCACCTGCTTGCATGCTGGCCCAATACAAAAAAGGATAAGAAGCTTTCTTTTTGTATAGCACAGGTCGGAGACCTGCGCTAGCAGTTAAACATAAGTTCTAGACCGTAATAAAAATGAAAAGAATTGAAAATGGAAATAAAATCACTTGGAAAAATAGACTTTGAAACAATATCGGTAGCATTCGGTAAAGCGTTTGCCGACTATGACATTCAACTAAATGCCGATGAACTCAAAACTATGTGGAAAAGGCGTGGTTTTAATCCCGATTTATCGTTTGCTGCATTTGAAAATGATAATATTGTGGCTTTTACGTTGAATGGGATAGGCTATTTTAAAGGTGTGAAGATGGCTTACGATACCGGAACCGGAACACTGAAAGATTATAGAGGTCAGGGTTTGGCTACAAAAATATTTGAATATTCAATACCATTTTTGAAAGAGGCTAATATCAACCACTATTTGTTAGAAGTATTGCAACACAATACGAAGGCGGTTTCTGTTTATCGAAAAATAGGTTTTAAAGTAACTCGTGAGTTTAACTATTTCAGTTGGAAAAATGAAGAAATTGAAGATGAAACCAAAAACTCTGATACCTCTTACCAGATTGAATCGTTTGATATTGATCAATATGATTCGATTTCTGATTTTTGGGATTTTGATCCCTCCTGGCAGAATAGTTTCGAGTCTATTCGGAGAACGCGAGAAGACTTTATCTATTTAGGCGTATTTGAAGATCGTAAAATTGTAGGGTATTGCATTTTTGAACCTAATTCCGGAGACATTACTCAGATAGCTGTTGATAAAGCTCATCGGAGAAATGGTATTGCTTCGTTATTGCTTCAAAGAGTTAGCAAGCTCAATAAAAATGCAAAAACAAAATTACTAAACACAGATAGTACCTGTAGTTCAATTGTGGATTTTTTAAAGTCGAAAAATATTGAGATAACAGGAAAACAGTTTGAGATGATTAAAGACCTATAATAGATTTTATCCTAAATATCAACTTGAATGAATAATTATAGAACAAAATTATAGCTGGAAAAAAGGAATCTTTTCACGATCTTACATCATTTTTGAGAATGAAAGACGAGTTGGAAATTTATCTGATAGATCCTTTTTGCAGACAGCATGTGGTGAGTTGAACGAAGAAAAATATACATTTAAAACAAATGGTTTTTTTTATCAGCGGACTCGGATTGTGGATAATAATGCAAATAAAATAATTGGAGAAATAACATACAATACTTGGATGAGCAAAGCTACAATAAATATAAACGGGCAAAAGTTTGGCTTAAAATACGACAATGTATGGAACACCAAATGGAGCATTTCCGGTTTAAATGAAACTCAGATTAGGTATAATAGTTCAACAACTACGGGACGTATACAATCTAATACAGATAATCAATTACTTATTTTAGCTGGATTATTTGTCGCGAATTACTATTTACAAACAACTCTTGTAGTTTTACTTATTGTTTTTATTCCAGCCTTACTTAGGCATTGATAGAGAATATAATTGAAAAATGAATTAGGAAAATGTGCTTATCCTACGGATAATAGATATCCGTTATATAAGCCTAACGGACTGCCTGAATAATAAGAAACAGTTGACTAACACCAATAAAAAAACAAAATGACAAACTTTGAAGATTATCAGAAAGAGAAATTAACCATTAATTTAATATGGGCGAATGTATTTGGGGTTCTGATTACGATTCCAATATTCTTATTATTTGGAATACCTTATTTCTTAGTTTGGGCTTATCAATTCCATCCCGACAACCTTAGGGCGATAATTTCAAACATAACCCCCAATTTTATATTTGTACAAACAATAATAGCCTTTGTCTTATTTTTGGTTGGAATTGTGCTTCACGAATTAATTCATGGAATAACCTGGTCCAGATTTGCAGAAAAAGGATTTGAGTCTATAAAGTTTGGTGTGTTATGGAAAATGATCACACCTTATTGTCACTGTAAAGAACCATTGAAGGTGAGCCAGTACATTTTAGGTGCAATAATGCCTTCCATAATTCTGGGTGTTATTCCAGGCATTGTTGCTATACTGATTGGTAATTTTGGCTTGCTGATATTTGCGGTCTTTTTTACTATGGGAGGAGCTGGCGACTTTTTAATTATAAATTTACTCAAAAAGGAGAATAAAGATGATCTAGTTTTAGACCATCCTTCAGAAGCCGGTTGTTACATTTACAGAAAAGGGAAATGAGGGGCGGCTGGTTCAGCATTTGTAATGCGGACTGTAAAATACATTGTTTAAAACAATAAATCATTAACTCCTCGTTGCAAACGAGGAGCATGGGGGAGAAATACAATCAATATGATCAAAAAACTTTATATTAGTACATTGCTTTTGATGTTTATCCAGTCATCTTTTGGGCAAAAAGTTCCAACTTTTCAGGATAGTGTTGCAACATATTTCAATGAAATAAAAGTCGAGATGGCGAAACAGAGACAAATATGGGGCAAAGATTTATATGGACCGATGTTTTTTGTAGACCCGAATACAAGACAAATGTTTGCAAACATGCCTGATACTGCGGGTGCTCTTAAACAAGCAAATGATATTTATGTAGGAACTTTACCGACAGAAGTTAATGTGTCGAATACGGCAATTGATTGGAATGGGAGACATTGGGCTATGATTATGCTTCCGTTATCCACCGACAAGTATGAACGGCTCAATTTGCTTGCTCATGAGTCATTTCATGTTAATCAGCCCTTATTAGGTTTTGTGTTATTTAATACCGCAAATAATCATCTCGACCAAAAAGACGGTAGGATATATTTGCGTTTAGAACTGGAAGCTTTAAAAAAGGCAGTACAATCAAGGACTAAGAAAGAACAAAAAATGCATCTGACCAATGCTTTTACTTTCAGAGCGTACAGATATTTGATTTATCCGGAGGCTAAAACAACTGAAAACTTGTTGGAACTTAATGAAGGCATCGCTGAATATACGGGTGCGGTAATGAGCGGACGAAACCAGCAGCAATCTATCGACCACTTTGTGCAAAGCATAGATTATTTTTTGAAAAACCCAACATTTGTCCGGTCGTTTGCTTATTACACTACGCCTGTGTATGGTTACTTACTGATGAGCACTAAAAAGTTATGGAATAAAGATATAAACATTAAAACAAACCTGACTGATTATTTCGGGAAAGCATTTAATATATTATTGCCAACCGATCTGAAGAAATCGACTGAGTTGATTTTAAGTAAGTACGATGGAATCAAAATTATTGAGGAAGAAGAAATCAGAGCTAAGAAAAATGAAAAGCTGATTGCTGACTATAAAGACAAATTTATTATACAACCACATGTTGAACTCGTTTTTGAAAAAATGAATGTGTCGTTTGATCCTCGAAACATTATGCCGTTGGAAGATAAGGGAACAATTTATCCGAATATCAGAGTGACTGACAACTGGGGAATACTTACAGTTAAGAATGGGGCACTTATGAATGCTGACTGGAGTAAAATATCTGTAAGTCTACCGTTGGTGAATGAGGCAAAAAATGTGCGTGGAGATGGTTGGGTATTAGAACTAAGAGATGGTTATTCTCTTATAAAAGATAAAGCTAATTATAAGTTGAAAAAAGAATAGATTAAACCAATTCTTTTTTATCGCTATAGGGGTGAATTACGCATGACTATTACAAAATCGAAGCCGGGATTAATTATTCTTTCTGATATTTGGGGTCGAGAGAAGTCTTGTTGGATAGATTATTATACAGCTATTTTAAAGAAAAACTTTGAAATAACATATTATGACTGTTGCGAGCTGGGAAAAATAGATAAAACAGACTATTCTGAAGAAAATTTGCATCGTCAGTTTCTTGATGGTGGTATTGATAGGGCTGTGAGTAATCTGATGCTAAGTGAAAAGAGTAATATCACTGTTTTAGCATTTAGTATTGGTGGAACCATCGCGTGGAAAGCAAGTCTGGAAGGACTGAGAACAGACAGAATCTTTGCCGTGTCGTCAACAAGATTAAGGAAAGAAACCGAAAGACCTGACTGCGTTGTTGAGTCGTTTTATGGTGAAAACGATGTTTATAAACCGGATAACGATTGGTCTCTAAAACTAAACATTCAAAGTCGCATAATAAAAGACGAAGACCATTATCTGTATCAAAGAAAAGAATTTGCCGAAATGATGTCAAAAAGAATAAACCACCTGGCTCAGCATTTCCAATGTAAACAATAAGCTTGATTGTTTAAAATAATAAACCACCTACCTTTCGTTTATACACGAAGGGTAGGTGGTTCAGCATTTGTAATGTCGCTTTATAATGGTCGGTTTTGTAGGCTTACGCTATTTACGTTCTATTGTTACATCCATATACACTGGCAAATGATCGGAGTAGCCTCCCTTATATTTCATTCCGGCGTAAGTTCTGAACGGTTGTTTTCCCATATAAACCGGATCATTTTCGAGCAGAAAGTCTGCATCAAAGAAATGTGCAGTTTCTTGTCGGGTGGAAACCGTATTGGTCGGGTTTAATAAGTTTCCCGAAACAATGATTTGGTCTAATGCACCCCATTCACCCAGATGTTTGTTGGATCCCTTGCCTTCAGCGTGAAGTTTGTACATCAGGTTATAAAGTTTTCCGTTGGCAATGGAGTCGGGCAGAGGAAGTGCCTGTAGTACCTTGTTGATGCTTGCATTGCCAGGATAATCATTAAAGTCGCCCATGATAACAATGTTAGCCTTTATATTGTAGGAAAATAAACTATCTACCCGGGCACGAACTACCGAAGCCACAAACTTTCGTTTGTTTTCCGATTCTTTTTCGCCACCCAGTCGCGATGGAAAATGGCAAACAAACACATGTAAGGTGTCGCCGGTAGGTAAAATACCTGAAGCAAATAATACATCGCGTGTACGACTTCCCGGATTATCGGGGTGGCGTATGCGAATGGCTTCGTTGTGGATCGGTTTAAACATCGAAGTCTGATACAGAAGTGCCACATCTATGCCTCGTGGGTCGGGTGACTCGTGATGCAGAAACTTATAGCGCAGGTTTTTCAAACCCGATCGATGCGTTAAGTCTTGCAAACATCGTTCGCTTTCTACTTCACACAGTCCTACCAACATTGGAGCATCCCAACCACCAAGTGCTGTGATAACTCTGGTTATGTTAGCTTGTTTCTTTTCGTATTTCGAAAAGTTCCATGCCCGCGCCCCACCAGCTAAGAATTCATTGTCGTTGGTGGTTGAATCATCCACGCAATCGAAAAAATTCTCAACATTATAACACATAATCCTGGCGGTTTGCTTTTCGTACTTTTTTGCATTAAGTCCTGGAAAAACAACCAGGCAGCAACATAGGATAATCTCCTTCTTTATAAGCTTATTCATAAATGAGCGATATGTATTTGGTTTTGTTTGAGCTAAATGGATGATTCGAAAAATAAAAGCTTACTCTTAACCGGCTAAATGTATAAGTCATTATCCGGATTTTGATGTATAGATAACAGAACAGCTAATAGCCGTTCTGTTTAGTTTGTAAAGTTATGTCGTTGTTTAAATGTTTTGTAAATCTGTTTTTCGGGCTATACGCTGCTAACTGTTCTTTCTTCTTAATGATATCAGGCTCAGGTGGCTGAAGCATGTATAAAAGTACTCATATTACACTCGTGATTACAAAGATAAAAATAAAAAATGAAACCGTATGGAGGATCAGTTGATGTTGGTGTACCCGATGCTTTATAGTCATTTCGTAGCTTCTTTTTCGTGTTTCGGAATGTGATTTTAGTTCGCATAGTTCTTTTGTCTGGATGTTCTTCATCGGATGGATATTGGCTTGTTGTGTTGTTTCAGGTTAGGGGGCTGAATTTAATTTTCCGGACTCGTGAATGTAATTCTTTTCTGACTCATTCGTAACATGTTATACAAATTTCATAATTTGCGATAAGCGCTTTCGTTATTCAGTTTTTTTTCCGAACTTTGCGGACTTAAAAATACGAAACAAGAAGGTAGTAATTTTAAGTAAAAACATAATCGTGAAAGATACAAAGTACATTTTCGTAACCGGTGGAGTTACTTCATCGTTGGGCAAAGGAATTATTGCCGCTTCGCTTGCCAAATTGTTACAAGCCAGAGGCTTTAAAGTAACCAACCAAAAGTTGGATCCTTATATTAATGTTGATCCCGGAACCCTGAATCCTTACGAACATGGCGAATGTTATGTTACCGTAGATGGTCATGAGGCCGATTTGGATTTAGGCCATTACGAACGTTTTACGAATGTTGAAACTCATCGTGCCAACAATATTACCACCGGACGTATCTATCAAAACGTGATTAATAAAGAACGTCGTGGTGATTATTTGGGGAAAACTGTTCAGATTATCCCTCACATTACCGACGAAATAAAACGCAATATCAAATTACTGGGAAACAAAGGAGACTTTGACTTTGTAATTACTGAGATCGGCGGTACTGTTGGTGATATTGAATCATTGCCTTATATCGAAAGTGTACGTCAGTTACGTTGGGAGTTGGGAAAAAACTGCTTGATCGTTCATCTGACTTATGTTCCTTATTTGGCTGCCGCCAAAGAACTTAAAACCAAACCTACTCAACACTCTGTAAAAGCTTTACAGGAACAAGGGGTACAAGCTGATATTTTAGTACTTCGTACCGAACACACTATATCTATGGATATCCGCAAAAAAGTAGCTCTTTTTTGTAATGTAGATACAAGTGCTGTTATGCAATCTATCGACGTGCCTACCATTTACCGTGTGCCACTGAATATGCAGGATGAAAAACTGGATGAAGTGGTGTTGACTAAGATGGGTTATGACCTGGAGAAAACTCCGAAAGCTGACATGGAAAGATGGACAGCTTTTGTTGAAAAACTGGAGAATGCAACTGAAGAAGTGCATATTGCCATCGTGGGAAAATATGTACAACTCCCTGACTCCTATAAATCGATTATTGAATCATTGATACATGCCAGTGCTTATAATAATAAAAAGCTGAAACTTGAACTTATTCTGTCGGACAAACTGAACGATGAAAACGTAGAGAAGAAACTGGGCAAGATGGATGGTATCGTGGTCGCTCCAGGGTTTGGACAACGTGGTATGGAAGGTAAATTTGCAGCTTTAAAATATACACGCGAACACAATATCCCTACTTTAGGAATTTGTATGGGTATGCAAACAATGTCTATTGAATTTGCACGTGACGTGTTGGGCTATGCTGATGCAAATAGCACCGAAATTGATCCGGATACTACTCATAAAATTGTAGATATCATGGAAGAGCAAAAGGATATCCTGGATTTGGGTGGTAGCATGCGTTTGGGCGCTTACAAATGTAAACTGAAAAAGGGCTCAAAAGTTTACGAAATATACAATAAAGAAAATATCAACGAGCGTCATCGTCACCGCTATGAGTTCAACAATGCATTCAAAGAAGATTTTGAAAAAGCAGGAATGGTTTGTAGTGGTATGAATGTGGAATCGAATTTAGTAGAAATCATTGAATTACAATCGCACAAATGGTATGTTGGGGTACAGTTTCACCCCGAGTACAGTAGTACGGTTGTAAACCCACATCCTCTCTTTATCAGCTTTATGAAAGCTGCTATTGAGAAATAAGAAGTGGAACGTGTCGACTGCCAGGCATCGAACAGATATACAAACAAACAGAAAATTGGAAATTAATCATTTATGGATAAAAATACGATTATTGGATTTGTGCTGATTGCACTTATTTTTCTTGGATTCATGCAAATGACGAAACGTAGCGACAAAGAAATTGCCGCAGAAAAACGTTACAATGACTCAATTGCACTTGTACAACAGAACAAAGCTGATGTTGCCGGAAAAATAGCGGGTACTGCAATTTCCAAAGATTCTCTTGCTCTAAAAGACTCAACAAATGGTGCCGATGCCTTTGGTGATTTCGGTGTTGCAGCAAAAGGGGAAGAAAAATTTTATACAATAGAGAATGAACTGGTAAAAATAACCTTGAGCAATAAGGGTGGTCGGGTTTATTCTGTAGAGCTGAAAAAATATTCGAAACGCGATTCGTTGGAAAAAGCGCATCCGTTGATTTTATTTAAAGATAAGGAAAGTAATATGAGTTTTACGTTTGTGACCAATAACAATCGGGTCATAAATAGTGCTAATTTGTATTTCGAGCCGGTTTCGGGTATTACAAAAGATTCTCAGGGAAACCAAACACTTATTTTACGACTTAAAACCTCGGGACAAGCTTATCTGGATTTTGCCTATACACTTCCTGCCAATAATTATATGCTAAGTTTTGGTCTGAAAGCAAATGGGATGAATACTGTGATGCCTGCCGGAACCAATTCGTTGGATATGGCCTGGTCTGCAAAAGTACGTCAACAGGAAAAAGGGCGCAAATTCGAAGATCGCTATTCTGCTATACATTATAAATATGTAGCAGACGACGTTGAAGGATTGAGCGAAAGCAAAAACGATGAAAAAAAGCTGACTAACAAAGTAAAATGGATTGCATTTAAAGATCAGTTCTTTAGTAGTATTTTAATAGCTAATGATGCTTTGAATTCTACGTCGTTGAAGAGTTCTTTAGAGGCCGAAAATTCAGGTTATTTGAAATCATATACAGCCGATATGTCGGTAGCTTTTGATCCTACCGGTAAAGTGCCAACAACTTTTCGTTGGTTTTTCGGTCCTAATCAGTATAAAGTTCTTTCGGCATACGATAAAGAAACTAAAGCAAGCGATGATCTGTCATTGAATAAACTGATTCCACTTGGTTGGGGTATTTTCGGTTGGGTAAACCGTTTTGCTATCATTCCAATGTTTAACCTGTTCAGTGGCTTTATGACCAATTTTGGTTTGATCATTTTATTGATGACCGTAGCCATTAAACTGGTGTTATTCCCGTTGACCTACAAATCGTATATTTCAAGTGCCAAGATGCGGGTATTGAAACCGGAGATTGATGAAATAAACGCACGTATTCCAGCTGATAAAGCTGCTGAACGTCAAAAAGCAACCATGGAACTGTATGGTAAAGTGGGTGTCAGTCCGATGAGTGGGTGCCTTCCTACATTATTGCAAATGCCTATTTTGTTTGCGATGTTTAGCTTTTTCCCGGCTTCTATTGAGTTGCGTCAACAAAGCTTTTTGTGGGCTACCGATTTATCGGCTTACGATTCAATAATGCAACTTCCGTTTACAGTTCCTTTTGGATTTGGAAGTCATATCAGTTTGTTCTGTTTGTTGATGACTGCTACCAATATTGTTTTCACCAAACTCAATATGGCCAATACAGCAACAAACGATCAGCCCGGTGGAGCTATGATGAAATGGATGATGTATCTGATGCCGTTAATGTTCTTGTTTATGTTCAACAACTACGCCTCAGGTTTGAGCTACTATTATTTTATCTCAACCCTGATTTCTATCGGTCAGACATATGCTATCCGTGCAACCGTTGATGAGAAAAAACTGTTGGCCGAACTACATGCTAAACGAAACAGCAATAGTAAGAAGCCTGTGAAGAAAAACGGTTTTATGGAGCGATTGGAAAAAATGCAACGCGAACAACAAAAAGCGGTTCAGAAGCGTAAATAAGTAATTTAAAACTCATTTAAAAGCGCAATATGCAAATTTACATTTTGCGTTTGCGCTTTTTTATTATTCGTATTTTTAAACTGAAAACAAAAATGAAAACAAGGCTTGTGCTCTCAATCTGCATTTTGGGGCTTTCAATTTTTCTGAGTTCGTGCAACAAAGGCAATAGATTTAAAATTGATATTTCCCAAAATAGGGTAGAAGTAAAGATTCACCGGTTTGATAAAGACATGTTGTCGCTTGATACGACCAATATGAAAGCCGGGTTGAAAAAACTATATGCAGAATATCCCGAATTTTTACCGGCATTTGCTAATAATATCTTGGATACGGCTGTTTCCGATACGCAGGCTATTAGTAATCTGTTTTACAAATATCTGACCAATAAAACTTTTGCTCCGGTAAATAAAAAAACTCTGCAAACTTTTCAGGATATTTCGGATATAGAGAAACAGGTGTCGGATGCCTTTACCTATATTCATCATTACTTTCCGGAAGTAAAATTGCCTGAAATCTATTTTTATGTCTCCGGTTTTAATCGTGCGGTGATGATGAATGACAAATTCATCGCTGTCGGTACCGATCTTTATCTGGGTAGTAACTATCCGGCATACAAAGATTATACCTATGAATACATGTTGTACGATATGCGTAGGGAATGTGTTGCAACTGATTTGGTGTCTACAACGCTTTTCAGAATGTTTGTTATGAACAGTTCGCAATATAGATTGATGGATAATATGTTGTTCCGGGGTAAGGTTATGTATTTGTTGTCGGTGGTAATGCCGAATGAAAAACCGGAGGATCTGATGGGCTATACACCGGATCAATGGAAATGGAGTAAGAAATATGAAAAAGAAATCTGGGGTGCTATCATTGATCAAAAAAATCTGTTTTCAACCGACGTGCAACTTATTCGTAAATATATGAATGATGCTCCTTTTACGGCACCTGTTTCTCAGGAATCACCGGGTAGACTGGGTACATGGGTGGGTTGGCAGATCGTAAAAAGCTATATGGAGAAAAATACCCAAATAAACCTGACGGATTTGATGAAAGACAATAACTATCAGAAAATGCTGGAAGAATCGGGTTACAAACCCTGATTCTTTGTTCTATATAACACAAAAAAAGACCTGTCCGATTTGATCGAACAGGTCTGATTATTTTAGCGTAATCAATTAATCTTAGTTAACTGGGCTAATTGCTTCGGATGGACAAACATCGGCACATGTGCCACAATCGGTGCAAACATCAGCATCAATCACATAGATATCACCTTCTGAAATTGCTTCAACTGGACATTCGCTGATACATGATCCGCAAGCAATACAATCTTCTGAAATAACGTAAGCCATTTTCGTATAAATTTTTTTGTTAGTACTAATTAGTCCTGCAAAAGTATAACTTTTTCCAGTTCAAAAAAAACTTTTTAGATGTTTTTTGGATCTAAACAAAAAAAACGGAGTTTTTGTTCTTAAAAATATTCTTTATAACTACTTAAAATTGTTGGTTAAAATCGCAATAAATAATTCAATGTGATCAGCGTAAATTCCAATTTTAGAACGAATAAGACATTAACTGTTTATCCTATAGTTGTTTCTGAATCTCAATTAGTGATGTTACATTTCTATTAAATTTAAATGAACATACGGTTACATTAAATAGTTTTAGTACATTTGCAGTAATATAAAGACTAGAGAATTCTCTTAACTAACTAGATTTGAAACAATAAATAAAAGGCTATAAAGCAAACAACTAAATTCATAATTTACACAAAAAAAATCGTTATGAACAATTCATTTTTCAGCAAATTCACACCAAAAGAAACTAAATTCTTCCCGATTTTAAAAGAAATGACGGACGTTCTGTTAGTTGCTTCCGATTTAATAATCGAATGTGTTCAAAATAGCGACCATGAATCAGCTATTGAATACTATAAAAAGATTAAGGAGCAAGAACGTAAAGGAGATGAGCTATCCGGTAGAATCTTTGATGAATTGAATACTACATTCATCACTCCATTCGATCGTGAAGATATTCACCATTTGGCTGACAGGCTGGACGATGTTACCGATTACATTAATAGTTGCGCTAAACGAATTGTACTTTACAATCCGAAGCAAATTCCAGCAAGCGCATTTGAAATTGCAAATCTGATCAAAGAAGGGGCAATCTGTCTTGGAGAAGCCATTGATCAGTTAGATGTCTTGAAGAAGAACTCTAAAAAGATTAAAGAATATTGTGCAGAACTACACGTTATTGAAAATAAGGCTGATGATGTTTACGAAAACTTTTTGATAGACTTATTCGAAAATCAGAAAGATGCCGTAGAGATTATTAAGTTGAAGGAAATCATGTATGAACTTGAAAAAGCTACAGATGCAGCAGAATATGTTGGTAAAATCATCAAAACGATCATTGTTAAGTACGCATAATAATTATAGACTCTAAAAGATGACGCTCTTAATAACTATCATTGTTTTGGCATTGTTATTTGATTATATCAATGGATTTCACGATGCGGCAAACTCAATTGCAACTATTGTTTCAACAAAAGTTCTAACTCCTTTCAGAGCTGTTTTGTGGGCTGCTTTCTTTAATTTTGTGGCTTTTTTTATAGCCAAATATTTTAGCGGTTTTGGAATTGCAAATACTGTTTCTAAAACTGTAATTGAACAATATATTACCTTACCGGTTATTTTCTCTGGAATTGTTGCTGCTATTATGTGGAACCTTGCTACCTGGTGGTTGGGCATTCCTTCTTCATCTTCTCATACACTGATTGGTGGATTTGCAGGTGCTGCCATTATGAGTACAATTATTGCAAATGGTTATACTACATCAGGATTTGAATCAATTAAATCGGATGTAATTATAAAAATTGCCGCATTTATCGTACTGGCTCCATTAATCGGTATGATTATGTCTTCGCTGATTACCATACTAATTTTGTATATATTCAGAAAAGTGAACCCGCATAAGGCCAATCAGATGTTTAAAAAGCTACAGCTTGTTTCATCCGGATTATTTAGTATTGGTCATGGTTTGAATGATTCACAAAAAGTAATGGGTATTATTGCTGCTGCACTTTATGCAGCTTATCATCAGCATGGCATCGATATGGGTATTCATGACATTAAAGAAATTCCGGATTGGGTTGCCTTTTCATGTTTTGCTGCAATTTCACTTGGCACAATGTCCGGAGGTTGGAGAATTATCAAAACGATGGGCTCCAGAATTACCAAAGTTACTCCATTGGAAGGTGTAGCGGCTGAAACAGCGGGAGCATTGACTTTATATCTTACAGAAATTTTAAAAATTCCGGTAAGTACTACACATACTATCACCGGTTCTATTATCGGTGTGGGAGCTGTAAAGCGACTTTCGGCTGTACGCTGGGGTGTTACACGTAGTTTAATGATTGCATGGCTTCTCACAATTCCAGTCAGCGCTGCGTTGGCTGCTTTTATATTCTATTTGTTTGGTGCATTGGTTTAGACCGAAAAAATTGATAGAATTAAAATTAAAAAGGTTGTTTCTCTACGAAACAACCTTTTTAATTTTAATAGTTCTTGTCAGTCCTACAATAATAGTTATTTTTGTACGTTTGAATTTTACTGAAGTAAGAAGTTTATATGCTGATTAATTGTCTTAAGAAGAAATATTTACTCATTGTCTTTGCAATGGGAGTGACGTTGGCAGCTCGTTCCGAAGGAAATTTACCTTATGTGGATAATAAACTGATTCATTTCGGTTTCTCCTTGGGTACAAACTTCATGAGTTTTGGTGTGAGACCAAGTTCTGACTCGGTAAACGCAAGAGTGTCTACATTAAGTTCCGGATTTTCAGTAGGTATGATCACGGACCTGAGACTAAACAGATACTTAAATTTACGTTTTACGCCTACTTTGCACTTTGGTGAACGGCAGATTAATTACTATCCTAAAAAAGGAGTTGATTCTGTGACCGTTTCATCCATTCCCATTTCATTACCTTTTTATTTAAAGTATAGTGCTGAACGAAAGGGAAACTACCGTCCTTATCTGATTTGGGGTGCAGGGGTTTCAATTGATTTAGCTACAAATAAAGAAAGTCCGGTACTTTTAAAACCTTTGGATGTATACACTGAATTCGGGGTTGGTTGCGATCTCTATTTTTCATTTTTTAAGCTCGCACCGGAGCTAAAGTATTCCATCGGATTCAACAATGTATTTATCCCGCTAGATAAACGTGAGGCCGGACAGCTAAGTACTAAGCAACAACGTTTCTCACTAGCATTGTCAAGGCTGACTTCGCGGATGCTGACCCTGACGTTCAATTTTGAATAACAAGTGGTTTCAGAAGAAAAAAGGAAACACACCATTCGGTTGTTTCCTTTTTCTGTTTATAAAGCTTCGATTTCTTTAATCACTTTCTCCATGGCTAATTGCCAATCGGAAAATAATTTTTGAAAATAGCTTTTTACGAGCTTCGGATTGTCTTTGCCGTCTGGACGGTTAGTCCGCAAAACAAATTCTTTATTCAGTTTCATGATCTCTAAAACGAGACTATCCACTTTTTGTTCCTCAATTTTTTTAGACAATAAACAACGAAAATAAATATCGGTAATCAATTCGGATGAAACAAACTTAATTGTCTTTTTTAGCTTTTTACGACTTGCCATGGGAGTACTGTTTAATATTAATACCACAAATATAAGCCAATATTATGACAAAGCCATCTTTTACTGTAAATTTGCAGAAAATAATAAATTACTTTATTCGTTCAATTTTGTAAATCCGATACCTTTCATGACTTCAATTCAGGAAAAACTAATGTTCGTTTTGTTGACGGTTATTACCATCGGGCTCTCAGCATGCAACGACGATGTATATTCCTCAGACCCGAAAAATAAACTTGCCTTTTCGACAGACACAATGGCTTTCGATACGGTTTTTAGTACCATTGGTAGTGCTACCTCTAAAATAATGATTTACAATCGTAACAACGTAAATCTTAAAATTAGTCAGCTTGTTGTTGCCGGAGGAAGGAATTCTTCTTTTAAGATCAATGTAGATGGTAATTTAAATGCCGATAATCAATTTAAGGATATAGAGCTACGTGCTCATGATAGTTTATATATATTTGTTTCGGTCACAGTCAATCCAACCAATTCGGATTCTCCTTTGTTTATTCGCGATTCGCTAACGCTCCTGACTAATGGGGTAAAACAGCAAATTCAACTTCAGGCTTTCGGGCAGGATGTCACGATACTCCGGAATAAGTATATATTGAATGACACGACACTGTCCTCTGGAAAGCCTTATCTCATTTATGGCTATCTGGCCATTGATACTGCTAAGACGCTCACCGTTAATCCTGGCTGTAAGTTCTATTTTCACAATAATGCAAAGCTAATTGTTTATGGAAATCTCAAAGCTGAAGGTACGGCTGAGAAGCCGATTTCTATGAGAGGGGATCGGCTTGATAACATTAAGTTTGCAACGCCGTTTCCATATAATAATGTGTCCGGTCAGTGGGGAGGTGTTTATTTATTATGGAAAGGAGGAAATCACGTATTAAAACATGTAAACATGAATAGTGGGTCTGTTGGTGTTTATATGTCTGGTAAAGATATTGTTATTCTTCCGACTTTGGAAATCTCTGATTGCAGAATTCATAATTTTTTACGTTATGGTTTGTTTGTTCGGAATGGGAACGTGCAGGTGGCAAATAGCGAAATATCGAATACCGGCGGTTATTCAGTGTATCTGAATGGTGGACAGCATCAGTTTATCCAAAGTACCATAGCCAATTATTTCGATAATAGTAGTATACAGCCGGTTTCACGTGAAAGGGTACCCGCTGTGCTGATTACTGATAGTAATAGTGTTGCGGCAACGCGATCAGTTTTTAGCAATTGTATTGTTAGTGGTAGTGCACAGGATGAATTCAGCCTGATTATTCAAGATCCGAATCGCTTTTCCGGAATTTTTGATCATTGTTATATCCGTAGACCGGAAGCTTTATCTTTATCCGGTTTCACATCTATTCGTTGGTCTCTGATCAGTGATACAGTTTTTAAAAATACTCGCTACAACTACGTAAAAAACACGTATTTTGATTTTACGCTTGATGCTTCTTCTCCGGCACGGGGATTAGCCGATCCTGTTATTGCCGCTCAATACCCGGTTGATCTGAATGGAGATAATCGTTTAAAGGATAATGCTCCCGATGCTGGAGCTTATGAATATTGAGATTCTTTCAAAAAAAAGAGTTTTTTGACTAGGGGTAAGAACCCGCTTAGTTGTCTTAAAATAGGAAGAACTATTTTAAACATAATAAACGGTAAATCCGTACCTTTGCAAATAAAAAGAAATAGAGAGTGATTTTGTCGGATAGTGAAACTGTAGAGGCGTTGCAACAGGGAGATACCGTGGTTTTTGAAAGAATATTCAAAAACTACTATGAGAGCTTGTGCAATTATGCGAACTCTTTTACTTGTGATATGGATGAAGCCGAAGAAATTGTTCAAACAACTTTTATTACGCTCTGGGAAAAAAGAAGTCGTATTGATATCCATACTTCGCTGAAGTCCTATCTATATCAGGCTGTCCGGAATCAATGCCTTAATAAGATAAAACACGATCAGGTAAAACAGACTCATTTCGAGTATATCACTTACCAAAACAATATTGAAGGCCCGGATGGATACCAGAACATGATTGGAAAGGAGTTGAATGAAATGATAAATAACTCAATAAATTCATTGCCTTTACAATGCCGCACAGTATTTATGCTGAGTAGATTTGAAAACTATTCCTATGCTGAAATAGCCAAAGAACTGAATTTGTCAGTAAAGACTATCGAGAATCATATGGGCAAAGCATTACGGATTATGAGAACGCAATTGATAGATTACCTTCCACTTATAGTGTGGCTATTATATATTCACAACTAATTATTGATTCATTGATAATAGAAGATACTCATATTGACCGAATTATTGCAAGATACATTGCTAACGAAGCATCAGGTGAAGAACTATTGTTGCTTCGTGAATGGATGGATCAGTCGCATGACAACACGAGGTATGTTGAAAATATCCGGATGTTGCATGATCGTGCTCTTGCATCGCATTCTTTTGTCAGGGTTGATACAGCCAAAGCTTGGGAGAAGGTGAAGTCACAACTGAACTTACCGGAACAAACTACCACTTCGGCAAAACGCAGAGTCTTTTTATTTCGATCAGGCAACTTTATGAAAGTAGCTGCTGCCTTTACACTGATTATAGGTATTACAGCTGTTTTCTATTATTTGTTCTCAGGCTCTGCCACGGATATCACCCGATACAACCTGGCATCGTCGGATACTTCGGTAGCTAAAACTATTGCCGGAAATATCCATGTTTGTTTAAACCGGAAAACAACTCTTGCAGTAGTTGAAAATAAAAAAGCAAAAACGCGAGAATTACAGCTATCGGGTGAAGCATTTATTCAGGTGACACATTCGACAAATACGCAGCTAATTGTAAAGGCTGGAGAGACATTGATAAAGGATATCGGGACTTCATTTAATGTCAAGGCAAATCCGGGAAGTTCTACCATCGAAGTTTTTGTAGAATCGGGCGAAGTATCTTTTTTTACCGACACTCAATCCGGCATTAAGCTTACTAAAGGAGAAACAGGCGTTTTCGATAAGCATACAAAAGCTTTTCGAATTTACAAGATATTTAATCCTAATGTGAATTCGTATAAAACCCACAAATTTGTTTTTGTAAATACTCCTTTATCGGAGGCTGTGAAAGAGATCAATGCCGTTTATCCTAAAGCCATTCAGCTTGGCGATTCATCTATCGCAAACCGAACATTGAGCGTTACATTTGACAATGAACGAATTGAAGCTATGGCCGATATCATGTCGGAAACTTTAGGTCTGAAAGTTTCGACATCTGGTAACGGATATATTATACGTTGATAAATAAAATGCAGATTAATAAACCTATAACCAGGATATTCTTCCTTTTGTTTTTTTTGTTCTTTTTTATTCTGCTCCATGCGCAGTCTACATCAGTTCCTTTTTTGGAACGAAGAATTTCACTTACGGTAGTCAGACAGCCTACCGAAAAGGTCCTGAACCAAATTTCGGAGCAGGTGGGTTGCGTTTTCTCTTATAGTGGTGACTTGATAAATAGTCAGAACATTTCCAGTATTACAGCCACAAACAAACCGATAAAAGTTGTTCTGAATGATATTTTCGGAGACAGGGTAAGCTATAAGATGCATGGAAAGTATATTATCCTGAAAAAGAGTAGGGAAGTATCTAAGCCGACGGATACTCGGGTTTTAGAAGGATATATTTATGATAAGCATACTGGACGACAAGTCACTGAAGCTAGTGTGTATGATAAAAACTTAGGTTTGTCAGCCATTACAAATCAATATGGCTATTTCCGCATTGAAGTGCCACAAAAAGAACTGACATCGAACTTATGTGTCAGTAAAGCTGGATATTCGGATACTTTGTTATTATCTTCAACCCTTAATTCATCTATTAAAATGATGGAAGTGTCTTTGAATACAAATGCTAACAAACATGAGCTTAGCAGTAGTTTCAAAAAGCTTTTGCCGAGATGGCTTTTACCTCATAAAATCGATGTTCATTCAACGAATCTTACAGATTCTCTTTTCCGAAAAGTGCAGTTATCCCTTATCCCAGTGGTTAATACCAATGCATTGCTGACTGGTAACACGAAGAATGATTGGTCAGTCAACCTGACAGTGGGTTACGTATACGCTATTCAGAAGTGTGAGTTGGGTGCCGGAATCAATATTGTGCGTACTAATGCTGGAGTTTGTCAATTGGCTGGTGGCGGAAATATTGTAGGGGCAAATTCATCGGGTTTTCAGGGTGCTGGCGGATTTAATGTTGCTCGCAATTCATTGGGTATTCAGGCTGCTGGAGGAGTCAATATCGCAAGACATAATGCAAACATTCAAATGGCCGGAGGTGCTAATGTTGCCGGGAAAGCTAATGTGCAACTTGCCGGAGGAATGAATGTAGCTATGGATACTGCTGTTATTCAGGTTTCGGGAGGAATAAATCAGGTGAAAAATTACGCAGACTTACAGACTTCCGGTGGTTTGAATATAGCAAGAAGTGCTAATGTGCAAGTAGCTGGTGGAGTTAATATCGCAAAAGATACAAACATCATTCAGGTTTCCGGAGCTTTGAATAAAGCGTGTGAAACGGTGGTTCAAATTGCAGGTGCAGCGAACATAAGCCAAAATACGACCTTGTTACAGTTGGCTCCGGTAATGAATCATGCAAGCCAATGGGCGAACATTCAGATTGCTGCAGGTATAAACAAAGCTAAAACTGCAAATTTTCAGTTAGGGCTTATAAATGTGGCTAAGCAATCAAAGAAATTGCAATTCGGATTTGTGAATATAGCGGATTCGTGTTCTGGTATCCCTATTGGTTTTTTAAGCTATGTTCGGTCGGGTTATCATCATCTGGAAGTGTCCATGGATGAAGCTTCTTTTGCTTCAGTAACATTTCGGACGGGAGTACAGCATTTATATACTTCTTTTTCGGGAGGTCTGCTGACAAAAAGGCTGAACGACAAAATAATAAATTATAGCTTTGGAATAGGCACTTCGTTGGGTAATCCGCGTAAATGCCTTTTTGATGTGGAGCTTTCATCGAGCCAGTTCCTTACGCCCGAAAAATATTTGTCTGATGCAAACCAATTCAAACTTTATACCGGTGTCGACCGAAAGATTACCCGGCACATCTCATTGGCTATCGGAGTTTCTTATAATATGTTGATAACCAAAACAAGCTCAGCCGATGATGAATTGCTGTATTCTCAGATTGTTCCTTATACAATCACTGATCAGGTACTGAACAATGGTCTTAGGCTAAGATCCTGGATTGGAGGAAAGGCTGCGTTCCGTTTCAGATAACCTACTGTTATTGATTTTATCTTTCTGTGATTTTCTTTTTTTTTGAGTGGGGGTATTTTGCTATGATGTTGTCTTAGATGTATACATCAAATTAGAATACATTATGAAACTTAAAACAAGTATTATAGCCCTTGTACTTTTTTCAGCTTTTTCAGTTGGAAATAGCAATGCTCAAACAAATAGTTCGAAAAATCAGATGGCGGATTCAATATACCGGCAAATGCAAATTTCTATTCTTCCATATATGGGAACGGATGGTGCTTCTTCGAGCAACAAAAATTATAATATCTCATTGAATATATTGGCAGGCTCGGTTAATGATGTTCGAGATTTAGAAGTGGGTGGATTACTCAATCTGGTACATCGTAATGCAGGGAAATGTCAGCTAGCGGGCGTTGGAAATATTGTTGGTGGAAGTGTAACCGGTTTTCAATCTGCCGGTATCTTTAATCAAACAAATTCTGTACAGGGAATACAACTTGCCGGAGTAATCAACAATACTAACTTGGCTTCGGGAATACAAATAGCAGGTACTGCAAATAATGCGAAGAGAGCTGAGGGGATACAAATTGCCGGCATTGTAAACAATGCTCCGAAGGGAACATGCATTCAGATTGCAGGAGTGGTCAATAATATCGATTCAACAAGTGTACAGATTGCCGGAATTGCAAACAATGCCAATATAATTTCGGGAACTCAAATTGCAGGTGTTGTAAATCGTGCCACAGAGATAAATGGTGTACAAATAGCCGGAATAGTCAACGTCGCAAAAAAAATGAAAGGTGTTCAGATCGGTTTCATCAACATAGCCGACTCTTGCCAGGGCACTTCTATTGGAGTGATTAATATCCTGAAAAACGGTGTACATCAATTGGAAATATACGGTGATGAATTATTCTACAGCAATGTTGCGTTCCGATCGGGTACAACTAAGTTTCACACGATACTGACAGTCGGAATGCGTCCAACAAAATTTGAAAACCCTCTGTGGACTTACGGTTCCGGAATTGGAACCACTTTTTCTCTTTCTAAAAAGACAGCCTTCGATCTTGATGGAACCTTTTCGCACGTAATTAAAAATGGAAATTTTGGCAATAATTTTTTATACAAGGCCACGTTTAGTCTTGATCATAAAATAGGAAAATCTACTTCCATTGTTATTGGCTGTTCCTATAACTTTTTATCAACAAATATGCGAAGTGCCGATTATAATGATGTTTATTCATCCATGCTTCACTACTATTTTTCCAATCACACCTACAATAACGGATACAACCTGAAAAGCTGGGCAGGTGTAAAAGTCGGGTTGAGATTCTTTTGATATTGTAGAGGTAATATGCAGATTCATAAATAATAATACAAGGGGTTGTTTCTGAATTAGATATGTCATGATTCTAAGTGTTGGAGATACAATACCAGAGTTTTGATATTTTTGTGGATTAAACAAACTGGTCACACTTCTTGTTTTGATGTGCACGTTAGAGCACGAATGATTAATAAACTATTGAAATAATTTAAAGGTATGAATTTCTTTATAAGAATTATTTACTGGATACTATTTCCTTTTATTTATCTAGTTAGCATTTTACCAATGAGGATTCTTTATAAAGTATCGTTCGTTATATATTTATGCCTCTATAAATTGTTAGAATACAGGGAGCAAGTGGTTGTTCAAAACATTTCCAGATCTTTTCCTAACAAAAAGTATAATGAGATAAAATCTATAGTAAGAGATTTTTATATGAATTTTGCCGATTTATTTGTAGAAGTATTGAAAAGTATATCAATCTCATCAGAAGGTCTTACGGATAAATTGACTATAAAAGGCTTTGAGTTCGTTGAAAACCAAATGCAAAATGGTAAAAGTACAATAGCTTGTTTAGGGCATTGTGGCAATTGGGAAATATTGAATTGTCTTCCTGCCCAAATGAATATCAATATATATTCCGGTTATAAACCACTAAAAGCACCTCTAATAAATAAGCTTCTGTTTCATATAAGAAGTCGTTTTGGTATGCGTTTAATACCATCCAATTCAGTTGCAAAACATATTTTGTCAAATAAAAATAGTCCATCTCTCTATTTGTTAATAGCGGATCAATGTCCTAAGGAAGTTAATCGTAATTATCAGTTCCTTTTTTTAAACCAAAAGACGTCAGTTCTTTCTGGTCCGGAAAAATTGGCAAGGGCAACAGGTTCTGCAGTTGTGTATATTAAATTGATACGGACACAAAAAGGTCACTTTAATGCAGAATGTCAACCGATTTGTGAGAATGCAAATAATATGCAAAAATTAGAAATCACTAAAAAATATCTTGAGTTATTGGAACAAAATATTGAAGAAGATCCAAGTGGCTGGTTATGGACGCACAAACGATGGAAACGGTGATTTTATAGCGAAACTAAATATTTAGAATGAACCACATCACCTCGTTTGCAAACGAGGTGATGTGGTTCATTGTTTAAAACAATACATTTTTATAACTCTCTTTTTATAATCTGGATTCCAATGCTAAACCAATATTTTCCTGTTATTAGCAAGGAGAAGTTTGGTTTGACCGTTGAAATGGAAATAAATCAATCGAATATTAGAAAAACGATAATTTTCTTGCGTGAATAAAAATAATTTATCATCTTTGCACCATCAAAACAAACAAAAAGAAAATGAACTCAATTTTGACAGTAAATAAATTTTGGTGGTGGCACTTACGAATATCCAAATCGTGAGCAGTACTCCTATGTAAATTGTCGAAATAAAAAGATATTACTAAAAGGCTTGTCGTAACTCACGATAAGCCTTTTTTATTATTTCCTAGAACCTAAAAGGGAACTTAAATAGCACAGATTGTTTAAATATAAATATATGAATAACGAGAAAAGTATACAGATCAACACTAATTTCAGCTCTTCTTTAGGAGCCGGAGGTATAGACGAAAACGGTTATTACGGAGAGTTTGGTGGAGCATATATTCCGGAAATCCTGCACGGATCATTTGAGAAGCTAAAGGACGCTTTTTATGCTATCAATGACGATGCTTCTTTCAAATCAGAGTATTACAAATTGTTGAAAGACTATGTAGGACGTCCTTCGCCTTTGTATTTTGCAAAACGTTTATCGGCGGAATATGGAACGAATATTTACCTGAAGCGTGAAGATTTGAACCATACCGGTGCTCATAAGATAAACAATGCTCTTGGGCAGATTCTGCTGGCCAAACGCATGGGCAAAACCCGCATTATTGCTGAAACGGGTGCCGGACAACACGGCGTGGCAACGGCTACAGCTTGTGCATTGATGGGATTGGAATGTATTGTGTTTATGGGTAAAACGGATGTGGAACGTCAGTTTTTGAATGTGCAGAAAATGCGCATGTTGGGTGCCACGGTGGAGTCAGTAACCAGCGGAAACATGACATTGAAAGATGCAACTAACGAGGCTTTTCGGTATTGGTGCTCTAATCCGGATTCATTTTATATTGTCGGCTCCACAGTGGGAGCACATCCTTATCCCGATATGGTTGGCTTCTTTCAGTCGGTTATCAGCGAGGAAATCAAATGGCAGTTGCAGGAACAGGTGGGTCGCGATTATCCCGATTATCTGATTGCCTGTGTAGGGGGTGGAAGTAATGCTATGGGAACCTATTATCATTATCTGAATGATGAGCGGGTGAAAATTATATCAGCTGAAGCCGGGGGATTAGGGGTGGAAACCGGCGAAACAGCTGCCACAATTAGTTTAGGGACTATCGGAATTATTCACGGTGCCAAAACGTTGCTTATCCAGGATGAAGATGGACAAATTATAGAGCCTTATTCTATTTCAGCCGGATTGGATTATCCCGGAATCGGGCCGGCGCATGCATTTTTTGCCAAGATAGGTCGTACAAAGGTGCATGCGATAAATGATGATGAGGCACTCGATGCTGCTTTTGAACTTACACGCCTGGAAGGAATTATTCCGGCTATTGAATCGGCACATGCTCTGGCAGTTCTGAAAAAAGAAAAAGGAAATTTCGGGGCAAATGAAATTGTTGTTCTAACCGTTTCAGGACGCGGAGATAAGGATATGGATACTTACGTGAAACATTTTAAATCACCCCTAACCCCTAAAGGGGAATAAGAAAGGATTGAGAAGATCTATAGCGTAAAAAAATATAAATAGAAACTAACTAAAAAGTTCCCCTTTAGGGGGGAGGGGGTCATATGAAATTATACGTCAACTCAAAAAAAATGCTGGCCGATTTGCAGACGCCGGTAGGAATTTATCTCAAGATACGTGATTTGTATACCAATTCGGTATTACTTGAAAGTTCCGATTATCATGGCATTGAAAACAGCTATTCGTATATCGGGTTTTGCCCGATTGGCGGAATCTCGGTAAACCGGTTTCTTATATCCGAAGAATATCCCGATGGCACCCGGATAGAGACGCAGGTAACTGACAAGCTAACCGTGGCCGAGCGGTTTGATGTGTTCTTAAAGTCGGTAGAACTGGTGAAAAATGATAATCCGGTAGGTATTAATGGTCTGTTTGGTTATTCATCCTACGAATCGGTGCAGTATTTCGAGGATGTAAAACTCAAAGCACGCGAAACCGTTCCGGGAAGTATGCCGGGTTTGCATTACGTGCTATTTAAGTACATCATTGCGGTAAATCATTTCAACAATGAACTAACGATTATTGAAAACCTGCAGGAAGGTGAAACGTCGGCCATTACCAATGTGGAGGAAATTTTATTGAACAACAATATTGCCACCTATGATTTTCAGGCTGTAGGCGAAGAAAAGTCGGATATCTCGAACGAAGATTACAAACGTATGGTGGCACGTGGTAAGGAAGAGTGTTTCAAAGGAAATGTTTTCCAGATTGTACTTTCGCGCCGGTTTTACCAACAGTATAAAGGCGATGATTTTATGCTCTACCGCACATTGCGTTCGGTAAATCCGTCGCCATACCTGTTTTACTTCAACTTTGGTGATTTCCGCATTTTCGGTTCGTCGCCGGAAGCACATTTGGTGGTGGATGCCAAAAAGCAGAAAGCCTATATCAAGCCTATTGCAGGTACGTTCCGACGTACGGGGGATGATGAAAAGGATTTCCAATTGGCCGAAAAGTTGCGTGTTGATAAAAAAGAGAATGCCGAACATGTGATGTTAGTGGATTTGGCTCGGAACGATTTGAGTCGCAATACCGACCATGTGGAGGTGGAAGTGTTTCGCGAAGTGCAGTATTACTCGCATGTGTTACATCTGGTTTCGAGTGTAAGCGGGAAGCTGAAACCCGATACGAAAATCATTAAATTGTTTGCCGATACATTTCCGGCCGGAACGTTGTCGGGGGCACCGAAGATTAAAGCCATGCAGCTGATTGATCAGATTGAACCGCACGATCGTGGACCGTATGGTGGTTGTCTTGGCTATATAGGTTTCGACGGAAGTATGAATCAGGCTATCACCATTCGTTCATTTGTCAGTAAAAATAATACATTGTATTATCAGGCAGGTGCCGGTGTTGTAGCCAAGTCGGACGAAGAAAGCGAAATGCAGGAGGTAAATAATAAACTGGCTGCACTGAAAAAGGCGGTGGATGTGGCTTCTGGAAGGTAAATCGAGTTATTGACTTCGCGTTATTGATAGTTATTTGCCCTTCGGGCGTTATTGATAATAACAATGGAATAAATAACGTGCGAAGCACTAATAACAGAAAGCAAATAACGTACGAAGTACAAATAACATCTGAGTTAATAACGCCCGAAGGGCAAATAACACGTAAGTAAACAACATGAAAATACTAGTTTTTGATAATTACGACTCGTTTACCTATAATTTGGTTCATGCAGTCAAAAAGTTGGGATACACTGATCTGGAAGTGCATCGAAACGACCAGATAGCGCTGGAAGATATTGCGCATTTTGATAAAATAATTCTTTCGCCGGGTCCCGGTGTGCCTTCCGAGTCGGGCATTTTGCTCGATGTGATTCGGACGTATGCACCCACCAAAAGCGTATTGGGTGTATGCCTGGGCGAACAGGCCATTGCCGAAGCCTTTGGAGGGACGTTGATTAATCTTGCTGAAGTTCACCACGGTATTAGTTCAATGGTGGATGTGGTGGCCGAAGATGTGCTGTTCAATGGTCTGGTAAAGCAGCTGGAAGTGGGGCGTTATCATTCGTGGGCTGTAGAAAAAGCTACTTTGCCGGAATGCCTAACCATTACAGCTGTTGATGAAGATGGCATGATCATGGCTTTGGCACATAAAACCTACGATGTACGTGGCGTTCAGTTTCACCCAGAATCGGTATTGACTCCCGACGGGGAAAAAATGCTGAAAAATTGGTTGGAAAGTTGATGTGCTAATAAGTCAATATGCTAATGTGATAATTATAAATCAGAGATAAGGTATTTACTTTCTTAGGCCTTAGCTCTTACTACTGAATATATGAAACAAATACTTAATCAACTATTCAACCATCAATCGCTTACCAGGCAGGAAGCTGCTGAAGTGATGACGAATATTGCTGCGGGAAAATACAATGATTCTCAGATTGCAGCTTTTATTTCGGTGTATTTGATGCGCAGCATTGAACTCGATGAAGTGATCGGTTTTCGGAATGCCCTGCTTGACCTCGCTATTCCGATGGATTTATCGGAATTCGATACGCTTGACATTGTTGGTACAGGGGGTGATGGGAAGAACACGTTTAATATCTCTACCTGTAGCTGTTTTGCAGTGGCGGGTGCGGGTTATAAAGTGGCTAAACACGGTAACTATGGCGCTACATCGGTAAGTGGTTCTTCCAATGTATTGGAATATTACGGAGCTAAATTCACTACCAATATGGATGTGGTGAAACATTCGTTGGACGAATCAGGCTTTGCGTACTTGCACGCACCGCTTTGCAACCCGGCTATGAAAAATGTGGCTCCGGTGCGAAAAGGACTTGGTGTTCGCACATTTTTCAATGTCCTCGGTCCGCTTATCAGTCCGGTTAAACCACAATACCAATGTTTGGGAGTGTACAACCTGAAGATGATGCGTCTTTACAATTATATTTACCAGAATCTGGGTGTGCAGTATTCCATCGTACATTCGTTGGACGGATATGATGAAATTTCATTGACTGACACTTGCAAAATAATGAGTAATAACAGGGAATTTATTTATACACCCGAACAACTTGGCTTTAAAACCTTGAAACAGGAAGAGCTTTGGGGTGGAAATACGGTAGACGAAGCAGCACAGATATTTATGAATGTACTGGACAATAAAGCGACTGAAGCACAGCGAAACGCCGTAATCATTAACTCTGCTTTTGCTATTCAAACGCGTAGCTTCTACAAACCACTGGAACAATGCAAAGCCGAAGCTGCCGAATCACTGGCAAGCGGACAGGCAAAAAAGGCGTTTACGAAGTTTGTGGAGATATATAAATAAGACCCCTAACCCCTAAAGGGGAACTAAATTACAACTGTTTATTTTGATAGATATATGAATAATGAAAAAAACATACTAGACGAAACTAACTCAGTACCCCTTCAGGGGCTAGGGGTGAACTCCCCTTTAGGGGTTGGGGGTAATAATATCTTAGATAGAATTATAGCTTCTAAAGCCATTGAGGTGGCAGAACGAAAACTTACAACACCCATTTCGGTATTAGAACAAGCACCTGCTTTCTTGCGCAGCTGTTTGTCGATGAAGCACAGCCTGCTGAATTCGGAGTCGGGCATTATTTCGGAGTTCAAACGCAAATCGCCTTCGTTGGGTTGGATTCATGAGGATGCCGATGTAGTGGCGGTAACGGGTGGTTATAGTGCCGCGGGTGCTTCGGGCATTTCTATTCTTACCGATCTGGAATATTTCGGAGGAACACCGATGGATCTGATAAATGCTCGCCCTGCAATTACCTGTCCTGTGTTGCGCAAAGATTTTGTGATTGATGAGTATCAGCTTTTCGAAGCAAAGGCCATGGGTGCCGATGTGGTGTTGCTTATTGCCGCAGCGTTGACAGTAGAACAAACGCTGAGACTTGCCCGTAAGGCTCACAATTTGGGTCTGGAAGTGCTGCTGGAAGTGCATAATGCCGAAGAAATTGGTCATGCGAATGAGTATGTGGATATGCTGGGGGTAAACAACCGTAACCTGAAAACTTTTGAGCAGAGCATTCAAACTTCATTCGATCTGGCGGCATTGATTCCCGACAATTTTGTGAAAGTGAGCGAAAGCGGCATCTCGAAAGTGGAAACTGTAAAAGAATTGCGCAAAGTGGGCTACAAAGGTTTCCTGATGGGCGAAAACTTTATGAAGGAAGAAAATCCGGCGGAAGCATTATCTAAGTTTATAATTGGATTAAAATGATATTACTACGTGATATTTGTGCTTCGCACGATATTAGCTACGCTGAAATATCACGACCGAAGGGAGTAATATCAATGAAATTCATATCAACGAAGTTTATATCATTTATCAAATGAAAATTAAAGTCTGCGGGATGAAATTCCCCGAAAATATAAAGGCGGTGGCGGCATTGAAACCGGACATGATGGGTTTTATTTTCTACCCGAAGTCGCCACGGTATGCCGAGCCTCTGGATGCTGCAGCGTTGAATGCCTTGCCGTCGTCAATCAAAAAGATAGGCGTATTTGTAAACGAGAGTTTGGAAAACATCCTGACTATTGCTTATAAATATCAGCTGGATGGAGTGCAACTGCATGGTGTGGAATTGGTAAAGATGTGTGCCGAGCTTAAAAAGGTTGGGTATATTGTTATTAAAGCATTCCCTATTGCGGCAGCCTATAATTTTAAAGTAACCAAGGACTACGAAGGTGCGTGTGACTACTTCCTTTTTGATACCAAAACTGAAGCGTATGGTGGCTCCGGTCTGAAGTTTAACTGGGGCATGTTGGATGAGTATAAAGGTGAAACACCATTTATTCTGAGTGGTGGCATTGCTGCAGACGATGCCAAAGCCCTGTTGAAAATTGAGCATCCCAGGTTTGCCGGAATAGATTTGAATAGTAAGTTTGAAGTGAGTCCGGGGCTGAAAGATGTGGAACTTTTGAAAGTATTTTTAAAGGAAATAAGAACCTCTAACTCCTGGGAACTATAATAGCTTCTTATTTTTTATATCTTCATAAAACTAAATTATACAATAATATGGAAATCAAAACTAACTTCAGCTCCCCTTTAGGGGGCGGGGGTAATAGAATCAATCAATTATTCGAAACAAAGAAAGAGAATATCCTTTCGGTATATTTCACGGCAGGTTTTCCGAAACTTGAAGACACAGTGCCTACGCTGCAATGTTTGCAGGCAAACGGTGTGGATTTGATAGAGATCGGTGTACCGTTTTCCGATCCGTTGGCTGATGGCCTGGTGATACAAAACAGCAGTCAGGCGGCGTTGCAAAACGGCATGAGCATTTGCAAACTGTTCGATCAGCTTAGCGGTGTGCGCTCGTCGGTGCATGTTCCGTTGATTATGATGGGTTATCTGAATCCGGTGATGCAGTTTGGCTTCGAGGCGTTTTGCAAGGAATGCCATCGGGTGGGAGTGGACGGTATGATTATTCCCGATTTGCCGATGTCCGACTTTCTGGCGGAATACAAAGAAATTGCTTCGCGCTACGGACTTGAGTTTATTTTCCTGATTACGCCCGAGACATCCGAAGAACGGATCCGTGAAATCGATGGACACACCAACGGATTTATCTACATGGTTTCGTCGGCAGCTACTACCGGTACGCAAAGTTCGTTCGACAATAAGGTGGACTATTTCAACCGCATTAATTCGATGAATTTGAAAAATCCACGTCTGGTAGGTTTCGGTATTTCCAATAAATCTACCCGCGACATGGTGAACCGCTATTCGTGCGGAGCCATTATTGGCAGTGCTTTTATCAAAGCATTGCAGGAAACCAATGATGTGGAAAAAGGGGTGAAATTATTGTTGAAAAAATTGGGAGAATGAACCTATTAGCCTAGGGTTTAAACCCTAGGCTAATAGGTTTGATTCTCATATTTCTCTAGCCCGAAAGATTGAATAATTTTTATTTTGTTGCTGATGGATAAAATGACTGAAAGACTGCTTCGGTGTTATCAATGTATTTTCTTGGTTTACCTGAGACTTTCGATTTAAAGTCTTTGATGATTTTATTGAAGTTTTCTGTCATACTCTTTATTATTTTTGGATCATCAGGTCCATATCCTAAAAAATAAAACCAATTTAGATTGAAATGTCTAATTACTCCAGATTTTAATGGCGTTTTTATCTCTTCATATAATGTCTGAACCCAAAGGGACTTACTTTTGAAATCTTCGATGAAGGTTTCCATAGAATTGTGACATACTACTCCGTAGTAAAAGACTTCATTCTCTTGTAATAAATAGGCATCAATTAGAGGCTGCCCAAAGAAAATACTTTTCGCTTTGTCGACAGTAAGCAAACCTTCAGCCATAGCACCTTTCATTGGAATTTTATTCTTAGCTCCATCTGCTAAAATTGAAGCAGATACGTAGGTAATTGCATTTAATGAGTCTTGACTGTTGTCTTTGCTGAAAATTATAACTGAGTCTGAAAAAGTAGTAACGAATAAAATATTCTTATCAAATAATGCTTCTGCTGTTTCGTTGTAAAATTGTTTAGAGTCTGATATTGTACTCATCATTTTGTAAATGTCTTGATGCTTATTTCTGGCAATATAATCTTTAAAACCCATTATGTCCAGAAAACAGACAAAACGTCTTTTATTGGGAGTCCATCTTTTTTTCTCTGTTTCTTTTGTCATAGTTATAATTTTATAAAAAAACAAGTAGCTCATTTATACGCTGAGCTACTTGTACCTGAGTATTATTTTTTTTCCTCTTCTTTCTCTTCATCTTTTTTTCTCCCTTTTCGGGCGGCAATGGTGTCTTTGTGGTAATTGATGTAGTAATTTACCTTATCGATAAAGGCTGCATAAGGGGCTTCGCCGTTTACCACCACCAAAGCATTGATGCGGGTGCCAATTTCCTGAAAAGCATTGTCAACCAGGAGACGGGCATCAAGCACTTTCATGGCAACACGGGCAGTAGCTTCGACGGCACGTTCGCCAAAGTGCGATAAAAACTGGTTGTTAGCTTCGTTCATTTTAGTAAGCCATTGAGTGCCCAGTCCATTACCCATAGCCGCTACGTCTGCTGCGTACTTTGTAGTAAGTTCGGTGTTGCGGTTAGTCATTGCTGCACTTTCGGCATTGTAATTTATCTTGCGGATATTGCCGTACTGATCCCAAATACGTTTCACACGCCGGGCACTTTCACGCACTTCCGGGTCGGGGTGATGCAATTGACTTTCTACCAGCAATTCAAATCCTAAGTCCAAATCGTCGCGATACCCGTCAGATTCGGTAACTGTTGGGGTATATACACTTCCGTCTTCTGCTTGTAACGCTTCTTTTTCAGCATCGCGTGCCTGTTTGTAGGATGTGTATAGATCCACAATTCCTAATTTAACCGGAGTTTCCGCTTCTATCAGATTTCCGATGTCGTTGTGTAGTTGATCATGCTCATTGTTGTGCAGATACCGGGGAAAGAATAAAGAAATTTGTTTCATAAATTGTGATTTTAAAGATTAATATTACTTTAATAACTTTATCTTAGGGGATAAAGAGTTTCATAAGATCTAGTCGGTTATACATTTTACTCTCACTGAGTCAGAATTCTGAATGCGCGTACGCATTTGCCTGCCGACGCCTGCGGGGCGAAAATGCGCGCACGCATTTGCTTGCCGACAGCTGCGGGGTTAAAATGCGCGTACGCATTTGTTTGCCGACGGCTGCGGGGTTAAAATGCGCATGCGCATTTGCTTGCCGACGGCTGCGCGACCAAAATGCGCGTACGCATTCGGGTTTCACCGGTTCAGAACGCTGATTGTTCTCTGCATAGAGGTTTGTTTTCGTCCGGTTTTAGTATACTAAATAGAATCAAACCAATGCTTTGTGAGAGAATTACGCTGCAAATATAATTATTTTTTTGTTACGTGCGTATTTTTCCTATTATTTTTTATGTTGGAAATCTTAATTTGCGATTTTGCCCGTTTGTGTGTTGTAGCGCAGTAGGGGGAACGATTATTCATTATTTTACCTAATCAAAAGATGATACCACAAAAGGCACAAAAGAATCACAAAAGTTTTTATGAAATAAAAACTTAGCTTTTGTTCCCTTGAAAATATAGACGATATATAGCTCAAATTTTTCGTTTCCTACTTTTGTGATTCTTTTGTGGCTTTTGTGGTGAATTGTTTTTGAAGCCCACAAAAGATAATATCTATCGATATTATTTTAGAGCAAGGCGGATATTTGTTATAAAAAATGCCGAACTCATTGCGAGTCCGGCATTTTTAATAATCTGATCACTGATCACTGATCACTGATCACTGTCAACTGTTATAGTGTTTTTCTAATTTCAGTTTCTTCGTAACTTTCCACCATATCACCTACGCGTATATCCTGGTAGTTTTTGATGTTCAAACCACATTCGTAGTTAGTACCCACTTCTTTCACATCGTCTTTGAACCGTTTCAGCGAATCCAGTTCGCCGGTATACACTACAATGCCATCGCGAATGATTCGGATTTTGTTCGACCGTTTGATCTTTCCTTCGCGTACCAAACATCCGGCCACCGTACCCACTTTCGTGATTTTGAATACTTCAATGATTTCAACTGTAGCGGTAATTTCTTCCTTAATTTCAGGAGAAAGCATACCTTCCATAGCCGATTTGATTTCTTCAATGGCATCGTAAATGATGGAATACAAGCGAATGTCGATTTCCTCTTTGTCGGCCATTTTGCGTGCCGAAGTGGTAGGACGTACCTGGAATCCACAGATAATAGCATTCGAAGCAGCAGCCAACAGAATATCCGATTCGGAAATAGCACCTACTGCTTTGTGAATAACGTTTACCTGAATGTTTTCAGTCGAAAGTTTCAGCAACGAATCGGCCAATGCTTCCACCGAACCATCCACATCACCTTTTACAATAATGTTCAGTTCCTTGAAGTCGCCAAGTGCAATACGGCGACCCAATTCGTCGAGCGTAAAGTGCTTCTTGGTACGTATACTTTGTTCGCGTTGTAATTGTTCACGTTTGTTGGCAATCTCGCGGGCTTCGTGTTCCGAGTTCATCACATTAAAGTTATCACCAGCCTGTGGAGCACCGTTCAAACCAAGTATCAGAGCTGGTTCTCCTGGGCGTATCTCTTTAATACGTTGGTTACGTTCGTTGAACATAGCCTTGATTTTACCATGGCTGATACCGGCCAATACTACATCGCCTACGCGTAATGTTCCGTTGTGAACCAATACAGTAGACACATAACCACGTCCTTTGTCCAGTGTCGATTCGATAACCGAACCTGTAGCGTGTTTATTTGGGTTGGCTTTAAGCTCAAGCAATTCGGCTTCGAGCAATACTTTTTCAAGCAGTTCGGGCACTCCGTCACCTTTCTTAGCCGATATGTCCTGCGATTGGTATTTACCACCCCAGTCTTCGACCAGATAATTCATTTGAGCCAGCGTTTCCTTTATTTTCTCAGGATTAGCTCCCGGTTTATCTACCTTATTAATGGCAAAAATCATAGGTACACTAGCAGCGGCAGCGTGGTTGATAGCTTCAATGGTTTGAGGCATCACATTGTCGTCGGCTGCTACAATGATAATAGCAATATCCGTTACTTTGGCACCACGGGCACGCATGGCGGTAAACGCTTCGTGACCCGGAGTATCCAGGAATGTAATACGTTGACCGTTTTCAAGTTTTACGTTGTAGGCCCCGATATGCTGTGTTATACCTCCGGCTTCACCGGCAATAACATTTGTTTTACGAATATAGTCGAGCAACGAAGTTTTACCGTGGTCAACGTGACCCATGACGGTAACAATCGGTGCACGAGGTACTAAATCTGCTTCGTCATCCGGTTCGTCTTCGTTCAGAGCTTCTACCACATCGTGACTTACATATTCGGTCGTAAAACCAAATTCTTCGGCCACAATATTGATGGTTTCAGCATCCAGTCGTTGGTTGATCGACACCATCAGACCGATGTTCATACAGGTAGCGATAACCTGATTGACGGTAACGTCCATCATCACGGCCAATTCGCTTGCGGTAACAAATTCGGTAAGTTTAATTACGCTTTCTTCGTCACGTTCGCGCTGTGCCTGTTCTTGCTGGCGTATACTGTTGCTGTCGCGCTTGTCACGACGGTATTTAGAACCTTTTCCTTTTTTATTGGCACCCGATAAACGAGCCAGAGTTTCTTTAATTTGTTTCTGTACGTCCTCTTCGTTTACAGCGGTTTTTACAGGTTTTTTCAACCGGTCCTTGTTTGGTCGGGCAATGTCGCTACCAGTGCCGGTAGCACTGTGATTGACTTTTTTAGGATGTGCAAATCCCTGTGTCGGACCATTAGGTTGAGGCACTTTGTTGATATCCACCTTTTGATTAGAAAAACGTTCCCGTTTTTTCTTAGGTGCTGTAGGATCTGCAGCTACTTCAGCAGCCGTGCGTAAAATTTTCTTTTCGCCCGGAGCAATTGGTTTTTTGCTATCGAGACCTATCCTGTTTTTATCTTCGCGTTCCCGGCGTTTTTGTTCTTTTGTTTTCGGTTTCGGGCGGGTGCTCTGGTTCAATAGTTCCAAATCAATGGTTCCGATAACTACCGGAGCTACATCCAGTGTAGGGCGAGCCAACGAGAAGATTTCATCTTCTTCGTGATCATTGTTCTTGGTTTCGGTGTTGTGCTCAACGGGTTCATCACGTTCTTCTTTAACTTCGAACTTCTTTACCGGTTTGATAATTTCCACCTTGGGTGCTTCAATCGGAGCTGCTTCCTGTTCCTTGCTAATGACCGTTAGCTCTTTAGGTTCTTCTTTAGGCTCTTCTTTTTTTACCACTTCAATCGGAGTAACAATTTCAGCTTTAGGCTTGGGCAGAGGTTCCGGTTTCGGAGCTTCCACTTCTTTCTTAGGCTCAGCAACTACGGGTGGTACTTCCACCGCTTTAGGCTCTTCTTTTACGATTACTTCCTTGGTTTCAACAGCTTTCTCTACAACTGGGGCAGGTTTCTCAACCACCGGAGCTTGTACTTGTACTTCCGGTTTTACTTCCGGTTGTTTTTCTTTTGCTTCCAAATCAATATGTCCAACAGATTTGAAATGAGGTAGCTGATCCTCTGGAATAGTCACATGAATAGTCTCAACCGGTTTCTCAACTGGTTTAGGTTGGTGGTAGCCTTCAATAGCTACACTGGAGGCTTTTTCTTTTAGAAGACGCTCCTGACTTAATCGCTCCGATTCAATTTTCAGAGCCATATCTTTATTGAATTCTTTTGCAAGTAAAAGGTGCAAGTCATCCGACAACTTTAAATTGGGGTCGACTACGATTTTATGACCTTTTTTCGCCAAAAATTCAACGGCGGTGGTCATTCCGACGTTCAAATCTTTACAGGCTTTACTTAATCTTATGGACATATTCTATTATTACAGTTTTCTATTTTTAAAAGTTTCCGTTTTTTAGTGACTTATCTTCAGCGAAACACGGAACGCAACCTATAACACAGACTGTGTTATTTTTCTTCTTCTTCTTCTTCGGCAAACTCGGCATTCAGAATAGCTAATACTTCGTCTACTGTTTCTTCTTCAAGGTCGGTACGACGAATTAAATCCTGACGTGGAATTGCCAACACATTCTTAGCTGTATCGCAGCCAATTGCTTTCAATGCGTCAATAACCCATTGATCGATTTCGTCGCTGAATTCGTCCAGGTAGATATCTTCGCTTTCAGCATCTTCATCCATTTCGCGGAACACATCCAGTGTGTAGCCCGAAAGCATACCAGCCAGTTTGATATTCAAACCACCTTTTCCGATTGCTTGCGAAACCTCTTCCGGCTTCAGGTAGATTTCGGCTTTTTTATCCACTTCGTTCAGTCTGATCGAAGAAATTTTAGCAGGACTCAAAGCACGTGATATAAACAGGTTGATATTACTGGTATAATTGATAACATCAATGTTTTCGTTACGCAACTCACGTACAATGCCGTGGATACGCGATCCTTTAACTCCAACACAAGCACCTACAGGATCAATACGATCATCGTAAGATTCTACAGCTACTTTAGCACGTTCGCCCGGGATGCGGGCAATCTTTTTTATGGTAATCAAACCTTCATGAATTTCCGGAACTTCCAGTTCGAAAAGTCTTTCGAGGAATACCGGAGAAATACGTGAAAGAATAATTTTAGGATTATTGTTTTTGTTCTCAACCATGGCCACTACCGCGCGTACGGTATCGCCTTTACGGTAAAAATCGGTTGGAATTTGTTCTGTTTTTGGTAAATAGAGTTCGTTGCCTTCTTCGTCGATAAGCAACATCTCTTTTTTCCATATTTGGTATAGTTCAGCGCTAACAATCTGACCAACTTTTTCACTGTACTTGCTGAAAACGTTGTCTTTTTGTAGTTCCAATATTTTTGATGAAAGTGTTTGGCGAAGAGTCAGGATAGCTCTACGACCAAAGCCCAGAAAATCTACGGTTTCTGTTACTTCTTCACCAATTTCAAATTCTACATCTATTTTTTTTGCATCAGTCAACGATATTTCCAGATTCGGATCTTCCAATTCGTCATCTGCCACCACGGTACGATTGCGATAAATCTCGAAGTCACCTTTATCCGGATTGATAATCACATCATAATTTTCGTCAGTTCCAAACATTTTCGAAATTACATTTCGGAACGACTCTTCCATTACACTGATTAATGTACTTCTGTCGATGCTTTTTAGCTCTTTAAACTCCGAAAAAGTATCAATTAAGCTAATAGTTTCTTTTTTGCTCATGGCTTATTTGAATCTAATAATATATTTTGTATTTTTTATGTCTTCGTAGGCGAATGTAAGATCTTCCGTTACCGTTATTTTTCGCTTAGATCCTTCAGGTTTTTCTGTTTTTTCTACCTGCAAAACAAATTCGTTATCCCTAACTTCTGTCAAAACTCCTACGATTTTTTTTCCGGCTTTGGTCAGCGTTTCTACTTCATTCCCAATATTCTTTTCATATTGTTTTACGACTTTGAACGGTTCGGTTAAGCCTGCTGAGCTCACTTCGAGTTCGAAATCTTCAACTTCACGGTCGAATCGCGATTCGATGTGGCGGTTTAGTTCGGCACAAAACTCGATTGAAACACCTTCAAATGCGTCAATTTCCACAGAAATACGATTATCCGGAGTGGCTTTTACGTCTACCAAATAATAATCTGTGTTTATAAGAAAATTTTCAACTATCTGATATATAGTTTCTTTTAAAATCATACCTTGTATTGTATTAACAAATAAGGGGACTGCTGTCCCCTCCTCCATATCCTAATTCGCTTGCAAAAGTACAAAATAATTCTTTATAATACAAAGATTTAAAAGAAATATTCTGTGTCGGATATTTTTTCAATCTGATTTTGTTGCGTGGTCGGATATGATGTAATAAATAAACCGTGTCTAATTATTTAAAATTATGAATTATACGATGTGCATTCTAGATCGGAACTCGTATATTTGCACTCACAATAGTGTTCCTTAATTATAAAATATATGTATAAAATTTTATCTATAAATCCAGGGTCTACTTCTACTAAATTTGCCGTTTACGAAGATGAAAAGTTGGTGTGTTTGCATACGATTCGCCACACGGCTGTGGAGTTGAAGGTTTTTCCGAATCTCTTTGATCAGTATGAATTCCGTAAGAATCTAATGTTAGATTGCTTAATTAAAGATCAGATTGATTTGTCAGATTTGTCGGCTGTTGTGGGTCGTGGTGGTTTAGTTCGACCTTTGGAGTCGGGTGTGTATGAAGTTAATGATAGGCTTGTTGCTGATCTTAAAACAGCCCAAGGTGGAGTTCATGCCAGCAATTTGGGTGGTATTTTAGCGCGGGAAATTGCTGATGGTATTCCCAATTGTCAGGCTTTTATTGCCGACCCGATAGTTGTTGATGAAATGCAAGATGTCGCCCGGATTAGTGGCTTGCCTTTGTTCCCACGTCGCTCAACTTTTCATGCGCTTAATCATAAAGCAATGGCACGGAAGTATGCTGCGGAAACCGGAGTCTCGTATGAAGATCTGAATTTGGTTATTGTTCATCTGGGGGGTGGGGTCTCTGTGGCGGCTCATAAAAAAGGAAGAGTTATTGACACCAATCAGGCTTTGGATGGTTTTGGCCCATTTTCGCCTGAGCGTGCAGGAACTTTGGATGCCGGTGCATTAGTGAAGATGTGTTTTGACGGAAATTATTCGCAGGAGGAAATTCGCAAAATGGTGGTAGGTAATGGGGGCTTGGTGGCTCACCTGGGTACTAACGAGGTGCTTGTTGTTCTGCAGCGGATCGAAGAAGGTGATGCTCATGCTAAACTGATTTTGGAAGCTATGTGTTATAATGTAGCGAAAGAAATAGGAGCTATGTTGGCGGTGCTTCATGGGGAAGCAGATGCTGTGATACTCACTGGTGGAATAGCACGAAGCAAGTTTGTGGTGAATTATATAAAAGAAATGGTTTCGATAATGGCAAAAGTAGTGGTTTATCCCGGTGAGGATGAAATGGAAGCTTTAGCTATGAGTGGACTCCGCGTGTTGCGAGGCGAGAAAAGCAAGGAATATTAGGATTGACTCTGGTCAATAGTTTTTGTTTTAGCTACGATTTTTTCGTCCCAAATAACCCACAACGCAAAGATAAGAAGGTAAAACAGGTATTTGAAAAAATACAAGTGCAGAAACGTGAACCAGTTTGGGTGCGTGCTTATGCAGTAAGTTATAAATGAAATTCTAAAAATATTAAACGCGTAAACGATGATTAATCCCAGTGGAATATACCACAATTTATGCTTCCATGGACCACGGTAAAACGCGAGGATACAAAAGAAAATATAGGCTTGTTTCAATCCGGTACAAGCCCATATGACCTGTACTGAATTTCCATTCGGATAGAAAAGAAAGTTTTGGGTAGAAAGTTGAACTTCGGAGCCGAAAAGACCTAAGAGGCTTTCACATACTCTGGCAACATGATGGGCAGTCCAAATAAATGGTGCCGAGATATTGCATCCCCAAATGGTGATTGTGGAGTTGATATTTTCCGATTCATCTCCGATTACATTGTATTTCCAAAAGAAATTTGATGCCATTAAAATTACGGCAAATAACAGGATTCCCTTGTAAGGGATCAGTTTATCCGATAGTTTTAATTTGGCCAATTTCATGAAAATAGTTTGTGGGTTAAAACTTGTTGGCAATTCGCGCAAAAGGCACTTCTTCTATAGAACAAAAGTCTTTGTGTTGGTATTTGAAATAGCCGGTGATGGCAATCATGGCAGCATTGTCTGTGGTAAAAGCAAATTCCGGAATGTACACTTTTTTGTTGTATTTTTTGCCATATTCCAAAAGAGCCTGTCGAAGTGCAGAGTTGGCTGATACACCTCCTGCAACGGCTATTTGATGAATATTTAATTCGGCAGCTGCTTTACGAAGTTTATTGATTAATACCTCTACTACGGTGGCTTGAATGGAGGCGCATAGATCATTTAAGTTGTTTGCTACAAAATTGGAATCTTCTTTTGTTTTGTCTCTCAATAAATATAAAAAGGATGTTTTTAGTCCGCTAAAGCTGTAGTTGTAGCCGGGGATTTGAGGTTTGCTGAAAGTGAATGCTTTGGGGTTACCTGTTTTTGCCAGTCGGTCAATATGTGGTCCGCCGGGGTAGGGGAGTCCCATTATTTTAGCGCATTTGTCAAAGGCTTCGCCGGCGGCATCATCAATAGTCTGTCCGAGAACTTCCATGTTGTTGTACGCCTTAACGAGAACGATTTGCGAATTTCCTCCTGAAACGAGCAGACAGAGAAATGGAAATTCAGGGTGACGTTCTTCTGCTTTTCCTTCGCTGATAAAATGAGCTAAAACATGTGCTTGCAGGTGGTTTACATCTACCAGAGGAATGTTCAGTGCTTGGGCGAATCCTTTTGCAAATGAAGTTCCAACTAATAAAGAACCCAGCAAACCCGGGCCTCGGGTAAAAGCTACAGCGCTTAATTCTTTTTTATCGACTCCAGCACGTTTTAGGGCTTCATGTACCACTGGAATAATGTTTTGCTGATGGGCGCGTGAAGCTAGTTCGGGTACCACACCGCCAAAGCTGGTGTGAATAGCCTGGCTGGCAGTGACGTTTGATAATAAGAGTCCATCACGGATAATTGACGCGGAAGTGTCGTCGCACGATGACTCGATACCTAATATGATTGTTGGATTCATTCCTGAGAGTGTAAGTTAAGATTGGTCATGTTTGTTCTCCGTGGTAATACGGATGCGGCTGGCATGACAATTGTTATTAGTTATTTGTATTTTTTAATTGCTATGTAAGAAGCATTTCCTTGCATAATTCACAAATTATTATTTACTTTTGCGAAACAAAGTTCAAAGGTATAAAAAAAGAAAGTAAAATATTAGGTTTTGGTATAGATGGAATAGTTTTATTTCTCATGCTACTGTTTATGCTGCTTCAAACCAGTATGATACAGAACTTCATATATAAGGCTGTCGTGTCGGAGCTTTCGAATAAGCTTCATACCAAAGTTACTGTTGGAAAGATAGAGTATAAATTATTCAACGATATTGCAGTTTCCGATTTGTATGTGGAGGATCAGCATAAAGATACTCTCCTGTTTGTAAGTCACGTTGATGCTCACTTTAAGTTTTGGGATTTTTTCAGAGGTAAAATTGTTTTCAACTCTGTAGAAATAAACCGCTTGTTCGGTAATTTGATCATTGATAAATCGGGTCATTCTAATCTGGATTTTGTAATTAAAGCTTTTAAAAGTCCTCAGAAAAGCGATACCACGAAGACTGAGTATCGTATAAGTCACTTTAAAATAAAGAACTCCAGATTTAATTATACGAATTATAAGCAGTTTCGGAAGTTAGCTCCGGGCGTTTTTAATGGTAACAGACTCCGCCTTAAAAATATTAATGCCGATGTATCGCTTAATATTCTCCCAAAAGATTCTTTCAATTTAAAAATTAAGAGGTTTAGCGTAGCTGAGCAAACTGGTTTTGTGCTTACAGAGTTGAAAACGCAAGTGTTTGGTTCTGCTAAAGGCATGAAAATTCCACTTATTCGGGTTAAAATGCCGAAGTCGGAGGTTTGTTTGGAAGGTGTTCGTCTTAGTTATGATAGTTTAGCGGATCTGAAAAATTTCGTAGAAAAGGTTCGGTGGAATGCACCCATCAGATTGTGTTCTGTATCGCCGTCGGATTTGAAAGCCTTTGTCCCTGAATTCAAAGATGTAAAAGGTCTGTTTACTCTCAAGGGTTTGATTACAGGTCGGGTGTCAAGTCTTCATTTTAAAAAGATGGAACTGAAATATGGAAAGTCTTTCTTGCTGAATGCGGATCTGGACGTAAATGGTTTGCCGGATTTGCGAGAGCTTTTTATCTTTTGTCAGATTAATGATCTGCATTTTGATAAGTCCGATATTCAGGATTTTGTTGCCGACTTTACGCGGAAGCCACTCGTACTTCCTAAAGAATTGGCTCAGCTTGGGTTAATTCATTACAAAGGGAATATTACCGGTTTTTTGAATAATCTGGTGTTATACGGCAACCTGAATACCAATATTGGAAGCGTTTCGACTGATGTTTTGTTGAAGCTTGACAATAAATTAAAAGATTTGACCTATAATGGAACGGTTAAGTCTGATAATTTTCAACTAGGAAGATTGCTTGGTAATAAACAACTCGGTAAAATTTCTTTTAATCTTAATACAAAAGGAACGAAGAAAGAGAATGCGAAGCTTCAGGGGGTTATTCAGGCTCGTGTTTCCGAATTTGAATTTAATCGTTATAACTATCGTGACATCGTTTTTAATGGAAAGTACGATGGAAAAGGCTATGATGGGATTATAGATGTCAAAGATCAAAATGTTGATGCTCATTTTATAGGTAAGATTGATTTAACTCAGAAACTGCCGATCTATGACTTTGGTTTAAAAGTAAACAAAACGAATTTAAATGCTTTGAAATTGACAGATAGTTATCCGGGGGCTACTCTTTCATTTAGTGGAAAAACCAATGTGGTTGGAAATTCGTTGGATAATATAAATGGTTTCATTCGTTTTGATAGCATTGAATTTGTGAATGATGCCAAGACCCTGAATATTGATAAAATTCAACTGCTGTCGCGTATTGACAAGGATCTTACACATTTCAGTATAGCTTCAGATTTTGTAAATGGAAGCTTTAATGGTAATTTTAAATACAGTACCGTTGTACAAACTATAGATAAGATTGTTCAAAAGTACCTGCCCTCGTTGGCTTTTGCAACTGCAAAGCCAACTGATAAAACGCAGAATCATATTGATATTGATCTTAAAATTGCGAATACAAATACTATTTCGGATGTTCTAGATCTGCCTTATACGCTGAGTGGTGTCACTACAATAAATGGATATATTGACGAAAAAACCAATAAAATAGACCTCTCAGGTATTGTGCCTGGTTTAAAGTCCAATAAGCGGCAGATCGAAAATATATCATTGCATGTTGAAAATCTTAATCAGCAATTACAATTAATATCCAGGGCTCAGTTTGTAGATAAAGACGGATTGATGAATGTCTTTCTGAAAGCTTCGGCAGTGAAAGATAGTCTTAAAACTCAGCTGGGATGGCAAAATACACAGCAGATAACTAATGCAGGCGATATTCAGTCTATTACTAAATTCAAAGATGAAAATGGTAAAATGTCAGCTCAACTATCCATTTTGCCAACTCAGGTAATAATTTCAGATTCTGTATGGAATATTCATCCTTGTAAAATAGACTTTAAGTCCGATAGCACAGTTCATATTCATAACTTTGTATTTGAAAATAACAAGCAGTTTGTTCATGTTAATGGAATTGCATCTAAGGATAAAAATGATAGCGTGAACCTGACGATGAATAAGCTTGATCTGGATTTTATTATGGGGCTTTTGAAGTTGCGGGGCTTTAGTATTGGTGGAATTGTAACGGGAAAAGCAACTTTACTCAGTGTGATGAAGCAACCTGTTTTTGAGGCAAATCTTGATGTGAAGGATTTGAAGCTGAATCACAAGTGGATTGGAAATGGTAAGGTGTCTTCAAATTGGGATAAAGTGAATAGTCGTTTACTGGCATATGCGGCTTTTCAGAATGAAAAAAATGACACTGTTGTGGTGGCTCACGGGGTATACACCCCGAGAACAGATACTCTGAATGTTGTTTATGATGCGCGAAACTTCAGTATTGAATTTTTGTCGCAATATTTTGATGGGGTGGTTCAGAATACAAAGGGGTGGGCTACCGGCAAAATCCGGATGTTCGGACCACTGAAGCATGGGTTAAGTTTTGAAGGTGATGCATTTCTGGATAAGGGACAGGTGTCTGTAAAAACGCTTAAAACGACTTACTTTTTAAATGACTCGGTTCATCTGTCTAAAAGGGCTATTGAACTTAGAAATGTAAAAATGTATGACCAGGAGAGGAATCCGGCAACTTTGAATGCCACAATAACGCATGATGGATTTTTTAAGCAATTGAGATATGATGTGTCGGTTGTGGGAAAGAATATTTTGGCCCTGAATACACAATCGGAAGATAATGATTATTTCTTTGGAAAGGCTTATGCGAACGGAACGGTGAGTATCAAAGGGGATGATAAGGTTGCTAACATTCTGGTTAATGCTGTTTCGCAGCCGCAAACGAAATGTTATATTCAAATGGGCGGAGCTTCAAAGGCGTCAGATAATAGTTTTATCAACTTTGTGAGCAAGAAAGATTTTGTTCCCAGGGAAACTGCCGCTCCTAGTAAATCTATTTCGAGTGATCTTAATGTAAAAGTAAATTTGCAGATTGAGGTTACGCCGGATGCTGAAATGGAGTTGATTGTTGATCCCAAAGCTGGTGATATGATTACGGGAAAGGGAACCGGAAACCTGAGAATTGAATTTGATACATTTTCGGATATAAAGCTTTATGGTGGCTATACAATTAGCAGTGGTGATTATTTGTTTACGCTGCAAAATCTGATTCGTAAGCAGTTTAAGATTGATCAGGGGAGTACGCTGCTTTGGACTGGTAGTCCTTATCGTGCGCAGGGAAATATTCGTGCCTTGTATCCACTGACAGCTTCTTTAAAAGATCTGGATGAAACGCTGTCAAGTTCGACCACTCGTACCAGTGTGCCTGTGAATTGCGTTTTGAAGTTGACGGACGATATTATGAAGCCAACTATTAAGTTTGATATAGACCTGCCACAAAGTGATGAGGGTGTGAAGCAAAGGGTTCGGAATATCATTAATACCGACGAGATGATGAATCGTCAGATTCTTTATCTTCTTGTTTTTAATAAATTCTATACTCCGGACTATATGAAAACTGCATCTACGGCCAATGTGGGTACGAGTGAGGCTATTTCGTTTGCAACGTCTACTTTGAGTGGACAGCTTAATAACTGGATTTCTCAATTATCGAAGAGTAATAATCTGTCAATCGGGTTCGATTATCGACAGACTGATCAGGTAAGTAGTGATATTCAGGCTCAGATATTTTATCAGCCTAATAATCGGTTGATAATTAATGGAAATATTGGCTATAGAAGTGATATGCTTGCCAATAGCACGAATAAATTTATTGGTGATGTCGATTTTCAGTATTTGCTTACAGAGTCCGGAAAGCTTCGGTTTAAGGCTTATAATCATACTATCGATCGATATCAACTTAGTAAGGCTACTCAGACGCAAGGGCTGGGATTTATTTACAAAGAAGACTTTAATAGTATGAATGAATTGTTCGGTTACTATTGGCGCTTACTTGTTGGTTCAAAAAATAATAAAGCAAATGAAAAAGCAACTTCTCCGAAAAAATGATCTTCTGATTATTTCTTGTCTCCTTTTGATAAGTCAGAGCTTATTTTCTCAAAATATTGATGATTGGTATGTGAATATGCCGGATGTTCTTAATCCTGTTCTGACAAAGCAAAACCGACTTGAGCTGTTGGAGTATCATAAAGCCCATCGGGGCGATAGTATAACAAACCGATTTGGTAATCAATCTTATTTGTTGGGTTTGGATTCATTGAATAAACGCATTGTGATTAAGAATACTTCCACCTCAACTTTTGATATGAAGATAGTGGAACCGGAAGGTGTTGCTCCTGTTGTCGGTATTGTTCGGACTGTATGTGCTCCGGTTTGTCTTTCTTCTGTGGAGTTTTACGATACAGCGTGGAATCAAATACCCGTTCAGTTTACGATGCCTAAGGCGATGGAATGGGTGGATGAAAAAAGTATTCCGGCGGATAAAATAGACCTTCAATGGGTGAAAAGTGTTATGGAGGTCAGTTTTGTTTCTCTTAGTTTTTCTGCGGAAAATCAGTTGTTGATTGCGAAGAACAATACGCTGGATTTTTTGGCTGAGGATGACCGGAAAATATTATCTCCTTTTGTTTCGGATAAACCGATTCGCTTCAAACTTCAGGGGTGGATATGGGTTCGTGAGTAATTAGGCATAAAAAAATCCCCGATCAAATTATTTGATCGGGGATTTTTTTATGCCTGTTAGGCTTATTTCTTTCCTTCCATGCGTTTTGCATAGCGATTCATAAACTTATCAACACGTCCTGCAGTGTCAACCAATTTAGATTTACCTGTGTAAAAAGGATGTGATGAACTGGAGATTTCCATTTTAACCACAGGATAAGTTACACCATCAATATCGACAGTTTCTTTTGTGTTTACGGTTGAACGTGAAATAAAGGTGTCGCCGTTGGACATATCTTTAAATGCTACCGGACGATAATTTTCTGG
>Ga0302164_10000055_pt1 | contig 58306 bp, 46 predicted proteins | sample I_Fen_E3_1_FD_193500 | JGI IMG/M metagenome (GOLD analysis project Ga0302164, IMG submission 193500) | Peat permafrost microbial communities from Stordalen Mire near Abisko, Sweden - I_Fen_E3_1 | ecosystem: Environmental > Terrestrial > Soil > Wetlands > Permafrost | place: Sweden: Abisko...
GATGTCCGCCGGGACGAAGCACGCGGTGTATTTGTTGCAGACTGTCGTTCAGTTTTTCGAAGTTCCGGATGCCAAAAGCAATGGTGGCAGCATCGAAACTGGCATCGGCAAAAGTCATAGCCGACACATCCTGTACCTCCAGATCTATTTTGTCGCTCAGTCCGGCTTTAGCCACTTTCACGCGACCCATTTCCAGCATTTGTTCCGAAATATCTACCCCCGTAACGTGGTGGGGTGCCAGATATTCGTAGGACTTGATGCACATATCGGCCGTTCCGGCGGCAATGTCGAGTATGTCTTTGGGATTGTATTGCTTGAGCGCCAACAGCGATTGCTTGCGCCAGATGCGCGCCAACCCCCAGGTCATAATATCATTGAATTTGTCGTACTTATCCGATATGGTATTAAACATACGGGCAAGTTGGGCGGTTTTTTCTTCCTCCTGATTGTACGGTTTTACTTTGGTAAAGTCAACCGGCTCCGATTTATGATTTTTATCCATCACACTTGTTTGTTTTATTGCTGTTTGATTCGTAGAACTTAAAAGCTGAATGGCAAATGCCGGCCGTTGCTACGAAATACTTTCGTTTTTAATCTCTTTTGTTTAACAATGGTCTCGCTGAAAATTTCACAGGCATCAAAAGTATCCATTTGGTCTCGTTGAAAATTATACAGACATCAAAAGCTTTCTTTTGGTCTCGTTGTTGTTATTTAGATAGAATAATGCACGACAATGCATCCCGATGTGTTTCGTAAAACGGACAAAGGGGCATTGCCGCCCCTCTGTTTATTTAAGCTCAACCTTCGTTTTGCTACTTTGGACGATTAGCCAAATGCCCCAAATGATAAATGGTAAGCTCAGGATTTGTCCCATGTTCAGTGGAAAGTTCGATTCGAAGGCTTCCTGGTTGTTTTTGATAAATTCCAACACAAAGCGCGACCCGAAGATGCCGATAAGAAAAACTCCGAAGATTAATCCGTTCTTTTTATATGCTTCTTTTTTCCAATACAACCACCAGGTGATGGCAAAGGTAAGCAAGCAATAAATCATTTCGTAAATCTGAGTCGGGTGGTGGGGCAGTCCGTCGCCCTGCAGGTCGCGTATAAACACAAATCCCCAGGGTAAAGAAGTAACGCCTCCGTAGATTTCCGAATTCATCAGATTTCCCATACGGATGGCTGCGCCGCAAATGGCTACGCCAATTACCAAACGATCGAAGATCCACACGTAGCCTTTTTTCGAAACATTTTTATTGAAAAAATACATGGCGATCAAAATTCCGATGGCTCCACCATGACTGGCCAGTCCGCCGTGCCAGATATACAATATTTCCCACGGATGCGACAGGTAATGGTTGCCGTATTCGAACGTCATACCCAGAAATGTTACGGGTTCGGGCATTAATTGCCACTCGTAAAACAGACAATGACCCAGTCGAGCGCCGGCTATGGCACCAATCACTGTGTACAGAAACAATTTGTCGAGCCAGGCTTCGGGTAATTTTTCGTGTTTGTACAGTCGCTGTACAATGAGCAGCGTAGCATAAATGCCAATAGCCCAAAGTAATCCGTACCAACGAACCGCCAAAGGTCCTAAATGAAATAATACCGGATCAACATTCCAGGTGATATAGTTTAGTAGCATAATAAGTAGTTTTTAAGCGGTAAGCGGTAAGCAGTAAGCGGCAAGCACAATGTACTTACTTTCTTACTGCTTACCGCTTACTCCTGAATTAGATGGCGCCGTGGCAGTTTTTGTATTTTTTACCGCTTCCGCAAGGGCAAGGATCGTTGCGACCCGCTTTTTTCTCCACACGGATTGGTTCCTGATGTACTTTTTCGCGTGTATCCTGTTTGGTAGGATCTTCGCTGCCGCTGCTTACTTCGTCTTTTTGCGTTTTGTATTTGCTCAAATCCATGCGTTCGCTTGGTCGTGCTTCGCGCACTTGTTCCGGTTCGCGCATCGGTATCTGACCACGCAATAAGATGGCCAAGACTTTACGGTTGATAGCATCAATCATTTCTTTAAACAACCCGAACGATTCGAGTTTGTAAATCAACAGCGGATCTTTTTGTTCGTAACTTGCATTCTGAACCGAATTACGCAATTCGTCCAACTGGCGAAGATGTTCTTTCCATTCGTCGTCAATCACATATAGCAAAGTTTGTTTTTCAAATGCTTTTACCACCTCGCGGGCTTCACTCTTATAAGCAGTTTCCAGGTGAGCGGTAATATTCAGCACGCGCTGTCCGTCCGAAACCGGAATCAGAATATTTTCGTATTGCTGTCCTTTTTGCTCATATACTTCTTTGATAACTGGATAAGCTATCGAAGCCAGTTTATCCATTTTGCGTTTGAAAGTGCTCAAAGCAGCTTCGGCCACTTTCTGACTCAATACGCTTGCTTTAGTTCCGCTGAATTCTTCTTCGGTAAAAGGAGCATCCATAGCAAATACTTTCAGCAAATCTTCTTCCAGCAATTCGTAGTCGCCGTTGTTGCGTGCATTTTCTACTATACCGTCGGCCGTATCGTAAATCATATTGGTAATATCCACGCCAATGCGTTCGCCCATCAATGCGTGGTGACGTTTTGAGTAAACCACCTCACGTTGCGAGTTCATTACATCATCGTATTCCAACAGATTCTTGCGTCGTCCGAAGTTATTTTCTTCTACTTTTTTCTGAGCACGTTCAATAGATTTCGAAATCATCGAGTGTTCAATCATTTCGCCTTCTTCGAATCCGAGTTTATCCATAATGCCAGAAATACGTTCCGAACCGAATAAACGCATCAAATCATCTTCAAGTGAAACGTAGAAAACAGACGAACCGGGGTCACCCTGACGTCCGGCACGTCCGCGCAACTGGCGGTCGACGCGTCGACTTTCGTGGCGTTCGGTACCGATAATGGCCAAACCACCGGCATCTTTTACTTCCTGAGTCAGTTTAATATCCGTACCACGACCAGCCATATTGGTAGCAATAGTAACCGTTCCTGTGTGACCGGCTTCAGCTACAATTTCGGCTTCGCGTTGGTGTAGTTTTGCATTCAACACATTGTGTTTAATCTTACGGCCGTTGAGCATGCGGCTCAACAGTTCGGAAATTTCCACCGAAGTAGTTCCGACCAATACCGGACGACCGGCAGTAACCAGCTTATCTATTTCGTCAATAACCGCTGTATATTTTTCGCGCTTGGTTTTGTACACGCGGTCTTCCATATCAATACGGGCAATGGGGCGATTGGTTGGAATAACCACCACATCCAGTTTATAGATGTCCCACAACTCGCCGGCTTCCGTTTCTGCAGTACCAGTCATCCCCGAAAGCTTGTGATACATGCGGAAGTAATTCTGCAAGGTAATAGTAGCAAATGTTTGTGTGGCAGCTTCGATGGTAACGCGCTCCTTGGCTTCAATAGCCTGGTGCAAACCGTCGGAATACCGACGACCGTCCATAATACGTCCGGTTTGTTCGTCCACAATCATTACTTTATTTTCCATCACCACATACTCCACATCTTTTTCGAAGAGCGTGTAAGCTTTCAGCAATTGGTTGATGGTATGAACGCGTTCCGATTTTACAGAGTAGGCCTGAAGAATTTCATCTTTCTGCGATTGTTTTTCCTCTGTCGAAAGCGATTTGTTTTTTTCCAGTTCAGCAATCTCGCTACCTACATCGGGTAAAACAAAAAACTGAGCATCGTCGGTATTATCGGTAATCAAATCAATACCTTTATCGGTAAGTTCAATGGTATTGTTTTTTTCATCAATTACAAAGAAAAGCGGATCGGTGGCAATGTGCATATTGCGGTTGTTTTCCTGCATATAAAACTCTTCAGTTTTCAACAGCAAAGCTTTCATGCCTTGTTCGCTCAGGTATTTAATCAAAGGTTTGTTTTTAGGCATCCCCTTGTATGAGCGAAACAGTGCCAATGCACCTTCTTCTTGTTCCTTTTTATCTTCGGACTTTAATAAGTTACGTGCATCGGCCAGGTATTTGGTAGCAAGCGTTTTTTGTTTATCAACCAACCGTTCTACTTTAGGTCGAAGGTCTTCGAATAACTGGTCTTCGCCTTTGGGGACCGGTCCGGAAATAATCAATGGAGTACGTGCATCGTCAATCAACACCGAGTCAACCTCATCCACAATAGCATAATTGTGCTTGCGTTGTACCAGATCGAGTGGGGCAGTTGCCATATTGTCACGCAGGTAGTCAAAACCAAATTCATTATTGGTACCAAAGGTAATATCGGCCATATAAGCCTGACGACGTTCTTCCGAGTTCGGACGGTGCTTGTCAATACAATCTACAGTTAAGCCATGGAACATATACAGCGGTCCCATCCATTCCGAGTCACGTTTCGACAAGTAATCATTTACCGTTACCACGTGAACACCATTGCGGGTTAATGCATTCAGGAATACCGGAAGTGTAGCTACCAGCGTTTTTCCTTCACCGGTTCCCATTTCTGAGATTTTACCTTTATGAAGTACCACACCACCAAATAGCTGTACATCATAGTGTACCATTTCCCATTTAATCAGGTTACCACCGGCAGTCCATTGACTTTTATAATGAGCTTTATCGCCCTGAATACTGACAAAATCGTACTTCGTAGCCAGTTCGCGGTCAAAATCATTGGCAGTAACTATGATTTCGTCGTTTTCTGTCAGTCGGCGGGCAGTATCTTTCATAATGCTGAATACTTCAGGCAATACTTCATCAAGTACTTCTTCGTATTTAGCGGTAATTTCTTTTTCCAGTTTATCTATTTCTGTATAAACTTTCTCGCGAAGATCAATTTCAGTTTCTTCTATGCCGGCTTTTAATTCTGCAATACGGGCAACTTCAGCTGCAACATAATCCTGAATACGGGTTTTAATCGTGTCAGTTTTAGCACGTAAATCATCGTTACTAAGCGCGGATATTTCACCGTAAACGGCTTTTATTCTATCTACATAAGGCGTAATTTCTTTCAAGTCGCGTTGCGACTTGTTCCCTAGTATTTTCCCTAAAAAGTCATTAAATCCCATTACTTTAGTTTTTTATATAATTGTGTTATTCAATATCTGCCTGTTTTGTCAGTTTTTCAGAAAAAGACTGACAAAGATACTATTTTTTCGTTTCAAAATCGACCAAAAGAATCTATTTATTCTGTAACATTATTAAAACAAAAAGCGCTCCAAATTTCTTTGAAACGCTTTTTTATAAATTGTTAGTCGAGTGTCTGATTAAGTATTCATTCCACCGCAAACGTGGATAACTTGTCCGCTGACATAACTGGATAAGTCCGAAGCAAGGAACAAAGTAACCTTTGCTACTTCGTCAGGACTACCACCGCGACGCAATGGAATAGTTTCATTCCATTTAGCACGTTGTTCTTCTGTCAGGGCGTGTGTCATTTCAGTTTCGATAAAGCCCGGTGCAATAGCGTTGGCACGAATTCCGCGAGAACCAAGTTCCTTAGCTATCGATTTTGCCAAACCAATCATACCTGCTTTGGAAGCAGAGTAATTTGCTTGTCCGGCATTACCCGAAACACCTACCACAGAGCTCATATTAATGATGCTACCGCTTTTTTGTTTCATCATCACAGGAGTTACTGCGTGGATAAAGTTGAAAGCCGATTTCAGGTTTACGTTGATAACCGCATCCCATTGACCTTCGCTCATGCGCATCATCAAACCGTCTTTGGTGATACCTGCATTGTTTACCAATACGTCGATATGACCGAATTCTTTGGCTATTTCGGCCACTACCGTGTGTGTTTCGTCAAAGTTAGCTGCATTCGAAGCGTATCCTTTGGCTTTTACACCAAATGCTTCAAGCTCTTTTTGTGTGTTTAAGGCATTTTCATCGATGTTCAGATCGGTGAATGCAATGTCAGCACCTTCGCTTGCCAGTTTCAGGGCAATTGCTTTGCCAATTCCACGTGCAGCACCGGTTACGATAGCTACTTTTCCTTCTAATAATTTCATGTTTACGATTTTTTTTTAATGATGTCAATCTGATTTAGTCCGGCATACAGAGTCTGTTGCTTTGTTTCCGATTGACGTGATTATTATAATGAATCTTACAATTTTCCGGCTGCAAAGATAGTGCTTTTTTCCTAAAGCTGTAAAAAAACTGCATAAAATGCTCCCGTTTGTGCAAGAAAACGAGCATTCAATGGGTGCCGAATGCTCGTTTTACTTCAATACTTTTGACAGAAAACTCAGGGTTTGTTCAGCCTTTGTAGTTTAGTTTCCTTATTGAACAATTGGTTTATAGGAACTTTAGAGATTGCAGGCACCGAGGATGCAGTTCCGGTATTTCGATAAATCAGTTTTCCCACATAGGTTCCGTAGATTGTATTCCCGTACAAATCGAGCAGATCGTATTCTATAATATAGTTACCTTTCGAGCTTGTAACTACTATTTTTCCTGTACTTACCGGATTCAACGTGTTTTTGTAATAGTACGATCCATAAATATATCTTCCATCGGAGAATGCTGAATTAGCTACTTTGGGCTTGAGATTTTCAGGGTTTGTGATTGTCGATACCGGATAATTACCTACCGGCAAACTGTCTTTTACGTTTAATGGAAGGTTGAAAGATAATACCATTGTATCCACTTTGCCAAGCAGATAAACGTCAATATAATTAGAAAGACCGACATTGAAAAAATCGCCTCGGTAAACCAGGTATCCTTCGCTACTTACCGGATATATTTGATTCGTTACGGTAACGGTGCAGCTTGCAGTTTTGGTTTCGGTTTTGGCTGTAACGATCGCTGAACCTGTACCAATAGCTTCTATTTTACCTTTTACAACTGTTACAACGGCAGAGTTGCTTGTTGACCATTCGATGGGAAATTTTTGAATGTCACCGTTACCAGACGTATTGGCTATTAATGAATCTCTTTGTCCTATCGTAAAATTCAAAGCGGTGTGATTTAGCGAGAGATTTGTTATTTCATCTTTTCCACATGATGCGAACAAGAGTAAGAGCGTTGTGGTAAAGCTCAAATTTAATTTTAGGAGTCGGTTCATAGATTTAAAACTTTATAAGTTTACAAAAATAAAATAAATTATCTTATGAACAAACAATTATGCTTGAATATCACAGATTTTCCTTTGTGAGTTGTGTTTTGTGCGTAAAAAAAGAGTCGCCGGCAAATACCAGCGACTCTTTTATATCAGATGACATTCTACGAATGCATTACGCATTCATCGATACCAAAAATTCGTCATTGTTTTCGGTGCGTTCCAACCGATCTTTCAAGAATTCCATTGCTTCCATCGAATTCATATCCGAAAGGTGGCGACGTAGAATCCACATGCGGTTTAATGTATCTTTATCAAGCAATAAGTCATCGCGACGTGTACTTGAAGCCATAATATCCACAGCAGGGAAGATTCGTTTGTTCGATAGTTTGCGATCGAGCTGAAGTTCCATGTTACCGGTTCCTTTAAATTCTTCGAAGATTACTTCGTCCATTTTAGAACCTGTTTCGGTTAATGCAGTAGCAATAATTGTCAAGCTTCCACCATTTTCAATATTACGAGCAGCTCCAAAGAAACGTTTTGGTTTGTGTAATGCATTAGCATCCACACCACCCGAAAGAATTTTACCTGAAGCAGGAGATACAGTATTATATGCACGAGCCAAACGGGTAATTGAATCTAAAAGAATAACTACATCCTGACCACATTCAACCATACGTTTTGCTTTTTCGTGAACCATACTGGCCACTTTTACATGACGTTCTGCCGGTTCGTCAAAAGTAGATGAAACTACTTCGGCGCGTACACTGCGAGCCATGTCGGTAACTTCCTCCGGACGTTCGTCAATAAGCAATACAATCATGTATACTTCGGGGTGGTTTGCAGCAATAGCGTTAGCAATATCTTTCAGCAATACAGTTTTACCGGTTTTAGGTTGCGCTACAATTAATCCGCGTTGACCTTTACCGATAGGAGAGAACAAATCAACCATGCGGGCTGAAAGTGTATCATTCTTACCGCTGCAAAGATTAAATTTGGTATCAGGAAAAAGAGGAGTGAGGTGCTCAAAAGGAACGCGATCGCGAACATATTCCGGTGAACGGCCATTGATTTGAGCTACTTTGATAAGTGGAAAATACTTTTCACCTTCTTTTGGAGGGCGAATGGCACCTTTTACAGTGTCACCGGTTTTAAGTCCGAAAAGTTTTATTTGAGATTGTGATACGTAAATATCATCAGGTGAAGCCAGGTAATTGTAATCAGCTGAACGAAGAAAACCGTACCCATCGGCCATCATTTCTAACGTTCCTGTTCCTTCCAGGATACCATCAAAATCGAATTGTTTTTCGGCTTTTTCAGGACGGCTATTAAATTTGTTACGGTTATTATTACCGTTGTTTCCATTGCCGTTATTCTGATTGTTATTGTTTTGTTTGAAAGTTTTGATTTCAGCTATTTCCAAGATTGGTCGTAGAATTTCAGCTTCGTCATCAGTTTGTTCGGTAGCCGGGGCTTCTGCAACAAATAAGGTTTCTTCTGCTGATTCATCTTCTTGTCTTTCTTCCAATACAAATACTTTAGTGGGAGGAGTTACCGGAGCTATAGCTTCAGGCTCTTTGATTTCATTTTTTTCAACTGCTTCGGCAGCTACTGGTTTCACAATAGCAGGTTTGATTGCCTTAGGTTGTTTGGGCTTGTTGACTTTCTTTGCCGGTTTGGCTTCAGTAGTGGAATTTTCAACCGGTTTAGCTTCCGCTTTTACTGCTTCTGTAGGTTTTACAATAACCGGTTTCGACTCTTTTGTGTCTTTAGGAGCTGGTTTTGATCCTTTGTTTTCTGCTGCTTGTTGAGCTGCTGCTTTTTGTTCAGGAGTTTTCTTTATTGGCACACGAAGGCGCTTTTTACGTTCTATTTCCTGATTTTCATTGGTGATTGTTTTTCGTTGTGCATTCACTATCGCTTGTTGATCGAGAATGTCATAAACTAAAGTCTCTTTTTTTGTTGAATTTGAGACTTTAAGACCTAATTCAGTTGCGATGTCCTTTAACTCGGACAGTTCTTTCGCATTCAATTGCAAAATGTTGTAATTACTCATAAAGTGATGAATAAACGTTTTGGTGAGATTCTCCTTCCGGAAAAAACGTTGAAATTGTGAATGTTATGTTTTTTTTGATTATTCTTACAGAAGCAGGACTGCCTATGTGATTTGAAAACGTTGCAAATGTACAACTATATTTTGAATATGCAAGTGTTTATTTATTTTTTTAATTAATTGGGGAGTGATGTTGTTTCGGTTTCCTGAATTTAAACGAATGGGGCTTATTCCTGTAGAATACTTACTATCAAATTGGATTATGTAGTGCGTAGCAGAATCGAACTGCTATCTTCGGATTGAGGAACCGATCTCCTAACCATTAGAGGAACGCACCATACATAGATGTTTGTTGAAACCAACGGGTGCAAAATTACAATTTTATTTTAGATAAAACGGAGAATGTTGTATTAAAAAACAGGATAAATTGATTCCTTTAGAATAGGCTCGTTAGTCTGATTGATTCCGATTGAGGTCAAATATCTTTTACAAGTATCTGTTCAGTGTGTTCTTCTGAGCGTTGTTTGATATCCAGTGTTTTCTGCCAAAAGGTATCCAACAAATCGTTTTTGTTTGTCAGAAATAATTCCGAACCATAAATCTCAAGTTTGCTGAATAATAAACTTACAGTAAGTTGGTTGATGTCAATGGCTGGTTGGTAGGTTTTTAGTTTTCCTTTCTTTCCACTCACCACTTCGGTAAGTACAGATACTTCTACCAATTTCAATACAATTTCGTTTACAATCCGAATTGGCAGTTTATATTTCAACACAATCTGTTCGATTGATAAAGGAGGCTTTTGTTGTTCAAATTGTTTTACAATAACGTAAGTAAGGAAAAGTGTCAGAAAGTTTTTATAGCGTGTACTGATATTATTTGTATCCAGCTCAAAATCAAAATTATTAATATTCTGCGAAGCGTACGATATTTCAGCTCCAAGCAGCACAATCAGGCACGAAATCTGAATCCAAAGGATCAACAATGGAACAGCAGCAAAACTACCGTATACGACATTGTAACGCGATAAGTACACCTGACCATTTATATACAACATTTGAAATGCCTGAAAAGCAGAACCTGCAACTATACCTGCCATCAAGGCATTACAGAACTTAACCCGCGTGTTGGGCATGGTAATGTATAAAATGGTAAACACAATCCAATTGATAAAGTAGGGAATGAATTTTACCCCGAATCGCAACAGAGGGCTCAGAACATCATATACATAGGACTGCTTAACTGCCGAGCTTACATAAATAGACAATCCTCCAGAAAAGACAATGACCAGTGGAACAATGAGAATGGCAGAGAAATAAGTGGAGAATTGGCGGATAAAAGAGCGGGATTCTTTAACCTGCCAAATGCGGTTAAATGCTTTTTCGACTTGTATAAAAAAATTCATCACCGACCAAAATAAAATGGCGATACCTACACCAATGAATATGCCGCCTTGCGTAGATTTCAGGTAGCGTTCAACGAATCCCATTACTGTTGGAACCATATCCGACTGACCAATGAATGTGTCTTGCAATGAGCTTTCTATTATTTTATCGACTCCAAAACCTTTACCTATTGCAATAATCAGTGCAAAAAGAGGAACGATAGCAAATAAAACAGAGTAGGTGAGTGCAGAAGCTCTTACATTTAGATCGTCATTTATGAATCCCCGGATTGCCAACACTAATGTTTTTAGCAGACGATACATAAATCGACGAGTGCGGGATAATTCGTCTTCTGTTACCCGCCAAATGTCGTATCGAATAAAATTATATATCTGAGCAATAGATGCTACAAATTTCGACATAAAAAGAGCTATATATAAAGATGGAAATTTCTATAAAAAAATAGTAGATCTATAAGCCGGGTTTTGTACTTTGCTTTCACAAAGCGTTTGTCATTTATCTCGAACAAATGTCTCCACTTGCCTTTAGCGATCTACCCCCCGACATCGGGCGAGAAACCCTACATGCGTCGGTATACGTGATCTTGCAACCCATAAGATGTACGGCATCCGGTGTTACCATCGAATCCGGTAAGCTCTTACCTCACCTTTTCACCCTTACTCCGAAAAACGGAGCGGTTTTTTTCTGTTACATTACTCTGCCCTTACGAACAGCTTCCCGTTAAGAAATATGGCTCTCTACGTTGCCCGGACTTTCCTCCATTCCACAAGGGAAAAGCGACAAACCGACCTACTATTTAAATGCAAAGATAAAGATAATATTCTAATAATTTCGTATGTGTATTATCTTGTCATGTTCAGTGAATTACAATTTGTATGCACTTTAATTAGAGAAAAAAATCTTTATTAGTCAACATTTCCGTACTTTTGTTGTTATTTAGTTAAGTTTAGAGATTGTATTAAATAAAGAAGATATGAGTAATTTAGGTATTAAAAAAGGGGATAAAGTAGTTATTATCGGAGGTGGTTTTGCTGGACTGCAATTGGCAACAGCATTAACGAAAGCTGATTTGCAGGTTATTCTGGTGGACAAACAAAATCATCATCAGTTTCAACCTTTATTTTATCAGGTTGCAACGGGTCGACTTGAGCCATCAAGCATTTCGTTTCCGTTTCGTAAAATTTTTCAGGGGAGTAAGACAGTAGACTTTAGAATGGCGGATATTACAAGCATAAATCCGACCGAAAAAAAGATAATGACTGCTTACGATAGAACCATTACGTACGATCATTTGATAATTGCCACCGGTTGCAAAACAAATTTCTTTGGAAACAAACAAATGAGTGAGCATGCATTCTCGATGAAAACTACCGAAGAGTCTATTGAGATACGAAACAAGATACTTTTCAGTTTCGAAAAAGAAATTTTTGCCAGACCGGAGGAAAAACAAGCCTGGATGAATGTAGTCATTGTTGGCGCAGGGGCTACCGGTGTTGAACTTGCAGGTTCATTTGCTGAACTCAAGAATGATGTATTACCCAAAGATTACCATAATATAGACTTTAGCAAATTTAATATTATTTTGTTGGAAGGAAGTAAGAATACGCTGGGTAATATGAGTGAAGAATCGAGAATTGCTTCCAGAAAATACCTTGAAGACCTGGGTGTAACTGTAAGGACAGAAACTCTGATTGAATCGTACGACGGTGACGTGGTTACGTTAAATAACGGGGAAAAGATTCCGACAAAAAATGTAATCTGGGCTGCCGGCGTTACAGGTAATACCATTGAAGGACTTGAACCTGAGGATGTGTTCAGAAACAGGTATATTGTTGATCGTACCAACAAACTTAAACGGTTCGATAATATTTATGCTTTGGGTGATGTGGCTTATATGGAAACTCCTAAATATCCTAAAGGACATCCACAGGTGGCTAATGTAGCCATTAATCAGGCAAAACTTCTGAGCAAAAATATTTTGAAGTCAATAAAAGATGAAAATTACAAACCCGAAGAATTTGAATATCACGATTTGGGGATGATGGCCACTATCGGTAAACATAAAGCGGTGGTGGAGTTACCGTTTATCAAGTTCAAAGGTCCGTTAGCCTGGTATGTCTGGATGTTTTTACATTTAATGCTTATTCTGAGTGTTCGTAATAAAATAGTTATTTTCTTTAATTGGGCCTGGAGTTATCTGACTAAGGATACTTCATTGCGTATTATAACGCATATTGGTTACCGGAAAGAGGAAATTATAGGTTCCGATCGTAAGTGATTTCGCTCTAACAATAAAGGCTTCGAACTATCGAAGCCTTTATTGTTTGTTTGCTGAATAGAACTTGTATATTAAACCAAATGCTCCAATTTGCTTACATTTTTTTCAATGTCTTCCTTCGATAATGAATAGTTCACCAAATCGCCGGCTAAGTATCGATCATAAGCAGCCATATCTACCAGTCCATGTCCCGAAAGGTTGAAAAGAATATTTCTTGAAACTCCTTCTTCCTTACATTTTTGCGCTTCATTGATTGCAGCAGCAATAGCATGAGCCGATTCGGGAGCGGGAACAATTCCTTCGGTTTGAGCAAAGAGAACGCCTGCTTTAAATGAATCCAACTGATCAATGTCAACGGCTTCCATCATATTGTCTTTTATCAATTGACTGACAATTGTTCCGGCACCGTGATAACGAAGTCCACCGGCATGAATATGAGCAGGTGCAAAATTATGTCCAAGGGTGAACATGGGTAGAAGTGGCGTGTAACCAGCTTCATCACCAAAGTCATACTCAAATTTTCCGCGGGTTAATTTGGGGCATGAAGCAGGTTCTGCCGCAATAAAACGGGTTTTCTTACCCTCTTTAATGTTATGGCGCATAAAAGGGAACGAAATTCCTGAAAAATTAGAACCACCTCCGAAACAACCAATCACTACATCGGGATATTCTCCGGTCATTTCCATCTGTTTTTCTGCTTCCAGTCCAATCACTGTTTGGTGTAACGATACATGATTAAGTACACTACCCAGAGTGTATTTACAATTTGGAGTTTGCATAGCCAGTTCAATAGCTTCCGAGATAGCTGTTCCCAAACTTCCCTGATAAGTAGGATTATCGGTCAGGATCTGGCGTCCGGCTTTGGTTGACATACTAGGAGAAGCAATAACCTGTGCTCCCCAGGTTTGCATTAATGACCGACGATATGGTTTTTGCTCGTAACTGATTTTTACCATGTACACAGCCAACTCCAGTCCGAATATTTTTGCTGCAAACGACAAGGCAGTTCCCCATTGACCGGCACCGGTTTCGGTAGTGATGTTGGTTGTACCTTCTTTTTTGCAATAATAGGCCTGCGCAAGTGCCGAATTCAACTTATGAGAACCTACGGGGCTTACACTTTCGTTTTTAAAATAAATATGAGCAGGTGTATCCAATGCTTTTTCGAGATTATAGGCTCGAACCAGTGGAGTAGGGCGGTAGATCTTATATTTCTCGCGAACTTCTTCGGGAATTTCAATCCATGCATCGGTCTGATTGAGTTCCTGATGTGCCAGATCTTTGGCAAACATAGGATATAAATCTTCAGCTTGCAAGGGTTGTTTGGTACCCGGATGAAGCATAGGCATTGGTTTGGTTTGCATGTCGGCAACAATGTTATACCATTTAGTTGGTAATTCATTTTCAGCCAGCAAGAACTTTTTAGTTTTTTCCATGTGCAATAAAATTTTCTATAAATATTTTAGTGTGATAATTTAAAAAAAGTACAGCCTGTTGTCTTAGATAAACAACAGGCTGTTATACGGAATTATTTGTTTTAATAAACTTACAACAAATTGGACCTCATTGTTTACAATAACAATTTAGCCAACGCCAATAAAAAAATGATTCAGTGAAGTTCATGAATAATTGCTTTTTTAATGACGGCAAAGATAAGAACAATTTTGTAAAATCAAAATTGTTTTATTGTGTTTTTCACTATCAAAACAGGATACAACTTTAGTCAATTTAGATAGCCTATACTTTCTTTAAGTCGTTCTTTGAAATAAAAATTGTATTTTTGCATAAATAAATCATTAAACAGATAAAAACAATGATACAGTCAATGACGGGCTTTGGTAAAGCCACTTGTGAATTTGGAAATAAGAAAATAGTTGTAGAAGTTAAGTCTTTAAATAGTAAACAATTGGATGTTTCTACACGCATATCAGGTCTGTATCGTGAAAAAGATATTGAGATACGTAATGAGCTTTCTCAAAAACTGGAACGGGGGAAAATAGATTTGTCATTATATGTCGATAATTCAGGAAAAGAATCGGTCACCCAGATCAATCAATCCGTGATTGAGTCTTATTATCAACAAATCAAAACATTATCTACTAATCTGGGCATTGATGTTCCGGCTAACTGGTTTGATGTATTGCTTCGTTTGCCCGATACAATGAAAACAGAAACGGTAGAACTGGATGAAAACGAATGGTTAGAAATTCGTAAAACCATGGCATCGGCCGTTGAGCAACTCACTGCATTTCGTATACAGGAAGGTAAATCGCTAGAACGTGTATTTACCGATAAAATTGCACATATCGGTCAGTTACTTGAGCAAACAGCACCTTTTGAAGCCGAACGTGTTGAAAAAATAAAAGCCCGTTTGGAAGAAAACCTGCAGGCTCTGTCCGATAAAATCGACTACGATAAAAACCGCTTGGAACAAGAATTAATTTTTTATATCGAAAAGCTGGATGTGAACGAAGAAAAGGTTCGCCTGCGCAACCATCTGGACTATTTTACCGAAACTATGCAACATGAAAAATCACCGGGGAAAAAACTGGGATTTATTGCACAGGAAATTGGACGTGAGATCAATACATTAGGTTCTAAAGCCAATAACAGTGAGATGCAAAAAATCGTTGTACTTATGAAAGACGATTTGGAACAGATAAAAGAGCAGGTGCTGAACGTTCTTTAGTTCAGAAGTAAGAAGCAGATAGTGGTTAGTAAATAAAACCGGTTTCGGATATTGAAGAGATTCCGGTTTCTTATTGTCCATGATAAACTACTTAGCAGCCAACTCCGGTTAGCAACGCTTACTGCGGATTTAGTAACAACAAACTATTAACTACCGAATAAAAACATGTCCGGCAAATTAATTATATTCTCAGCCCCTTCGGGAGCTGGCAAAAGTACCCTGGTACAATACTTATTAGGCTGTGGATTCGATATGGAATTTTCTATTTCGGCCACCAGTCGTGCTCCAAGAGGCGCTGAAAAACACGGAGTTGACTATTATTATCTCACTCCCGAAGAATTTAGACAAAAGGTTGATAATCAAGAGTTCCTTGAATGCGAAGAAGTTTATCAAAATTGTTACTACGGTACACTTCGCAGTGAAGTTGAACGTATTACAGCCCAGGGGAAAAACATTGTTTTTGATGTGGATGTAGTAGGGGGGCTAAACATCAAAAAAGAGTTTGGCGATCAGGCATTAGCTTTGTTTATTGCACCACCAAGTATTGATGAGCTGCACAAACGTCTGGTAAGTAGAGGAACCGATTCAGCCGAGATGATAGAAAAGCGTATTGGAAAAGCCGAATTTGAGATGAGTTTTGCTCCAAAGTTTGACATCGTGGTGGTAAACGATAATCTGGAGCTTGCAAAAGCCGAAGCAGAACGTTCGATAAGAGACTTTCTGAAAAAATAATAACCTTTCTTCTGTAAAAAGGAAACACTGTAGTATATGCAGCCTAACAGCAACTTATCAAAACAAAAATCTTCGGAAAAAGAGTCGGGGTCTGATAGCAAAAAACGTGTTGCTCTTTATTTTGGCTCGTTTAATCCTATTCATTTGGCTCATCAGAAACTGGCCGGTTATCTGGTCGACAATCAATTGGTTGATGAAGTGTGGTTTGTTATTTCGCCCTGCAATCCATTAAAAGATCAATCGGAATTACTCGATGAATATATCCGTCTGGATATGTTGATTTTTGCCATCAGGGAAGAGCCCCGATTCAAAGCCTGTGATGTTGAATTTACGATGCCTATTCCTTCGTATTCTATTGATACCTTGCATGTATTGTCATCGCATTTTCCCGATTGCCGGTTTACCCTGGTTATAGGAAGCGACAATGCACTGGTTTTTGATCAGTGGAAAGATCATTTATTGCTTTTGGAGCAATATCCGGTATTGGTTTATCCCCGTCAGGGAGCCGATTTTGCCGAAGTAGCTGCCAGATACCCTCAAATGCAATTGCTTCATACCGACTTCTACAATATTTCTTCAACCGAAATACGCAATTCCATCGCACAAAAAAAGGATGTAAGCGCATGGCTACATCCTTCTGTATTACAATTTATTGAAGAGAACAATCTCTACCAGTAGTTTCACTGAATGAACAGCCGGCAGGTAGATTTATCCGTTCAGTTTATAAATACGGATTACTGTTTTTTTCACTACCAATGGTAGTGGATGGTCCATGACCGCAATAAACCACTGTGGAGTCGGGTAGGGGAAGCAGTTTTTTGGTAATCGACAGAATAAGTGTGGCATAATCGCCATACGGCAAGTCCGTCCTTCCAATAGAATTGCGGAACAGTACATCTCCTGCAAATACAACACCTTCTTTTTCTGAATAAAAAGCCAGACTACCGGGAGAATGTCCCGGTACGTGAATTGCCTTAAGACTACAGTTTCCAAATTTTATTTCGTCGCCCTCATTTATGTATGTACCCAGTGGCTGAGCTTCTTCTTCCACGCTGAAACCGAAAGAACGGGCTTGTGCCACTACATTGGCCAGCAGAAACTCATCCTGTTGATTTGCTTCGGGCAGTAAACCAAAGGTATCGGTTACAAATTTATTTCCAAACTGATGATCAAGGTGCAGGTGGGTATTGATCAAACGCTTCAGCGTAAGATCATTTTCATCGATAAATCTTTTTAATGTAAGCTTTTCGGTATCGGTGATGCATCCGGCATCTATAAGCACTGCTTCTTTTGTTTCATCAAACAGCAAGTATGTATTTTCCTGAAAAGGATTGAATGTGAATATTTTAATTGTCATCTCTATTTCGTTAGTCGTTATTATTCCGGTTGTTTGTGGTTATTCATAGTTATTTGATGATGGGTAAATATAAATAACCCGGATAGGTAATGCCTGTAAATAAGGCAAAAGGCTACTGCGGTTACAGCGGTACGTATACAGCTTTTTTAGTTTTAAAGAACTCTTCGTTGAAAAATTCGCTTACTTCAAACAATTCGGCTACATTTTTATAGGGTAGTATTTCATGCTGTAGCTCGCCACCTTTCAAGCAGATAAGTCCGTTTGGTAAGGCATTCATTTGTTTTTTGCTGATATTCTTTTTTACCAGCTTCACCAAATCATCCAACGGCATGACGGCGCGACTCACCACAAAGTCAAACTTGCCTTTTTCTTCCTGTACACGCAGGTGTTTTAATGTGATGTTTTTTAAACCTATAGCCGTAGCTACTTCAGTTCCCACTTTAATTTTTTTTCCAATGGAATCGATCAATACAAAAGTTGATTCGGGAAAAAGAATAGCCAGTGGAATTCCCGGAAAACCACCCCCGGTACCAACATCTAAGATGGTGGAATTCGGTTGAAAACGAATGATTTCGGCTATAGCCAACGAATGTAGTACGTGATGTTCGTAAAGGTTTTCGATGTCCTTGCGGGAAATCACGTTTATCTTTGCGTTCCAGTCGAAATACAAATCATAAAGTGCTTTGAATTGAGCCTTTTGTGTATCTGTCAGGTTGGGGAAGTATTTTAGAATTTGTTCCATCGGGGTTTTAATTATAATGTTGCAAATTTACTAGAAAAAATCTGTATCTGAAAATGACCGCACCTTCCTTGGGGTATCGGTTTCGGGCTTCGAAATGGATGGAAAATAAATCTGATATACAGCATTATACAAAACAACAGTAGCAATTGTGAATGCTGAATTATGAATTTTGCGTATAAAATAGTACCTTTGCGATCGGTTTGCGAAAAAAAACATTCCTGTAGTATCGATCAGCTGTTTTATTATCAGCGATATACTCTTTTTTTTATTCTCAGAAATAACGATTATAATACTAAATATAAATTTATATGAAAGCTTATGTTTTTCCCGGTCAGGGCGCTCAATTTGTAGGAATGGGCAAAGACCTATATGATCAATCGCCATTGGCTAAAGAATATTTTGAAAAAGCAAATGAAATTCTCGGATATCGCATTACCGATTTAATGTTCGCCGGTACTCCGGAAGATTTAAAACAAACTAAAGTTACTCAACCTGCTGTATTTCTTCATTCAGTGATTTCAGCTATCGTGTTGGGCGATGATTTTAAACCGGAAATGGTAGCCGGTCACTCATTGGGTGAATTCTCGGCCTTGGTTGCTGCCGGTGCGTTGTCGTTCGAAGACGGATTGAAACTGGTGTATGCACGTGCTATGGCTATGCAGAAAGCCTGTGAAAAAGAACCTTCTACAATGGCTGCCGTACTTGGTTTGAGCGACGAAATCGTTGAAGAAGTGTGCGACTCTATTAAAGACTGCGTAGTAGTTCCTGCTAACTACAACTGTCCGGGACAATTGGTTATTTCGGGTTCCATCGAAGGAATTGACAAAGCCTGTGAGTTGTTGAAAGAAAAAGGTGCAAAACGTGCGTTGAAACTCCCTGTAGGTGGTGCATTCCACTCTCCACTGATGCAACCTGCCAGTGAAGAACTGCAAGCTGCTATTAAAGCTACTACATTCAGCACACCTGTTTGTCCTGTTTATCAAAACGTAAATGCTTATCCTCAAACTGAAGCAGAAGCCATCAAACAAAATCTGATAGCTCAGCTAACTGCTCCGGTACGTTGGACACAAACCGTAAAAAACATGGTTACCGACGGTGCAACTGAATTTATTGAACTCGGACCGGGTGAAGTATTGAAAGGTTTGATCAAAAAAATCAGTCCCGAACTAACTCAGGCTTAAGTTTGTAATTTACAGTCTATCAAACATAATAAAGATGTGGAGAACAGATAATTCTCTACATCTTTTTTTGTGCTAAAATGCATTAATATAACTTTTTAATAATCTTTTTTTAGTACTTTTGTTAGCTGTTTTTGAAAAATGAGTTATACAACTCAACATTTTCAGTTACAAAATTCTTTATTTGTCGGTATATCTTTTTATTTGATTACATATCAATTAAATATGAATTATGCATTACGAATTATAAATTAATATTTATATGTATAGAACACAAACTTGTGGCGAACTTCGCCTTGCTAACGTAGGACAACAAGTTACTTTATCCGGTTGGGTACAGCGCATCCGAAAGATGGGCGGAATGACTTTTGTTGATATCCGCGACCGTTACGGAATCACTCAATTAGTATTCAATCAGGATACAAATGCTGAATTATTTGAAACTGCCAATAAACTGGGACGTGAATTTGTGATTCAGGTAGATGCCAAAGTAGCCGAACGTAGCAATAAAAATGCTAACATTGAAACAGGTGAAATTGAATTGCTGGTATCGGGTCTGATTATTCTGAATGAATCGAAAACGCCGCCCTTTACTATCGAAGAAAATACCGATGGTGGCGATGATATCCGTATGAAGTACCGTTACCTGGATTTACGTCGTCCCACAGTACGCGAAAATCTGGAATTGCGTCACCGCATTACCTTCGAACTCCGTCGTTTTCTGGATCAGATGCACTTTTTGGAAGTGGAAACTCCTATTTTGATTGGCTCAACACCCGAAGGTGCCCGTGACTTTGTGGTTCCGTCGCGTATGAATCCCGGTGAGTTTTATGCTTTGCCTCAGTCGCCTCAGCTTTTCAAACAATTGTTGATGGTTTCCGGCTTCGACCGTTATTTCCAGATTGCCAAATGTTTCCGCGACGAAGATTTGCGTGCCGACCGTCAGCCTGAGTTTACCCAGATTGACTGCGAAATGTCATTTGTAGAGCAAGAAGATGTATTGGTGCTTTTTGAAGGTATGATGAAGCACCTTTTCAAATTTGTGAAGAATATAGATATTACCGAAGCATTCCCTCGTATGACCTGGGAAGATGGTATGAAATATTACGGTTCGGATAAACCGGATATTCGCTTCGATATGAAGTTTGTAGAACTGAAAGAAGCCGTATCGGGTCGTAATTTTGTGGTATTCGACAGCGTTCCTTATGTAGCAGGTATCTGTGCTACCGGATGTGCAGGATATACCCGCAAACAAGTGGACGAACTGACCGATTTTGTAAAACGTCCGCAGATTGGAGCGAAGGGACTGGTATATATCCGTTGCGAAGCCGATGGAACATTTAAATCGTCGGTAGACAAATTCTATTCAGCTGATGATTTAAAACAGATTGCTTCGTTGTTCAACGCACAAGCCGGTGATTTGATTTTAATTTTGGCCGGCGATAAACGTAAGACGCAGAAAGCTTTGTGCGAATTGCGTTTGGAGATGGGAGCAAGGTTAGGTCTTCGTGACAAAAATGTATATGCACCGCTGTGGATTATCGACTTCCCGCTCTTTGAATGGGATGAAGAAACACAACGTTTTTACGCTACGCACCATCCGTTTACATCTCCTAATCCGGATGATATACCTTTGTTGGAAACCGATCCGGGAGCCGTACGTGCTACTGCTTACGATATGGTTATCAATGGTGTAGAACTTGGTGGAGGATCCATTCGTATCCATGATAGCAAATTACAAAACCAAATGTTTAAGTACCTGGGCTTTACGCCCGAAAAAGCGCAGGCTCAGTTTGGCTTCCTGATGGATGCATTCCAGTATGGAGCACCACCTCACGGAGGATTGGCATTTGGATTAGACCGCTTGGTATCTTTGTTTGCCGGTTTGGATAGTATTCGCGACTGTATTGCATTCCCTAAAAACAATTCGGGACGTGATGTGATGGCCGATTCGCCTTCAACCATCGATCAATCGCAACTGGATGAATTGAATCTGATTGTTGATCTGAAAGAAAAACAATAATGAATGGTCAATGATTAATTGTAGATGGTTAATTATTAAAGCTCAAAAGTTATTATAATAGGAGTGACCCTCCGTTTAATTAAAAGCCTCAAACGATACGTTTTGGGGCTTTTTGTTTATTTTAATGTGTGTGATTCAGTCCTAGACACGCCTAAAGGGGATTTTAATTAGTCCTGTTTCCAATCTATATCTATCATTTTTCTCCTATTTTCAATGGAATAAATTCCTGAGCATCCATATCGGTCGTGCCTATGGCACTGGTTTTATGTGTTTTATAAGTTCCGTAGGAACGATCGATATGGATGCTCAAGGTTTCAACCCTGAGCAATGATAGGAGAGAGTTTATATTCATAAAAAAGCCATTAAACTGATGTTTAATGGCTTAATGTCCCTTTAGAGGTTTGGGGTAGCTTTGTTATATTATTTCTTCAAAAAGCAGGTTTTCAGCACAAAGCTGGTTCCATCTATTTTACAGTCAACAGCTTCAGGGTCTTCGGTAAGGCGTATAAACTTAACTTTTGTTCCGCGTTTCAATACGGTGGAAGAGCCATGTACTTTCAGGTCTTTAATCAGGGTTACGCTGTCGCCGGTTAGCAGTTCGGTGCCGTTGCTGTCTCTGCATGTGAGATCTTCCAATTCTTCAACGACAGTTTCGTTTGAAAACTCATGACTGCAATCCGGACAAACGTAAAGTTCAATGGACGAATCGTAGTAGGTGTTTTCCATTCCACACTTAGGGCATTTTGGTTCTTTATTCATTTATGTTTTTATTAGTAAGCCGCAAAAGTACACATAACTCAAGAAGTAAACAAATCTGCAAAAGTTTAAGTGCGATGCCTGAAAAGAGGGTTTGCCATTCCCGATGTTTTCTATTATACATAATATAAATTATAGGAAAAATTGATACAAGAAATAAGGCATCATACAAAGGCTGAGAATCGCATAAAACCGTACGATTGCACAGGAATTGATTTTTATTGAAATCTCAGGAGCTTATTGGTCATAACCATAAAACAGAATTTATCGGATGCATCCAGGTAAGAAAACATATTATGAAAATCCGATAAAATATTTCGTGGACTTCGTGGATCAGGCACAGTGATCCGGGTAGTTTTTAATGCATTTTTCATTTGCAGATAATAACAGGCAATTGATTTGTCTTTTCGTTGCAAAGCCATTGTTTGCAATTCTTTTCCGTCAATGGTGTCGGTATTTATCAATATCATGTCAGCGTCTTTGCGCAAATCATAACCGTTAGTTACAGCTCTGGCGTATTCTCGTTTGCAATAATTGTATTCTTCCTGGGTGGTTTGTCCAAAAGCATAACAGACTGAGGACAGAATAATGACTAAGAAAATGGTACGTTTCATTTTTCGATTTTTTTTAATGTAGTAAAGCAGATTATCGGTCAACGCTGTTGCCGAATCTTGATTATTTTTAGATTTAATTTTTTATCTTAATAATTTGCGATAAAACAGCTTCTACGCTTTAGATCGCAAACTTTGTATTATAATCGTTTTGAATATATTTCAACGAAGAGAGCCACATCATTCAATTCTAACTATTCAGATGCTTTAAAAAGGTGCTTTACAAAGGGGTACCAAATTTTTTTTTGTACCCCTCTCCTACTTGATTTTAATCTTTAATATTCCTTATAGTCTGTCTATCAGATCGTAATGCGTTTAAAGCAAATATGCTAAGCTGCTTAATCCGAAACAATTATCAAAACCGACAGTAAAAAAAGACACTAACTGTAGCAATCCTAACTTGCTGAGATGTAATGCTGCCTGTTTTACTGAGCGAAAGTTTGCTTTTCGTGTAATATTCTGAAAGTGAGTTTTGGTAGTTTTAGTACTTATATTCAGTTCGTCGGATATTTGCTTGCAAGTCTTATCATCATTTACCTTGTGGATAATTTCTCTTTCCTGTCTGGTAAATAAAATCAATTCCTTATTCTTGAACAATTTACTTTTTGAAATTAAATCAGCCGGTTCGATAAGACCAATCCTATATCGTTTATCATCTTTGGTTTCAGTAAACGAACGGGGCTCTACATTTTGCAGGAGCAGATATGGTTTGCCTTGTTCATCCGACAACAGTGTTTTATAGCTGATCAAAAAACATTGGTAAATACCATCTTTGGTTCTTAGCCGGTGCTGATAACTGAGACTGAAATCTTTCACCCTATCAGTTGGCAGCCAGTTTAAAAAGCGTACTGAATCTATGGCCAGCGATAGTATAAAAGCCAGATCGTTGGGATGCGTAAGCGTTACCCAGGGGGATTCACTTATTTTTTTGTTCGGAGCAATAGCCGGATATTCCAACCGGTGTTCATACAAGGAGGTAACTGTCGAAAAACTGCCGTTATTCAGTTCAAGCATAGAAAAATCCGTAGCTTGAATCGGAGCCAACATACTAAATGATTCGGACAAAATCTCTTTTTTCCGATCGATATCGGGAGTCGGAGTGACTTTAGATTGCGAAAAAGCTTCTTCTAGCTCATTCAGCAGAATTTTGTTTAATTTTAAGTCTTGCATAATGAATCGTTTTAAATAATAATAACTCATCTACCTAAAACAAAAAAAATGTAACAAAAAGCAGTAGCTATTTCTATGAAACAGCAGGCTGCCAATTTGCTATATGCGCTACAAATATAGGAAATGTTTTAAATATATCGCTGATTTTGTCGAAATACGGCAAAAAATACTACTTTTTCAGTATTTTTCCTATCATTTTTTTGCTGTTATTTTACATCCGAAAACAAGAAGCTGTTTTTTGAATGCCAATTTTCGTAGCTTGTACACGCCATTGTTATTCCGGTAACCGGTAGAAGGGCTTTATAAAAATCCATTTATTAGTAGGAACGTTGGAATTTGGATCTTGAAATGTATTTTCCGGAGCATTTTGATTTTATTACTAACAAGTAATGACGTATTCCTTACAAGTAATGATCTATTCCTTACAAGTAATGGCTTATTACTAACAAGTAATGACGTATTCCTTACAAGTAATAGCTTATTCCTTACAAGTAATGATGTATTACTTACAAGTAATGGCTTATTACTTACAAGTAATGATGTATTCCTTATAAGTAATGGTCTATTCCTTACAAGTAATAACCGATTGAAGAGCATTAAAAATAGTGATGTGAATTAGTTGAAAGAGGATTTAATATCTTTATAATTAATATTTTAAAGTAAGTGTTTGTGATTTTATAGTTCTAGTATTCATTAAAAAAGAAACGATTATGAGTAAAGTAAAAGTAATTGTTGATTATTCACCTAATCGGTACTCCGATATGGAGTTGACACGTAGAGCGGATAATATTGTATTTGGCATGGCAGGCAATCCCAAGTTTGCAAGTTTGGAACCCAAAGTAACACTGATTAAAAACCAAAATGAAACTTTCAAACTTATTTTGGTTAAAGTAAATCAGGGCGGTAAAACGGTTACAATTGAAAAAAACGCGATTCGTCATGTATTAGAGGATTATATGGCTTCTACTGCCATTCAGGTGCAGGATTTGTGTAATGGAGATGAAGGAGCCATTATCAGTGCAGGATTTGAAGTGAAACGCAAACCTACTCCGGTAGGCTTGTTGGAGCGTCCGGAAAAGGTGGTAGCCAAACCTGGTCCAACACGTGGAAGTCTGGAAATATCCTGGGAGGTAGTACCCAATGCGCGGATGTACGAAGTTGAAATCGTTGAGTATCCGGAGACTGATAAAAGCGTGCGACAACGCACTTCGACCACCAAACACAAAATAGTGGTTGATGGCCTCATACGTGGACAGGCATATTCTATACAAGTAGCCGGTGCCGGTTCAGATCCGGGACGTGTATGGAGCGATGCTATTATCAGCTATGTAATGTAATCCTTTAAATGATCAGGGCTGTATCATAAGCAACTAAATAAGGTAGCAATAGCTTATTTAGGCTTCAGAAAGGTATTTGATACCGCTCTACTCCTACTTAAACCGTTCGGATTTTGTGTCCGGACGGTTTTTATTTTGTCGCATTGCTCTTTTTTTTCTCAATGTTTACAACTATTTCTGCAAATTGAGTTAAGTGAATAAATTTTTTTTGTATTTTTGGAGCGGAAAAAAAAGAATCATACTTAAACAAATATATTATGTCAGAAGAAAGCCAATATAAAATCATTATTAATTTAAAAGAAAGTTCGAATGCAAAAGAGTTTGAAACAGGAAATCGTATTCACCCGATAGAATTTGAACGTGCAAAACTTCTAATAGATCGTGGTATTGAAAGAGCTATAGAATACAAAGATCAGGATAAAAAATGCAAAGATCAAGATAATAAGAATAACTCAAGACAGAGAAATAATGATACTATATCCATTTTGGGAAGTAGAGGAAGTGGAAAAACAAGTTTTTTACTTAGCTTACTCAAATATTACAAAAACAAAGAAGGAGATAAAGATAATGCTGAAGTATTGGAGATTATAGATCCAACACTGATTGAAGAAAAAGGGCATGTGTTTCTAACCATTCTTTCATTGATTGAAGAAGCAGTCTGCAAAAAAATAAAATTGAATGATTGCTCTCCCAATGATGCTAACTATTGCCTAAAAAAAGAGTGGAAAGATAAGTTGCGCAAACTAGCTGATGGATTACCTTCAATCGATGGTATTGGTTTAAGTATGAATGATACCAACTGGCAGGATGCTGAGTTTATTATGGACAGAGGTCTTAAATCAGTGAAAGCTGCAAAAGACCTGGAAGCTAATTTCAATGATTTGGTTGCTTGTGCTTTAAAAACATTAGGTAAGGAAGCCTTTATCATCACGCTGGATGATATCGATGTGGACTTCCGCAAAGGATGGCCGGTATTGGAAACCATTCGTAAGTACCTTACTTCTCCTCAAATTATCGTTTTACTTAGTGGTGATTTAAAATTGTATTCAAAGGCCATACGGAAACAACAATGGAAAAATTTTGGAAAGGCTTTATTAAAAAATGAAGCAGAAGCTTTGGATAAGATGAATGGCTATAATGATTTGGTAACAGAAATGGAAAGCCAGTATCTACAAAAAGTGATTATGCCTGAAAATCGTATTCACTTAGCATCACTTTTAGAAAAGGTGACTACTTACAAATCTCTAGTTGAAATTGAAATTCTTCTTAAAGGTCCAAAAGTAGATAAAACACAAGATAAAAAGATTGACTTACTTTCATTCTACAAAGATATTCTTGTAGAATTCGGAATCAAAAATAAATATCAAGCAGAAGCATATTATTCATTTCTTTTAAGTTTACCCATACGCACTCAATTCCAGTTTTTACATGAAGCCCAAAAATTAGTTAGTAAAGACGTATCGAATATTGAAGCCAATGATTCGACTAAAGAGCAAAAAAATGATACAGCCAATGTAATTGATGCATTTTTAAGCGATTTGTATGAGAAAGAAGTTGATATTGATTTAGCTAAGTATATGCCTAAAATGTTGAATGTGATAATTCTTAAGCTTTTAATAAAGGAACAGGTGCTATCAGAAGCATATCAACTACAACCTACAACATCCGATACAAGTTTGAATAGCAGTTTAATGGCACTAAGTTTTTTATTTAGTCAGAAGGTGAAAAACAATCCACATCTGATATTTGATTATTTTATTAAGATTGGATATGTACGAAACTTATTGCCTAATGTAGGGTTCGTGGAAGGCGATAATAAAAATATCACATCATTAATGAAACCATCTATTGACGGTTTGTGTAACTATTCAGGGTTATTTCAAGATAAAGTTTTAAGAGATGTTGTCGGAAATATGACAGCATATATTGAATCAACATTAAACTCACAAGAAAAGCAAATTGGAAATATTTATTTATATGGAATTGCAGGAAAAGCAAATACAAGTAAGGAAGAATCTAAAGGAAGAATTGATTTTGAATTAAAAGGAAAATCATCTATTCAGCAAATGTTAGCATTTATACCTCTTTCAATTTCTCAAAATCTAATAAAAAATACAACAATAATTTCTTTTTCAACATACTCATTATTAGCATCAATAGGAGAGCTAATACGAAAAATGGAACTAGATGATATGGGTAGAGGGTTATCAGAACTTTCGCAATTAAGAACTTATCCAATGATTTCATTCACACAAGGTGTTACTAATACCTCAGATATGGGTGAACTGGAGGGAATCGAAATAACTAAAGATAGTGAATCTTCAAAGTTAGATATATACTTAAAAAATTGGTATTCTAAATACCCAAAGAAGAAATATTCTCCACACGTTTTAGGTAAAATCTTGACCAGAGTTCATTATACTTTTAATAGTATTGAAAAAGGACAAGATATAGATACTGATTTAGCTGAAGCTATACATCGAAGAATTGTAGCTCTAATGAATGCAATATTAATTGAAGATGTTAGAGAAAATATGACTGATTGCCAAAGTCTTAATATCAGCAATGCCGTGACAGCTGATAATAATTTTATTGATAATTTAAAAGTTGCTGTAGAAAATAAGGAACAGAATGATTTTAATTTTTCTCGTTGGATGTTAAGCTGTCCATTATTTCTACTTTACCTTAATCCTAAGCTTTTGGCTGATATCAATCTAAAGAAATTCATTCATCCCATAATAAATAGAAACGAAATTTCAGATAGCGATTGGGAATATGCTAATTTTGATAAAAGAAAGATAGAAGAGATTGAACTTGAAGATTTAAATATTCAAGTTTTGAAAAAAAAGAGTGTATATATTACATTGGCTGAAGTTTTTGTACAAAAGAAAAAAGGGAGTATTGAATCTACATTACCAAAATTTTCTGGAGCTAAAGGAAAAGCTTTAAAGACAATTGAGATATTGAAACCAATAATTACATATCAGAAATTTATGGATTTGTCTCTTAATGATGTTGTAATTGCTTGCGAGAAATCATTTGCTCCTAAAATTGCCCCTGCATCAATAAGTAGTCTGCGCGGATATATTAGAGATAATAAAATTACATGGTAACGACCTCAATCATAAAACACTTCCTTTGTGATGATGATTCCTTATCTTCTTACTTTAAAGGAAATCAGGTTCCGTTTGAGGATGTAAAGCGTAGAATGTTGCTCTTGGAAAGAATGGGCAATCGTTTTATTGCCGATCACTATTATCGGTTGAGTCAGGAGAAAAGTTTTGACGATATTGATAGCATAGCAACTGTGTTGTGCAAAGGATTATTCCAGATAGCAGAAGAACATTTGGAGTTTCGAAAAAACAGAATTCATGTAAAACAAAACAAACAAAATGACTGGCAAGAGCTGATTACATTGATACCGCCATTAGTTTTACAGGCGGCCTTTCTGCACGAGCATAAAACACTTACAGACAAAAAAACAAATGAGGTTCAGGATTATTTCAAGGATGTAATTTTGCCAAATGCAAGATACACTGCTTTGCCACATCCTTATATTCCCCAGTTAGAAAACTATATTGAGGAGAAAAATGGTTTGCATGATTTGCATATGCATTTAAATGGATCAACAGAAACCGATATTGCTTGGCAGGATTTTTTATTTGCTCCTGATAAGATATATAAAGAGCTTAAGGATGGTTTTAAAAACAATCTGGTAAAGGAACAGTTTGAACAGGAATCTCATTTGACAGATCCTCTCAAGTTTCGAGATTTATTGTTGATCGCGAGGCGAATTAGAAACTTTATGTTTGCTATACTCTATCTTGATAAGAACGATGATGACATTAAATCAACAGAACAGTTATTGTGTAAGATTTTAGACGTAGGTACTCCTTTTTATGATGGTATAGATAATCCATTTTCTGATTTAATAGCCAACAAAGAGATTACAGATGCATATCCAATGGCTGTTGAGTGTTTGATGTATGTATTGTTATTTCAACATTTATCATGCAAACCAAAAGCTTGCGTTGAATCTTTGTTTCATTTCTATTTGCTGATATTGGGTTTATCCAATAGGTTGTTGGTGCAGCAAACTCATCAAAACGGTTTTGAACAGTTTCAAAAACAAACTCTGAACTATTTACGATCACATCCAGAAAAAGTATATAAAAACAGGTTTCTTCAATTGCATGGAAATGAATTACGCAATATAAACTTTTTAGAAGGACGGTTTTCCCCCGATCTAACAAGACGAGGTAATCAGAAGTTGTTACATGATATTCTGTCTGGCTGGGATTTATTGAAAAAAGAAATAAATAATAGGTTGATGATTGAAAAACAATCATCCAAAAGAGAACCTTATTCGAATGATCGTTGTAAAGAAATTGATTCTGATAAACTCTCTCGAATAAAACATCTATTGCTTGATACTAATGTCAGTAATACTCCAACACTAAAATTAGTTGCTCACTTTATTAAGAAGAAAGAGAAAGAATATGAAAAAGATGCCATGATCCGGCATAAACAGCTTAGAAAAGAAGTTTGGCAAAAGTCGACCATTCTAGGCCTAATGAAAAAAAATGGTGATCCTTATATAAAAGAAGTAATTGGTGTAGATGCTGCTGCTAGTGAATTTGATGCACCTCCTGAAGTGTTTGCGCCTTCTTTTCGTATGCTACGTCGAAGAGGCTTTGAACATTTTACGTATCATGCAGGAGAAGATTTCTTTCATATTATTAGTGGTTTGAGGGCTATTTACGAATCAATTGATTTCTTTGGCATGCAACATGGAGATAGAATAGGTCACGCTGTAGCAAGTGGAGTTGATGCTCAGGTTTGGATAGATAATGTTGGTCAGCATATATTGATCAGACAAGGAGAACATTTGGACAACCTTTTATTTGCTTATCATTTAATTATGCAAGAAGAAGTTATAGTTCTTAAACCTTATTTGCCATTTGTGGCTCATAAGATCTCAGAACTGAGTTTTAAAATATATGGAGATTTTTATTCTGTAGATTTACAATTAAGTGCATGGCAGTTACGCAAATATTGTCCTATGCTTTTGTTCGCAGGAACAGATGAGTTTGCAGAGCCTTACAATGTATTTTGTGAAGATGAATTTTCAGATATAAAGAAGGTAATTCCTAATATAACCACTGATAAAAGAGTTAAGTTACTTGAAAAATATCATAGTAAACAGTTTCGAAAAGAGTATGATAAAATAATTGATATTGATGTACTTGATCCATTTGATAAAAATGCAATAAAAAGCTTGCAGCTGGTATTACTCAAATATATGCATAAGAAAGAAATTGTGATTGAGACATTACCGACCAGCAATGTTCGCATTGGTCATCATCATAATTTCACAACCTATCATTTATGGAACTGGATAAAATGGGAAGAAGAAGGTGCTTCCATTCCTCCAATTGTGGTAGGTACAGATGATACAGGTATTTTTGCTACCAATATTTATAATGAATATGCCAATATATATTGCCATCTAACCAGTCAATGTAAGATGAATCATGAGAAGGCAATGGCATTGATTGAGAGATTAGATAAGAATGCAGGGATCTATAAGTTTGAATGACTTTTTTAATTATTGATCGCTTTCTTATCTTTCGATCTAGTTATTTAACAACTCTGTGGTTGGGGTATCTTATTTATCATTTATGCATGCATTGCATATTTTTCAATTGCTTAGGGTTAAAACCCTAAGCATCCATATCGGTCGTTCCTACGGAACTTATCAAGTGCATAAAACCAGTGCCATAGGCACGACCGATATGGATTCAATGGAATTTATTCCATTGAAATAGGAGAAAGTGATATACCCTAACCCCTGAAGGGAGTAATAGTGGTATGTTGGAGTATATATAATGGATGGAGATAGATTAAAATACCTTTTAGGGGTTTGGGGTGATGTTTATCTTATTTATGATTTATCCCATGCATTGTATATTCTTCTATTGCTCAGGGTTGAAACCTGGAGCATTAATATTTTTCTATTGCTTAGGGTTGAAACCCTAAGCATCCATATCGGTCGTTCCTACGGAACTTATTAAATGCATATAACCAGTGCCATAGGCACGACCGATATTGATGCAATGGAATTTATTCCATTGAGAATAGGAGAAAGTGATATATGAAGGGGAATAATAGTGGTATGTTGGAGTATATATAATGGATGGGGATAGATTAAAATTCCTTTTAGGGGTTTGGGGCGATGTTTATCTTATTTATGATTTATCTATGCATTGCATATTCTTCTATTGCTCAGGGTTGAAACCTTGAGCATTAATATTTTTCTATTGCTTAGGGTTGAAACCCTAAGCATCCATATCGGTCGTTCCTACGGAACTTATTAAATGCTTAAACCAGTGCCATAGGCACGACCGATATGGATGCTTAGGAATTTATTCCATTGAAAATAGGAGAAAGTGATATTAATGCAATGGAATTTATTCCATTGAAATGGGAGAAAGTGATATTGATGTAATGGGGTTGAATATCAATATCTAATATTTATCAACTAATAATTAAAAATATATGAGAAAAACTGCACTACTATGTCTAGTAACATTTACACTATTACTTCCACTAAGCAGCCTACATGCTCAAGGTAGAAATATTCACTTCTTTGGCAGTTATGACAGAAGCTTTGGAAATATAATTGCATCGGTAAGTTCTTCATTGGTGGATATTCAGCATGATGAAGTAAGTAAACTAAAAGATGGGAGTGTAAATCAATTTGAGTTTGGAGCCTTTTTCAACTCTTTTGGAGTGGGTGTTATCCATAATTCTTATGCAGCCGATGCAACTACAACTTATCAGAATAATGATATGAACAATGACGGACACTTAGAAAATGGTATGTTAGGCGATAAGCTTCGTCTTAAGTTTACCGGGCTTGAAGTTCTTTATAAAAAGGCAATCTTCGATTCGCGCTTTGATGTTCTTTGGAGAATGGCTTTAGGAATACAATCGTACTCTATTGACAAGACTTTTGAAAATTCGGAGAATAATCCCTCAGACTATTATCAAACACTTACCGGAAGTATTTTTACAGGATTAATTGGTGCCGGATTTGATTATCGCATCAATAAAATTGTAAGTATAGGTATTGAAACATCAGTTTTGCCGGGTAAGTATAAAAAATTAAAAGATAAAAATAGTGCCGGTTATATTTATGAAGATAATGTAAGTAGATTAAGTACAGGTTTAAAACTAACACTGACGCTCTAAATTACTAATCGGACAACAGTTCTTATAAATTCCTCATTATGAAAAAACGATTATTCCTCCTCTCCTCCTCCATCTTTTTTATTTTTAATTCGCAGGCTCAAATTCATTATTTTGTAGAAGCTTCCGGAAATATGTCAATTATTCCAAAGTCCGAAAAGGTTATTGGAAGTCAGTCAACTGATGCAGCAACTACCTATACTTTACTGTCGCAAGATACCTATAATGAAAGCTACAAAGGTATGCTGGGTGGAAATATTCAGGTTGGTGTGCAATATGATTTAAAGAGTAAGGTTAGCTTAGAAAGCGGGTTGGAATTGTCAATGATCAGGTTTAATCGTGATTTGACTCTTACGCATCAATCTATGTATTTTTCTGCGAGCAATATTTTCGTTCCAACTCTGCCCGATAGTTATTTTAAATCTGAATTAAAAGGTGATTTTAGTTTGAGCTACTTATCAATACCAGTTTCTGTATTTTATCCATTACTAAAAGAAAGACTTTATGTAGGTGCCGGTGTTGTTCCGGGTGTTTTGATTCATGCAAGCAATGACTATAATGATAATAGCATGTTGTCAAAACTCAATGTTGCTGCCCGGCTTCAAGCTCGTTTTAAAATGACAGAAAAGATTTCGGTTGTTGCTGCTTTTCAACAATCTCTGTCATCCACTTTCAAGGAAGAGTTTAGCCCCAACAAATCTAAAAACAGACTCGTAAAGTTGGGATTGAGATATGATATTTAATTCGGAGACTAACACAATTATACTAACGCAATAACTCACTTAAGCATGAAACAATTTTTTCTGTTTTTTATTTTTGGTATTTCAGTATCTAATCTGTTTGCGCAACAAAAAAAAGGAGATAATTACATTGGAATTAATGGTATGTATAATACAACTATCAGTCAGGATGGTGTAGAGGGTAATTCGGTTGCTGTAAAAAGTCATTTACTCAATATGGGAATGACATTGTCGGGTAGTATGAATAATCATTTTCTGATTGGTATCGGGCTTGACTATGTTTCACAAAATGATGACCGGAATTCCAGTTTCATATTTCATAATCAAAATAATGACTATATCAAATATGAAACGATGAATTTAAAATCGCATGTTTTTCTTCCAAATTTATTCGTAGGTTATTATTCCCATATTGTAGACAGACTCTATTTTAATTCAAACCTGAAGTTGAGTTACGGTCAAGTAAAAACAAATACTGATGGTCAACAAGTATCATTTAAATATACTCCACCAGCTACAACTATCGGAATTCCTTCGGGCACGGTAGATGTACCTGTTGTATATACCAACAAGGCAGAGGATAAAACAGATTTTGCCAGTACAGCAATTATTCCGGAACTGAACTATTATTTTTCAAATAATTTTGGACTTACACTGGGCTTAGGTGGAATACAATATTCGCTGACTAAATGGAAAACTGAAAATTCAAGTTTTACTGTAAATTTCAATCCTTCAAACTGGCAGATAGGTGCTAAAATAAGGATAAAATAAAAACTTAATTATTACCACTAAGACACAGAGAACACTGAGTAACACAAAGTATATATAGTTTTAGTGATTCTTAGAGCACTTAGTGTCTTAGTGGTTGTTCTTATATTTCCCACTATAATATATTTACCACTAAGCCACAGAGAACACTGAGTAGCACAAAGTATATATAGTTTTAGTGATTCTTAGAGCACTTAGTGTCTTAGTGGTTGTTCTTATATTTCCCACTATAATATATTCAACACTAAGCCACAGAGAACACAGAGTAACACAAAGTATAAAATTCATATTAAAGTTTTAGTGATTCTTCGTGTACTTAGTGTCTTAGTGGTTACTCTTATTTTTAGTTCAATCAATATAAACTCAAAAAATCTTAAACAAAAAATGGATAATCAAACTATCGTACAAATTCATAATCTGGAGAAAAGATATGGAAAAAAGAAAGTCCTTCACGGGATTAATTTAGAAATTGCATCCGGTCAGATCATCGGTTATATAGGACCTAATGGTGCCGGTAAATCTACTACGGTAAAAATTCTGTGTGGACTGATAAATGATTTCGAAGGTGATGTAAAGATTTTTGGAAAAGATCTTCGGACTCATGAACTTGAAATAAAACAACAGGTGGGTTATATACCGGAGAATGCCGTGTTGTACGAATCTCTTACTCCGATGGAATTTATGGAGTTTATAGGCGAAATGCGTGGGTTGGAAAACGAAGTATGCCGATCGAAAGCCGAGGCATTGATGAACATCTTTGAGATGAAACCAAACCTGAACCAACGTATTGCTACTTTCTCTAAAGGTATGCGTCAGAAGGTGATGATTTGCTCTGCATTATTACATAATCCCGATCTTATATTTATGGATGAACCTTTATCGGGGCTGGATGCTAATTCGGTCATTATGGTTAAGGAAATGCTGATACATTTGGCTCGTGAGGGAAAAACTGTTTTTTATAGTTCGCACCTGATGGATGTGGTGGAAAAGATCTCTGACCGTATTGTCCTTATTGATCAGGGTAAAGTGATTGCCGATGGATCGTTTGAAGAACTAAATAAACTTTCGAATGATGAAAATCTGGAGAAAATGTTTACCCGTCTTACCGGCAATACCAATCATGGAGAAAAAGCAGAAGCATTTATCAACGCATTTGAAAAATAAGCCCTATGATTAAGTTTTTACTTTCCCTTTTTAAACCTTTCCGTTGGTTTATCGAAAAAATGGATGCAGATTATGATCAGTTTATCCGAATCTTGCAATTGAAGTTGACCCTGGATAACAGGCAGATGAAAGGTCTTGGCAATCATTCGAAAAATGAAACTGAAAATGCCATGACAAAACAATCGTTTGTTCAGATGATGTTAGGGATATTCTTTGCTCTGCTTTTGCTGATGATTAAATCGCCCTTTACTTATTACTATTTTGCCCATAGTTTTTTAATGGTCATGATGGCGATGATGATTATTTCTGAATTTACTACCATTTTGTTTGATACTTCCGAGAATGTGATCATTCAACCGCTTCCGATTAAAGGAAATACCATCAGTCTGGCACGCAATGCACATGTATTGCTTTATTTGTCGATGATGGCGTTTAATTTTTCGGTGGTATCCATTATAATGGCTATCACAAAATTCGGAATTGTTTCGGCATTGGTATTTTTGTTTTCCATAGGCTTAAATGTATTGTTTACCTTGTTTTTAGCCAATATGCTTTATCTGGTTATCATGCGATTTGCCAGTGGTGAAAAGCTGAAAAATCTATTGATGTATTTTCAGATTGTTATTGCCATTCTGTTTATGTCCTTTTATCAGTTTGGAATAAATCTGGTGGATAAAACACAGATTCAGAATATGGTGTTGTCGGTTAATTGGTACACTTATTTAATTCCGCCGGCATTTTTTTCCGGATTGGTGGATGCATTCACTTCTTTTGTTTTTGATACTCGTCACTGTATTTTCATTGTGGAAGCACTGATTGTTCCTGTAGCAGGCATTTATTTAACCGGTAAATATCTGACTCCGGTATTTAATCGTAAACTGATGGATTTGGAACAAGGTGACAGAGTTTCGAAAGTAAAAACCGAAAAAACTCATCAGAGTCTTTGGTACCGAATGATGTTAACCATCTTTGTACATCGTCAGGAAGAAAAAGCTTCGTTTAAACTGGTCTGGACCATGAGTGGTCGTGAGCGTTTATTTATGCAAACGTTTTTACCTTCGCTTGGTTTTATTGTCATTATGATTGCCGTTCAGTTCTTTCGTAAGAGTTCTTTCAATGTGGATAAACTAGTCCGGACTCCCATGTATTTATTTATACTGTATGCTTTAATGCTTGTTACTGCGAGTCTTCCTGCAGCTTTGCTTTTAGGAAATAACAGGCATGCAAGCTGGCTTTTCAAAACAATGCCTCTCTCCTCGCCTGCTCATTATTTTAAAGGATTTATCAAAGCAGCTTTTGCCCGCTTCTTTATGCCTTTTTATTTGCTTGTGTCTGTTGGAATTTGTGTTTTGTGGGGTTATAAAGTTATTCCTGATGTTGTAATAGCCCTGTTGTCTATTTATTTAATTACGCTGTTGTTTTATTATATTCAACAATTGGCTTTTCCGTTTACGAACGAAAAAAGAGCTTCTGAAGGTGGAGCGAATTTTATCAAAGTAATGGGATTGATAATCATTGCTGTTATGCTGGGATTTATGCACTTCTTTTTATTGCGTTGGTTTAATTATGCCAATCTGTTTCTGATACCTTTTTATCTTGGACTTATCTATTATGTAAATCGGGTTTTTGTATACAAAAAAATTAATTGGGAAGAGGTTGATGAGGCGAATGCTTATTCATAAAAAAACATCCATAAAACTATGAATCAAACTTTACAAAGATCTGAAAAAGTACATTTTATCATTGGAATTGTGTCCACAGTCTTAATACTGGCAATATCGGTGCTTTTAAAATGGATGGGACTAACTATCTTTTCCTATAATAATGTACAATCTGTTTATTTGAAAATATTATACCCCTGGTTCATTTTAGGCTTATTGGCTTTATATGTGGCAAAAGTAGAAAAACACCCTTTTTTACTTTGGGACGAACAGATTTATCCATGGACTTTTTACCTGAAGTCTGTTTTGAAAATCATGTTTTTGTCGTTCATTGTTGCTTTGACAATTGGACTAAGTCTAAAACTAATGGGCTTTAATAATAAAAGTGATATTGCAGATAAGTTGGTAGCTATTTTACATAAGGATAGATTGCTGGTTTTATTTGTTTCGCTGACTGCCGGTATAACGGAAGAATTAATTTGTAGAGGTTATTTGTTCAGCAGACTGGAAATGCTTATTAATAAACCTGCTGTATCGATAGTTGTTTCTGCTATATTCTTTGGTATCTTACACATTTCTTATGGCACTATAGCCCAAGTGCTTCTTCCTTTTTGGTTAGGACTGATTTATGCGGCATATTATTATAAATACAGAAATCTAAGAGTGATCATCATCTGTCATTTCCTTTGGGATTTTGTGGGACTTTATATAAGAACGCGCTAAATGATATTTTTTGAATAAACGAATCAATTGTAAAACAGAAAGAATGTTAGACAAACAAAAGATGATTTGCCGTGTACTGATACTGGCATTGTGTATATCAGGTTGTGCATCGGTAGATAAATACAATACGCAAATCAATACGGCGCGAAATGAAAAAGACTTAAAGACTGATGTAGATTATATCCGGCATAAGTTGGAAAAGCTTCATCCGGACTTGTATCATTACATTAGTAAGGAACAATTGGATTATAAATTTGATAGTCTCAAGGCATCGCTTACCGGTCCGATGACAAGTAATGAATTCTTTTTCAAACTGAGTCCGGTAATTGCTTCTATTAAGCAAGGACATACTCAAACATTTCCTCTGACTAAAAAATTGAAATCTACCGAAAAAAAGGCTGTTTTTCTCAGAGGTCAGTCACCATTGAATCAGTTTGATTTAGAATTGTTTAATAACAGGCTTTACATAGTAAAAAATTATTCGAAGGACTCTACAATTAAGGCAGGAACTGAAATACGGACAATGAATGCAACGTCACCTCAGGATATTATAGCTGCATATAGGAATACCTTTGCTTCCGATGGATACAATACAACATTTATCAACAGACGACTGGCAAAGTCTTTCCCTCGTTTTTTCTATTATCGTTATGGAGTTACGGATAGTATCGTCTGTGAGCTTAATTACCGGGATAGTACACGGACTGTTACACTAAAAAGACCAGAAAAATCAAAAACTGTAACCGCTAAGAAACCGATAAAGCTAACGGTACAAGAAAAACAAAAGCAAAAAGCGGAAAGCCAGAAGCGAAGACTACAAGGTTATGACGCATTGAAGAAAATGTATAGCAAACAGTTGAGTTTTCCCACAAAAGATAGCAGTATTGCTATCCTGAGAATAGCAGATTTTACCAAAGGTGCTTACAAACAGTTTTATAAAAAGAGTTTTCAGCAACTGGACTCACTGCATACAAAAGATCTGATTATTGATTTGCGGGATAATACGGGAGGACGGTTACGTGAAATTCATAATTTGTATTCTTATTTAGCTGATAGTTGTTTTCGTTTGGTTGAAAAATCGGAAGTTACTTCCAAAACAAGTCTTTGGCATTTTGGTCACTACAATGACGAGCCGCTTTGGCAAAAAGTAATTCAGACAGCCTTGTTCCCTATTGTGGCCGGTGTTGATGCGTATACCTATTTGAAGATAAAAAAAGGATCGGATAACAAATATAGGTTTGCTTTCAAAGAATCCAGACTCGCTCATCCCAAAGTTAATCGTTTTAAAGGTAAAGTATATGTGCTTATCAATGGAGGCTGTTTTTCGGCATCTTGCCTTTTGTCTTCTAACCTGCAAGGTTCTAAAAGAGCTTTTTTTGTAGGACAGGAAACAGGAGGTGCAGACAATGGTTGTGTGGCAGGAATTATGCCTGTACGTACATTGCCCAAGTCGAAACTTAAGGTTAGTTTTGGACTGTTGGTTTGTCAGGCACCTTATCAGTCAAAAGTGGATGGGCGGGGCATTTTTCCCGATGTTGAAATAACACCTACGGTACAGGATAGAATAAATGGAACTGACCCTGAATTGCAATGGGTTTTGAATGATATAAAATGCGCTCACTAATTTATAAACCTCATCGCTTTACATACTGCTTATATGACTACTCAACAAAATAACCCACTGCATGGTATTACTTTAAAGATGATAGTTGAACAACTGGTTGAAACCTATGGTTGGGAAGAACTGGCTGTCCGAATCCGGATAAATTGTTTTTACGAGAATCCAAGTATTAGTTCCAGCCTGAAGTTTTTACGCAAAACTCCCTGGGCAAGAGCTAAAGTGGAAGCATTGTATCTGGATACAATTTAAGCAGAACATAGTTTGGTTTTATTGATTTAAGTCAGATATTGCACTGATAAAGGTCACTTTTTACACATCTGTACGAGGATATAACTCTATTTTTGTACAATATAGTATATGAACTATTAAACCATTGTTGATATGAATTGTCGAATTACAGTTCGTATACTGATTGATCTTGTTCATATAAACCAACTAACAATAAATGACATGATGAAATTTGAAATAAACAGGTGTAAGATCGTTTCAAGCTTGAAAGTAACCGGGCTGATTCTTATGTTTATACTCTGTTCCGGAGTCTGTTCTGCCCAAAAGAAAAGCGACGAGCAACAATTTACGAGTATTGAATATGCGCCTTTTTCAGATAATACCAACCACTGGTACAGTGTGGCCGATAAGCATAATATGATTAATGCCCTACCCGACCGTCCCCGTTATAAACCGACTGAAATAATCAAGATTGCCGATAATATGCTGTTATTTCAAAAAGAGAATGGTGGTTGGCCCAAAAACTATGATTTCTTTGCCATTCTCAGTGATTCACAACGCGAGAGTGTGAAGCAGGGTAAGAATCTAACCAATACAACTTTTGATAATGGCAACACCTACACGCAAATTGCTGCTCTGGCCATTGCTTATAAGGCTACCGGAATAGAAAAATATAAAGCAGCTTGCCTGAAAGGACTTGATTTTGTACTAAAGGCTCAGTATGCTAATGGTGGTTGGCCGCAATATTATCCGCTGGAGAAGAACAATTATAGTTCTCATATTACGTATAACGACGGTGCTATGGTAGGTATTATGATATTATTGAAAGACATACTGGATGGTAAACCGGCTTATACATTTATTGATAATAGCTTTAAAACGAAATTGCAAAAAGCATACGATAAAGGATTGGATTGTATTTTAAAGACTCAGATTGTGGACAATGGTAAACTGACTGTATGGTGTCAGCAGCATGATGAAGTGACTTTACAACCAGCCTGGGCCCGGAAGTTTGAACCTGCAGCTATTTGTAGTCAGGAAAGTGCTGAATTAGTTGCATTTTTAATGTCTATCAATCATCCCGATCAGAGAATAATCAAGGCTATTGAATCTGCTGTAAGTTGGTTTGAGGAATCAAAGATTTATAATACCCGGGTTGATAAAGTTCCGGCTTCAAGTATGCAAACTCCCTACAGACTTTCTAAGTTCGATCGGGTTGTAGTTTATGATTCAACTGCTCCTCCTGTTTGGACACGTTATTATGAACTTAAAACGCATAGACCCTTGTTTTGTAACCGTGATAGTAAGGTGGTGTATTCGTTAGCCGAAGTAGAACGAGAACGACGCGATGGGTACGCTTGGTATAATTATTCTCCTCAAAAGATCTTGAATAAATACCCTAAATGGAAGCAAAAATTGGTTTCAGGAAATGATGTTCTGAAAGCAAAATAATTTGATGAATGGACGCAAAGAAAAACCCTAAACCGGAATTCCGGTTTAGGGTTTTTAGTATAGACTCATAAGTCTTACTTAATAACTGCAAAATTTTGAATTATAGCAATGTACTCTTTCAGAATAGATAGCGAATAGTCCCCTGCATGTTGATTTACAAAGCCAATAGCTGAGGTATGTGCCTCTTCATCGGCACTGTCCGAAATAACACGTACGACAATTAAAGGTACGCCATAATCATCGCATACTTGTGCCACGGCTGCACCTTCCATTTCGGCACAAACCACCGAAGGAAGATTTTTAATCAGAGCATGTTTCATTTTAGTGCTTGAAATAAATAAATCGCCGCTGGCAATGTCACCACTCATCATCTTTACATTGGTGATGTGCTGTTCGTGCAGTATTTTCCGGAAGTCTTTGTTATTCTTTAGAAAATTATGAACGGCTTGCGACATAGTGTCAACATTCTGTTGAGGTGTTTCGAAAGAAGTTTTTCCGGTAAGCGGGATTTCAAAGCGACGTATCAGCGGACGTGCATCCATATCGTGTTGATACAATCGTTGTCCGATTACGATATCGCCTACATGTAATTCGGGAGAGATACCACCTGCCACTCCGGTAAAAACAATGCGATCTACTTTAAATTCCAAAATCATATTAGTAGCTGTAGTGGCTGCAGCTACTTTTCCCCAACGCGAAAATACAGCTACTACCTCCTGCCCAAACAAATCGCCTTTGTAGTAAATGCGGCTACCGCGTTCTACAATTTCTTTATGTTGTATGGCAGCTATTATTTTGTCCATTTCTTCGGGCATGGCGCCCATTATTCCGAGTAACATAACTGATGAAAGTTTAATTATTAAACTGATAAATAGTATTAATCACAAATCATTGATCATTTAGCATGGATGGATGTGATGCGCTGATATAAAGTTGGATGCGAATAATGAAAAAACACATACAACGGATGAGGCATCAGGTTACCCAATGATGTGGCTGTTAGTTTTTTTAATCCGGATTCCAGCTGGGCTCCATAACCGTGTTTAGTTGCAAAAGCATCGGCTTGATATTCAAACTTACGTGAAAGGACATTGGTTATGATATCCAATACCAACGAAATTGGGGAATACAAAATGCTAAATGCTAATGCATTGAGATGAAATGAAGCTACACTCCCACCCAATGCCTGCGCAAAAGCATCACTCTGTAAAATATACCCGAATGCAAAGAAGAGTAGCAAGGTGGATGGAATGGAGATCATAAAATTAATCAGGGTGTGCTTGTGTTTATAATGTCCCACTTCGTGAGCCAGTACGGCTACAATCTCTTCTACAGTCATTTTGTCCATTAAGGTATCGTATAATACAATACGTTTTTTACTTCCCAATCCGCTGAAGTAAGCATTGGCTTTGGTTGATCGCTTTGAACCGTCAATAACAAAGATATTGTCGAGTTTAAAACCTGTTTTAATCGCAAATTTTTCAATTTCGGTGCGTAATTCTCCTTCACCCAGTGGAGTTTGTTTGTTGAACAAAGGAACTATGATTTGCGAATAAAACATGGTCATAAATAAGCTGAAAGCTGTGATGACTGCCCAGGCCCATAACCAAAAATAAGTTGGTGTAAGACTGTATATCCAGATAATTGCAAACAAAATACCACCACCCAGTACGATGGTCATTCCATATCCTTTCAGTTTATCGAGAATAAACAGTTTGGGAGTAACTTTATTGAATCCGAATTTTTGTTCAATTACAAAAGTATCGTACCATTCGAAAGGGATGTTCAGGATATCATTGGCCAGAAATAATACTCCGAAGAAGATGATAGGTGTCCATATATCACTTTGCACATAAGACTGAACGAATTGATCAACCCAGTGAAAACCTCCAAAAGCAAACATACATAAGGTAATAATAAAACTAAAACTACTTGTAATCATGCCAAACCGCGAATTGGTTCTGAAATACTCCTGTTGTTTGTTGTATTTCTCCGGATCGTAAATGTTTTGTAGAATAACAGGGAGCTCTTTACCTGATTGTTTAATATTTAAAAATGCAAGATAACGTTCAAGGCCAAAATCGGCGACTAAAATAACGATGATAATACTAAAAAGCAATTGTGCCATATTCATTTATTGATGTTTCTAAGGTACAAATATAACTCTTTTTGCGGTTCTGAATTGTATCGTAGCACTAATATAGGTAAAAATTGTATCTTTGTGACCACAATAAAATTTAGTTTCCGGAGTTTAATTTAAGGTAATAATAACAAAGTCATATTTTGTGTATGAAAAACTTAGCATTTAAATTTTTTATAATCACCTTTTGCGGATTATTCCTTATATCTTGCGCGAAGAGTTCTCCTGAAACGATCCGGATTGGAGTTTTAAATGGACCGTCGGCTATAAGCTTTGTCAAGATGATGGATCAACCATTGGTAATAGACGGTAAAAAGGTGGATATCATACAAAAAGATGAGCCCCAGCAGATACAAGCTATGATGATGCGTGGAAAGCTTGACTTTGCAATTCTTCCTACTGTCATGGCTGCTAATCTATATAATAAAGGCGTGCGTTATACCATGGTGGCTTGTCCGGTATGGGGAACATTGTATGTGATGACTAATGGTTCGGCAAAAAAAATAAGCGATCTTAAAAACAAAACTGTATCTGTGTTTGGGCAAAGTTCGACTTCAGACGTATTATTACAGCGATTAATTCAGAAACATAAGGTTCCGAATGTGGTTCTCGATTATACTTTGGGTACTAATGCTGATATTGCGCGAGCATTGAAATTGAAAAAAATAGAATTTGCAGTTGTTTCAGAACCTTTGGTGAGTAGATTGCAAGCTCAGGACTCAACTATACATATTGTTTGTAAATTAAGTTGTGAGGAATTTCTAATTAATTCGGATCAAAATGTGTTTGTACAAACATCTTTTTTAGTTAGTAATAAATTTATAAAACAAAATCCTGCTGCCATAGCCAAAGTGTGCAAAGCTTATTCAGGAAGTTGTAATTTTATAAATGAACAACCGGAAAATGCTGCAAAATTGTTGGTGAAACATAAACTGGCATCTGATTTAAATTTAGCTAAGCGTTCTATTCCATTATGTAATATCCATTATGTAGCAGCTTTTGCCATTGATCAGGAAATAAAGTCGTATCTCAAGATTTTCTATGATTTCAACCCCAAGAGTATTGGTGGGAAAATGCCGGATAATGAATTTATCTTTCAATGAGGCGATCTAAATTTATACCTACTCTGCTTTCCATTCTGTTTTTAGGTGTGGGCTGGCAAGTTATTTCTTTGTCTATTGGCTTTCCTGCCATATTCCCATCACTCGTTGACTTATTAAAAGAAATATCCGGACTCTTTGTAAGTGATCATTTTTATGCTGAGCTTGGAACCACAATTCTACGCGGAATTATTGGTTTTACATTTGCATTTGTATTTGCTTTTTGCTGCGCTGTTGCTGCGCTGTTCTCTGCTTTTTGGAAAGCCTTTTTCCATCCTATTATTGTTGTGACACGTTCCATTCCGGTAATATCGTTGGTGCTGATTGCTATCTTATGGTTTGCTCCGGTTCAGTTGCCTGTCTTTATTGCTTTGATCACTATGTTCCCTATTCTATATCAAAATACCCTGACAGGACTGGAACAGTGTGATTATAAAAATGTGGAAATGGCAAAACTGTTTGGAAAATCGGATTACCGACGTTTTGTTTCGATCTATCTTCCTGCTTCCAAAGCAAGTATTTTTGATGGAATCAGTACGGCCTTGGGATTTGGCTGGCGGGCAATTATTATTGGTGAAGTGTTGGCACAGCCGGTTCATGGAATAGGTACGGCTATGAAAGAAGCACAGGCTTATATCAATGTCTCGGAATTAATTGCATGGACAGTGGTGGCCATTGGCATTAGTTATCTTTTTGAATTTGTAATCAAGCTTATTCGTAGAATAAAAATGATGCATAAACCTTCGTATGCTCAATCATTCGAATTTAAATTAGCTACTCAAACTTCTGAATTGAAAATAATTAAGGTTCAGAATCTGGAAAAAAAGTTCAATGAGAATACGCTTTGCAACTATGATGATTTCTCTTTGAGTTCGGATGGTATTAACGTATTAAAAGGACCATCCGGTAGTGGAAAAACAACTTTGCTTCGTTTGTTGTCAGACCTTGAAAAACCTGACTTTGGTAAGATAGATAAAGATGCACTGCTCAATTTTGCCTGTTCTTTTCAGGATGTCCGATTACTCCCCTGGTTGACCGTTTCGGAAAATATTATTTATGGAATGAAGCCGGAAGATAAAGAGGGTGCAGGTAGTCTATCAGATTTTTTACTCCGGAATATGGAACTGGCAGATCAGCGAAATAAGTATCCGAACGAATTGAGTGGCGGACAACAACAACGTATTGGATTAGCACGTGCACTGGCAGCAAAATCGGATGTACTATTGCTGGATGAACCGCTTACCGGGTTGGATAATGAACTAAAGAAGAAAATCATAGATTTTCTTTCAGTTTGGATTAAAACGTACAAACCTTTGGTTGTGTGGGCTACCCATGAGCAGGTAGAAATTGAAGATTTGAAGATTACAGAAATCAAACTTTAAGCAGTTTGTTTTCGATAAGCGATAGTTTTTCATCAAGAGCTAATTCAGCCGGAATCCATTCAATCGTAAATCCGCGTCTTTCCATCCCTCTGAACCAGGTCATTTGGCGTTTGGCAAATTGATGTATCGCAATTTCGAGTTGCCCAACCATTTCTTTGTAATTTAATTGTCCAATTAAATATTGTGTCACAAATTTGTATTCCAGTCCGTAGTAAATCAGATCTTCAGAAGCAATTCCGGATTCGAGGAGCGATTTAACTTCGTCGATCATACCTTCTTTGAGCCGGCTGTGCAATCGTTGGGTTATTCTCTGTCTGCGAACTTCCCGATCAAGATCAATACCTATTATGAGACTGTTTATTGGTTGGAATTCGTGATACTCCGGTTCTTTATTTGCACTATAGGCGGCTATTTCAATGGCGCGAATGGCTCGCTTGGCTGAATCAACATCCGTTTTATTGTGCATGCTCACATAAGTACTCAATATTTCTGTTAGTTCTTCGAGCGATTTACCTTCAAGACTCTGGCGCAGTTCTTTGTTTTCGGGTACAGCGAGCAGTTTATAACCTTTCAGCACGGATTCAATATACATACCGGTACCACCACATAGAATTGGAAGTTTGTTTTTGGCGCTTATCGTAGAGAAAGTATAATGAAAATCGTGTTGGAATTCATATACATTGTATTTGTCGCCGGCATCACAAATATCAATCAGGTGATAAGGTATTTGTTTGCCGTCAACAATGTAATCGGCTAAATCTTTTCCGGTGCCAATGTCCATTCCACGATATACCTGACGGGAATCGGCACTGATAATTTCCGAATCCAGTTTGTTTGCCAATGCTGCTGCCAAAGTAGTTTTGCCAGAAGCCGTTGGTCCGAGAATGGTTATGAGTTGATAGTTGTGCATAAACGTCCCTCAGTCTCTAAAGTTGATGAGTTTAATTTATAGAAATCTAATTGCAAGATACAAATCAGAAAAAATCAGGAATTGTACATTCTGCGTCCGAATATGGAACTTCCTACGCGAACCAACGTACTTCCTTCTTCGATAGCCAGTTGATAGTCATCCGACATCCCCATAGATAATTCGCAGAAAGTAGCTTCTGTAGTGAAATACGATTGCTTAGTTTTATCAAAGAGACTTTTCAGTGTGCGAAATTCCGAACGAATCTGATCCCTGTTTTCGGTAAATGTAGCCATGCCCATCAATCCGCAGATCCTTACATTTTCCAGTTGCTTCCACTCCCCTGTTTCAAACATATTGAGTAATTCTTCCGGCGAGAATCCGAACTTGGTTTCTTCCTGAGCAATGTGTACCTGGAGTAAGCAGTTTATTGTTTTTCCAACTTTTGCAGCTTGTTTGTTTATTTCGACGAGTAATTTATACGAATCAACTCCGTGAATCAACGAAACAAAAGGAGCAATAAACTTAATTTTATTAGTTTGAAGATGCCCAATGAAATGCCAAACAATATCTTGTGGGAGGGTTTCATGTTTGCTACATAATTCCTGAACTTTGCTTTCCCCAAAAATTCTTTCACCTGTTTCATAAGCTTCTAAAATAGATTCGTTAGGATTAAATTTGGATACACAAACCAAACGCACGTGCGATGGAATGAGTTGTCGTATGGATTGAATGTTGGATTGAATAGACATTTCTTTAGTTTGTAGTTGTTTATAAGCAGCCTGCAGATTATAAAATACTACAGACTACTATATTTTCTTACTGTCTACCGGATATTATTATTCAGCTTCGTATTTAAACACATCCATAATGGTGGTTTCTGTAATAGCAGCCACTTCATAATCGGCCATAGAACCTTTCATGCCTTCAGTCAAACCATTTAATGCTTCTTTGATTTCTGTAGCCTGGATTAACATGGCTACTGCCGTACGTCTTTCAACCCCTTTTTCTTCGTCCAGAGTTACAAAGTTTACTTTAGCTCGGTACCATTTGTCTCCGTTTTCATTGAAAAACATTTCGTTTATTTTAGCACGGCGAATATTGGCTACAGTAAACTCACCACTGATAAAAGGTCTCATTTCTTCAATAATACGTGCCTCTGCTTCAGTAAATGATAAGGCGTCAATCAAATAATTTTCATTTACTTTTACGATTTTACCTTCTTCAGCTGTTTTTTCGTATTTTATCTTACATTCGAACCAATTATGCATAGCTTTATTGTATTAATTATGTGTTGTTTATTATTTGTTTTGCTCTTGTTTTTAAGCTATACAAAGGTAAGAAATTCTTTCAAATGCTAAAGGTTATAAAAACAAAAACACCATATAAGCTGACTTATATGGTGTTTTACTCAGTAATCAGGTTAGATGTCTGTCTTTATTTAAAACTGGTCCTCGGCTTTTTCGCGCAATGGAATACGCATTTTGTAGAACGAACGCCAAACAAATATCAAGGCAATGGCAAGGAAGCCGGCTCCAATGAATCCGCTATAATCCATACTATTAGTAGCTGTGGCATCCAGTTTCATTTTTAATGCTATTTCGGTTGCCAATAACCCAAACAGCGTTGAAAATTTGATGATAGGATTTAAAGAAACGGAAGAAGTGTCTTTGAAAGGATCTCCTACTGTATCGCCAATTACGGCAGCTTCGTGTAGCGGAGTGTTTCTTTCCTGGAGATCAACTTCTACTACTTTTTTTGCATTGTCCCACGAGCCGCCTGCATCGGCCATATAGATGGCCTGAAACAATCCGAAAGTGGCTATGGAAATAAGATATGCCACAAAGAAGTTGCTATCAAAGAATGCAAAGCCGAGTGTAAAGGAAATCAGAGCAATAAATATATTCCACATTCCGGTTTGAGCGTACTGCGTGCAAATTTTCACCACTTCTTTGGAGTCGTGAATATCTGCTTCTTTTTTGTTCAAGTCGAAAGTGCTCTTGATAAATTCTACTGCACGATAGGCTCCGGTTGTAACAGCTTGCATGGAAGCTCCGCTAAACCAGAATACAACAGCTCCACCGCATATTAATCCGAGCAGGATGGGTGCCGATGTGAGTGATACGCTCAACAAGCCTTTGCTTTCGAGAAGCAAGATGATGGAGAAGATCATAGTTGTTGCTCCCACTACGGCTGTACCGATTAATACCGGTTTGGCAGTTGCCTTGAAAGTATTACCGGCCGAATCGTTTGCTTCGAGATAATGTTTTCCCAATTCGAAATCAGGTGTAAAACCGAAATCTTTTTCTATTTCCTCAGAGATATTCGGAACTTGATCAATCTGCGATAGTTCGAAAATAGATTGTGCATTGTCGGTTACCGGTCCGTAGCTATCTACAGCGATGGTTACCGGTCCCATACACAGGAATCCAAAAGCAACCAGTCCGAAAGCAAAGATAGAGGCGTGTGGTCCAAGGATGGATGTGAGTCCCAGTTGGCTGATGAAGTATGCACCGGCCATTAAACATACAATCAACAAGCCGGTCCAGAAAGCACCAAAGTTACCCGAGACAATTCCTGACAAGATATTCAATGAAGCACCACCTTCGCGCGAAGCCGTTACGATTTCCTGCACATGTGATGACTTGGAGCTGGTAAACAGTTTTGTAAATTCGGGAATCAATACAGCAGCTAAAGTGCCACAGCTGATAATTCCGGCTAACTTCCACCATAAAGACGCATCGGCGGGGTTGCCTGTGATTTGAGCGAGATCGCCAACCAACAGGTGACTCATAAAGAAGGAAGTGGAGATGCTTAATATGGCTGCAATCCAGATTAAACGCATCAACGGTTCTTCGAAATCGAACATTTTAAGTCCTTTGTATTTACGTATAGAGATGGCGTCGTTGATAAAATACGAAATACCCGACATTAAATCCATCAGGAAGCGCATACCAAAGATCCAAACAATAAGTTTTGCCTGAATTTCACCAATCAGTTCGGGTTTGCCGGGAAAGGCAAAAGGAACAGCCAGCGTAATAAAGGTGATCAAAGCCACACCGGTTACACCATAGGTTTCAAAGCCATCGGCTGTTGGTCCTACGCTATCGCCTGCGTTGTCACCCGTACAATCGGCAATGACACCCGGATTACGCGGATCGTCTTCTTTTACTTTGAACACCACTTTCATTAAATCCGAACCTATATCGGCAATTTTAGTAAAGATACCTCCGGCAATACGAAGCACACTGGCTCCCAGCGATTCGCCGATGGCAAAACCAAGGAAGCAGATACCCACAATTTCGCGGGGAACAAACAGCAGGATGATCACCATCATGACCAATTCCAGTGAGATAAGGAAAAGACCAACACTCATACCGGCGCGTAAGGGTATGTCGACTACATTCCAGGGTTTACCGCGAAGGGAAGCAAAAGCGGTGCGGGAGTTGGCGTAGGTGTTGATGCGGATGCCGTACCAGGCCACCGAATAAGAGCCGCCCATTCCCAGGATAGAGAAAAAGAGTACATATAATAATGTACCTACGGTTTTTCCCTGAAGAGCTAAAAAGTAGTATGACATAATTACGGCAACAAATGCGAAGAGCATTAATAGAAATTTTCCTTGTTGCAATAAGTATGTACGGCAGGTTTGAAAAATAATTTCGGATACTCTCAGCATGGATTCATGCGCTCGCTGCTTTTTGACTTGCGAAAAAAGCCATAAGCTGATGCTTAGCGTAACGCAGATTACCAACGCTCCATAGAATAAAAAATCCCAGGATGAAATAATTTTACCGAAAATGTGAAATTGTCCGGCATGTAAGTCCGGAATTGCAATGTCTGCCTCACTGGCAAAGGTTTTGGCTGATGTGATTAGCGCCATTAAAAGCAGCAATCCAGCCCGTTTGAACTGTTTCATAAATACTAATATTAATTTGAAGGTAAAAAAATTAACTAGACTGAATTTAAAAAAAAATTCTCCCAAAGTTAGCGGAACTTTTTTACAAAAACAATCTTTTTAAAGGAAATGTATGAATAAATTTATACTAATTGTGCGATATGATTTAGAGTCTGTTTTCTTAAGGATTGAACTGTCTTTAATTTGTAATTACATCATGGTAAAAGATGATTTATTTTGCATAATTATAAAGCCCTTTGTTTGAAAATAGATGAATTGAGGAATATCGCAGATGGAAGCTTACATTGTTTTTAGAGGGTCAGATGAAATTAAAGACGGAAATAGCTCTAAATTAAAGCAGGGAAATCAATCTGATAGGTAACAATGTCAGATAATTTGACTAAAAGTTGTACCTTTGCAGCCGCAAATAAAGATTATGGGACGAATTCTTGCTATTGATTACGGACAAAAACGTGTGGGTCTTGCAGTGACCGACATGCTTCATATCAGTGCCAATGGGTTGGATACGGTACTGGTACACGAAGTACTTGACTATCTAACTGCTTATATAGCTAAGGAACCGGTTGAGAAATTTGTGATCGGGCTGCCGAAGCAGTTGAATGGTGAGGAGTCTGATTCGATGCAGTATATTCGTCCGTTTGTAGTAGGATTACAACGACGTTTTCCCGAAATTGAACTTGTTTACGTGGATGAACGTTTTACATCCGTTTTAGCTCACAAAGCTATGTTGGATGGAGGGCTAAAGAAAAAGGACAGGCAGAATAAAGGACTGGTAGATAAAATCTCTGCGACCATTATTTTGCAATCATATCTTGAATCACAACGTTATTGAACAGAAGTAAGGACGGATGCTTCCGCTCCTGAATATAATTATATAAAAATGATTTTACCTATTTACACTTATGGCAATGCTGTCTTGCGAAAAGTAGCAGAGCCGATTACTGTTGATTATCCTGAATTAAGTACTTTGATAACCAACATGTTTGAAACTATGTATCATGCCGAAGGGGTTGGTTTGGCTGCGCCTCAGGTTGGCCTGCCTATACGTATATTGGTGATTGACCTGGCACCGTTCAAAGAAGACGATCCAGAACTGGGCGCATTCAAGGTTGCGATGATTAATCCCACCCTGATTGAAAAGAGTGCAGCTGAAGTTTCGGGCGAAGAAGGTTGTTTAAGCATTCCAGGAGTTCATGAAACCGTGTTACGCGCCGAAGTAATCAAAATTAAATATTACGATGTTGACTTTAATGAGCATATTGAAGAATTTCAAGGGTATAAAGCCCGTGTTGTTCAACATGAATATGATCATTTGGAGGGTCATTTATTTACCGACAGGGTCACTCCTATCCGTCGTCAGTTATTAAAGTCAAGGCTAACCAATATTGTAAAGGGAAAAACCAGTTGTAGTTATAAGGTGAAAAAAGCCTGATCTGACGACAATCAATATTTTACAACCGAAAATAAAAAGAGGATGAACTTCAATGCGAAAGTTCACCCTCTTTTTTATTGTTTGTAGCTGATGTTTGTCCGGATTCAGCTTTCTTTTGTTTCTTAGGTTTTACTTTCAGCTGTTTTCCTATCTTGTTTTCAAAAAAGAAATTGGCAACACGGATGGAAATCCAGGTTATAGCGAAATAATACACAATATTCAGCAAAATCCAGTGGATATAAAATGTTCCGAGACTGGCAGGTGCGAAAGCCCCATTCTCAAAATTACCGTTGATAGGAAAATACTGATAGAGAACATCAATCAGGTATTGCCCACTATAACTCAGGTACACTATGCCGGGATTGTGGAAAGTAGATGCAAAGTGAATGCAGGGATGAATCTTCAGATTCAACACAAAAATGAGGTGAAAGATTAGTACCTGAAAGAAGGCGAAAGCATAAAAGCTCCACTTTTTGTTTTTCAGAAAGATAAATGCGGGTACTAAGCAGAGACTGAATAGGAAAGTCTGAATGACAAGCGGTTTTACAAACTCATTGCCGATGTTTTCCATAAATGTGAATTCGCCCTTTTCGAGAAGTTTGGTGATGGATAAGCCAATCAGGTTTAGTGCGATGTTGATGAGTGTCCAGGTAAGAATTGTTTGAGCCAGATAGTTGATTTCCGGTTTTGAAATTTTCATTTTAAAATTATTTGTCATGTACTGTGATCTCCGCGCAGGGAGATTGTTGCAAAATTAATACAAATTTCCGACAGCTGTTTCGGAATGGTGCACAGAAATTATTGGAAGTGTACCTGAGCCAATGCCTCGCCCACTATAAAATTACTTCCTCCGATAAAAATAAAGTCATCGGGTCCGGCATCATTGATTGCTGCATGAACAGCTTGTTTTACTGAAGTATAAGTAGTACCATCTAAACCGTAAGTTTTAGCCATTTGCTGCAAATCAGAAGCCGGAAGAGCCCGAGCAATATCAGCTTGCGTAAAGTAATATTGAGCTTCGACAGGCAATAATCCCAATACGGTGGAAATATCTTTATCATTAACCATGCCAATGACGATACGCAAGGTTTTATACGGTTGAGCTTTGAGCTGATCCACTACAAACCGAATGCCACCCACATTGTGTCCGGTATCGGCTACCACCTGCGGATGTTGTTGGAGAGTCTGCCAACGTCCTTGCAGCCCTGTAATCTCTGTAACAAGCTCCAGGCCTTTGGATACAGCATTCTCCGGCAATTGGAAACCCAGTTGATTCAGCTGCTCAACAGCCGTAAGCACAGTAGCAATATTCTTTAGCTGGTAGATGCCACTTAAACCCACGAGAAAAGATTGCTTGTCGGAGGTGCTGACCAGCATCTTTGCACCTGTATACGATTTAAAAGAGACCGTTATTCGTTCTTCAGCAAAAAAGATCGGTGCATCCTCGTCGGTGGCTTTGGCTTCAAAGACCGGACGTGTTTCGGGCAATGCTTCGCCTATAACAACGGGTGTATGATGTTTGATAATGCCAGCCTTTTCAATAGCAATTTTAGCCAGTGTATCGCCCAGAAAGCCAACGTGGTCGAAGCTGATATTGGTGATAACCGATAACTCGGGTTGAATGATGTTTGTGCTGTCCAATCGACCGCCTAATCCCACTTCTATAACGGCAATGTCCACCTTGCAGTCGGCAAAGTAATTAAATGCCATGGCCATGGTAGCTTCGAAAAAGGACGGTTCGATGTCGGAGAACAGGTCTTTGTGGTCCGAAACAAAATTGATTACATATTGCTGATCAATCATCTTTCCGTTGACGCGGATACGTTCTCCAAAATCAACAAGATGCGGTGATGTATATAAACCCACTTTGTAGCCGGCCTGCTGTAATACGGCAGCAAGCATGTGCGACACGGAGCCTTTACCGTTGGTTCCGGCTATGTGGATGGTTTTGTACTGTGTGTGCGGGTTGTTGAGCGCATTCATTAACCGGATAGTATTGTCGAGTCCCGGTTTGTAGGCTGCACTGCCTATGTGATGAAATACCGGAAGACGGTCGTAAAGATATTGTATAGTGTCGTTGTAAGTCATGAACAAATTGTTATTAACGATTAACGGTTAGCTATTAGTGATTAGCGATTAGTTGTTAGTGATTAATAATAGTACCTTTTGTGAGTGGTAATTGAAAAATTGATTGGAAGGTCTTTCATTAATCATTGATCATTAAACACTAACCATTAGATTAGTATTTTTCCCAGCTGACAATTTCCTGCATGGGTTTTCGTTTTTTCTCGCGGAGCGGTTGGTTGGAGTAACCGAGGAGAATGATAAGCATAACGCGTTTGTTTTTGGGTATATCGAGTGTTTTTTGTACTTTCTTTTCGTCGCACCAACCGATGATGCAGGAGCCAAGCCCCTCGTCGGCAGCAGCAAGGCTGATATGTGCCGCGGCAATACCCAGATCGATATGAGGATAATGCTTCTTGCTGATCCAACCGCCCAGGTTTGAAGTGAAATTGGCACTTTCTTCCAAAACAACCACCTGCACAGGAGCATGTCTGCTGAAATGATTCATCGAAAGGACCTTGTTGGAAGTTGCTTCGGCCACTTGCGTGCGTTTTTCCGGATCGGTAACAACAATGAATTTCCAGGGTTGTGCATTACAGGCTGATGGTGCTAAATGTGCGGCCTCGAGTATGCGTTCTATTTTTTCTCGTTCCACCGGAGTATCCAGGTAAGCACGATCGCTTTGGCGTGACCGAACCAGTTCTAAAAAAGTATTCATATTTAATAGGTTAATCTGATAAATAAAAAAGAGATAAATTGCCGGAGCCTGTGTACAACAAACCGATAAGTAATGACTTATTTAAATTAAAAGCCCGGAGTTTTTTTGTTTGCAGTCTGTTCGTTTTCGTAACGTAACTTCCTTTTTTTTCAAAAAAATGAATATCTTTGTACATATCATTTTCAAGTACAAAGATACGCCAAAACAGACAGAGTATGCAACAAAAAGTAGAAACTTACATTCAGAAGCATCAATTATTGGACCACAAAAAAGCAATTATTGTGGGTGTAAGCGGTGGAACGGATTCGGTGGCATTGCTGCATATACTGGTTTCGTTGGGATACAATTGTGTGATAGCACATTGTAACTTTCATTTGAGAATGGAAGAGTCGGACCGTGATGAGGAGTTTGTTCGCGAGTTAGGTAAACAGCTCCATATTCCGTTTTATCGTATTGATTTTAAAACAACTGAGTATGCAAGCCGTGAAGGAATATCCATCGAAATGGCGGCACGGGACTTACGCTATAATTGGTTTCACGAACTGCTCAAAGAACTGGATGCACAGGCCATTGCAGTGGCGCATCATGCGGATGACAGCATAGAAACGATGCTGATGAATCTGGTGCGCGGAACAGGATTGCGGGGACTGACGGGTATACAGCCCCGAAACAAAAAAGTGGTGCGTCCCCTACTCTGCTGTACGCGTTTGGAACTGGAAAATTACCTGATAGAAGAAGGGTTGGATCATGTGGAGGACTCGAGCAATGCTTCCACGGACTATCAGCGGAATAAGTTCCGGAACGAAATCATTCCGTTGCTCGAAGAAGTGAATCCGTCGGCGCGGCAAACGCTGTATGACTCGCTATTGCGCTTCGAAGGTAATCTGGCTATTTACCAGCAAGCCATCGACCGGATTAAAGAACAGATAATTTATAAAACAGGCGGCGTGATAAGGTTGAATATAGAGCTGATAAAACAACAAGTGCATATACCTACCATTATGTATGAGCTGTTGCAGCCTTATGGGTTTAGTCCGGCGCTGATAGAGCAGGTTACACAAAACCTGGACGCTGAGTCGGGAAAGATTTTCTACTCGGATAATTACCGGTTGCTGAAAGACCGGAAATATCTTCTGCTAAGTGCCAGAGAAGAAACGGCAACAGATTCATACCTTATTCAGAAAGATGACACGGAGCTGACCGAACCTATAAAACTGACTTTGCAGAAAATGACGGTTACGCCCGGCTTTAAAGTGTCGAAAGAAAAAGGATGTGTGCATCTTGATGCTGCTTTGCTGCATTTTCCGCTGCAACTGCGGCATTGGCGCGAAGGGGATAGCTTTTTTCCTTTCGGGATGAAACAGCGACAAAAAGTGAGCGACTTTTTTATTAATAATAAACTCAGTATGCTGGAAAAAGAGCATAGTTGGCTGTTGGTGTCGGGCGAAGATATTGTGTGGATAGTGGGACAGCGGATGGATAACCGCTTCCGGCTGACTGATGAAACGAAGGAGGTGGTGGAGGTTAATTGTGAATTGTAAATTATTAATGGTAAGTTGTTATTTATCAGTGATTAACTATTAGTGATAAGTGATTAACTATTAGTGATAAGTGATTACAGGTAATATAATACTCAATTGGCGTTTAGGCCTATTATAAACAATCATATATTGAATTGATATGGAATCGGAAAAACCGTTGGTAGACAAAGATTATCTGCTGCAGAAGTATCCAGGCAAGGGTGGCTGGACGTATGCGGCCATCCCCGAGGTAGCACCGGAGAAGCACGCGTGGTTTGGCTGGGTGAAGGTAAGGGGTAGCATTGATGGTTATGAAATTTCGAACTACCACCTGATGCGGATGAACAGTGGTACTTTATTTTTGCCTGTGAAAGCGGCTATACGTAAGCAGATAAAGAAAAATGAGGGCGACTGGGTGCATGTTATTCTTTATTCGGAAGAATTACCGGCTGTGACGTCTGATGATTTTACACTGTGCCTGCAGGATGAACCGAAAGCGTACGAGCGTTTTAAACAATTGTCGGCTGGTGAGCAAAAGGAACTGGTTGATTGGATATATACTGCTCCGCGCGACGACACGAAGGTGGAACGCATGGCTCAGGCGATAGATAAATTATTGAATGAATGTAAAGGGTAACCGCTAAGGTGCTAAGAAATATGAGAGTCTGATTTAAAGAATTACCACTAAGACACTAAGAAATATATCATTTAATTTAAAGAATAACCATTAAGGAATTAAGGACATAAAGGTGGGCTAAGAGGTGTGAGGGTCTAATTTAATGGATGACCACTAAGGAACTAAGAAATATGACATTTAATTTAAAGAATAACCATTAAGGGATTAAGGATATTAAGGTGGACTAAGAGGTGTTTCGATCTAATTTAAAGGATGACCACTAAGGAACTAAGAACACAGAGATACACAAAGAAATATGACATTTTATTTAATGGATAACCATTAAGGAATTAAAGACATAAAGGTGGACTAAGAGGTGTTTCGATCTAATTTAAAGAATGACCACTAAGGCACTAAGGACATGGAGCTACACTAAGAAATATGACATCTTATTTCGGATAAATTATTGAGTCAATTTAAAGAGTAACCATTAAGGGATTAAGGATATTAAGGTGGACTAAGTGGGGTATCAATCTAAAGATGTTGGAATTGGTTGAAAATGAATGGCTTTAAATAGCTTTTCTAAATATGATATTTAATTAAATAAGGAATATAATTATTACAAACAAATAAATCAATCACCGGATATTTTTGCTTCCGGGCTTTCGCCTGTATCGACCGTTTTACTTAAAGATGTATCGTTATGCACGGAAAAATAGCACAGTTCCTCAGCCTACCCTTGCCCCGTTCGCTTGCTTTGCCTTACGGATGGGCATATCTGCTGGTCTTGTTTATACTTGCACCGGTAGCACTTAGATTACACTTGTTCTTTGTTGACCTGAGATGGTACACGCCGGATAACGAATGGCTATTAGTCGTTTTCGGAGCACCGTGTATTCTCAGCTATGTGTTGTATTACTTTGTGTTAGGGTTTTGTTTTAAAAATTATTATCATAGGAGAAACTGGACTTTGCGCAAGGAGCTTTATAATATGCTCAGTTTCTTTGTTACGGCCTTGCTGGCAAATGCAGTGTTTCTGCATTATGTAATGCCGGGACATCCTGATGACCATACTTTTGCATTGTTTGTGTGGCATATCACGATTACCTATAATCTGATGCCCGTAGTGTGTTTTACTGCCATCAAAAACGGTTATTATTTTGCCCGAAAAAAACAGTCGGACAAGCAAGAAGAACCGGAGCCTCCGCAAGTTGCCGTAGAAGAGGGAGTGCTGGACCTGCAACCTTATAAAGGAAAATTATACAAGCATAATGATCTGGCATTTTTCTATGTGGATGGAAATTACACGGAAATTCATGCTTATGAAAACAATGAGCTGCGAAAAGTTCAGTTGCAGATTAGTCTGGTTACCATCCAAAATCAACTGACGGGGTACGCGCAATTTGTACGTTGTCATAATTCATTTCTGGTTAATACCGATAAAATAGAACGTTCCATCGGGCCCAAACGCCAAAGAAGGCTAAAAATTTCAGGGAGTAAAACAGAAGTCAAGGTTGCGTACGATCGGGTCGACGCAGTAG